>Ga0208497_1000701_pt1 | contig 14307 bp, 11 predicted proteins | sample CryBogCBE25Aug07_FD_184555 | JGI IMG/M metagenome (GOLD analysis project Ga0208497, IMG submission 184555) | Freshwater microbial communities from Crystal Bog, Wisconsin, USA - CBE25Aug07 (SPAdes) | ecosystem: Environmental > Aquatic > Freshwater > Lake | place: Crystal Bog, Wisconsin, USA...
CGAACATCAATTACGTCACCGGTTGCTGGAGCTTCTGTAAAGCGCAATGTTGTACTACTAACAACAGAGTAAGCTAGTGTTGGGATTTGTACCACACCGTTAATACTTACAATTATGCCGGCAGTTGTAGCCGCTTGACTTAGAGTAAAGTCTGTAGTGCCACCATCGCCGTTAAACTGTTGATCAACAATAACAGTAAACGATGTTGACGCTGTTTGCCAACTTGTACCATTATACCACTCGACTGTGTTATTAGTTGTTGAGTAACGGAACATACCAGCTACGTCTGTATAACCTGCTGAACCTGGACGTTGTGCGTTAGTACCAACCGGTAACAAGATAGTGTCTGTTGTATTGATTACTAACTTAGCACCGCTAACTGCTGTACTTGCTGTTGCTGAGTTACCAATGATAACTGTGTCGTATGTTGCATTTGGACGAGCCCATAATAAGGTTGCATCATTTTTACCTTTAACTTGGAAGTCCATACCAGCACCTTGTGCTGAGTTGAATATTGCGCTTTGACCGGCAATAACGTTACCAGCAATACCGGTGCCGCCAACTACAACCAATGCACCTGTTGTGGTACTTGTTGTTGCTGTACTTGCAGCAGCTACAATGTTACCATTGTGTATAGCTGGACCAGTTGTTGTAATATTAGCTGTAGTAATGTAACCGCCTGTAATTACAGCGTTACCAGAACTAAAGTTTGTAAACTGACCAGTTGTAGCTTGAACTGTAACATCACCTGTTAAACTACCACCAGTGATTTGGGCATTACCAGAACTAAAGTTTGTTACTACCGCAGTTGTTGCACCGAGTGTAGTTAGACCGTTAACTGCACCGCCTGTTACCAATGCATTGGCTGTACTAAAGTTAGTTACTACACCAGTAGTTGTACTTGAGTTAGTAATTTGAGCATTACTTGTACTGAAGTTTGTAGTTACTGTTGTTGTACCAGATAAGTTTGTAGCACTTAGGTTAGCTAACCCAGTTGCATAACCACCAGTTAATAGTACGTTACCACTACTGAAGTTTGTAGCTGTTAATGTTGTTACGTTTTCTAAAGTAACACCAGTCAATGTACCGCCAGTAATTACAGCATTACCAGAACTAAAGTTAGTTACTACACCGGTTGTTGTGCTACTACTAGTAATTTGTGCATTACTTGTACTAAAGTTTGTAGCAACTAGTGTAGTTGCAGAAGCGTTAGTAGCTGATAAGTTAGTTAATCCTGTAGCACTACCACCACTAACAGAAATATTACCAGAACTAAAGTTTGTAGCTACTAATGTTGTAGCACTACCAGAAGTAATTTGAGCGTTAGCAGTACTAAAGTTTGTTACAACACCGGTGGTTGTACTTGAACTAGTAATTTGAGCATTACTTGTACTGAAGTTAGTTACAACACCAGTTGTTGCGCCTAACCCAGTAATACTTGCGCTAGTTGCAGATAAGCTACTTAGTGTTGTGGCGCCAGTTACACCTAATGTACCGTTAACCTGTATGCCAGTTGAACTAAATGCTGCCGCGTTACTGTTGTTAACACCAACTGTTATAATACCACCAGAACTTTGAATTGTTACGTTACTTGTGCCATTAACTAATGCTGTACCAGCCGGCATTGAGTACCATTGTAAACCTGATCCAGTTGCTTGTAGAACTTGTCCACTTGAACCGGCAGAGCCGCCAACAATAATATTACCACCAACAGCCAAGTTGGCCGCAATGCCAACACCACCCGAAGCCAATATTGATTGGCCTACTGTTGTGCTCATACTCGATGCAGTATTAACAGCAAGTAAAGCGCCTAATTTTAATGTATCATAGATAGCGTTTGTAAGGTTAACTGTACCGCCTGCTGGCTCTGGTACGTTACTAAACAATTTCCATGTGTAGTCATTGTGGTCACGCACAAATCCAGTGTGTTGATATCCTAGTCCGCCTGTTGGACCAAAGTGTGAGTAAATACCAATTTCATAATTATATGTACTAGGTGTACTAGCAGCCAGGTATAATAATGGATCTGTTACTTCTAAAATCTGTGTTGTAGTACTGATTAAGTTGCCGGCATATACGTTACCAGAAACATATAAGTTACCACTAATACCAGCGCCACCAGTGATTTGTAGCACACCACTTGTATATTGTAGACCGTTGTTGTCTGAGCCATTTAACTGTACGTTACCAGAACTAAAGTTAGTAGCTTGTAAAGTTGTTGCACTAGCAGAAGTTAGACCAGATAGTGTGCCACCTGTTACTAATGCATTACCTGTACTGAAGTTTGTAAATTGGCCCGTTGTGCCTTGTACTGTAACATCACCAGTTAAACTACCACCAGTAATTTGAGCATTGGCAGAACTGAAGTTTGTAGCTACTAGTGTTGTAATGCCGGCACTAGTAATTAATGCGTTGCCCGAACTTAGATTAGTAAATGTTGCTGTTGTAGCTGCTGTAGCAGTTATACCACTGAACGTACCGCCAGTAATTACAGCGTTACCTGAACTTAGATTAGTTGATACTAATGTTGTAGCACCAATGTTGGTAATACTAGCACCAGTACCACTGTAGTTAGTAGCAGTTAATGTGTTTGTAGTTGCATTAAATGTTAAGTTTGTATTAACACCAGAAATAGTATTAGCACCAGTTGTAGCAGTATTACTAAACATTGGGTAGAATGTTGTGCCAGTTGTTAGTGCTGTTACTTGATCATAAATTGCTACGTTAGCTGTTGCTACTGTTCCTGCAACTGTACCGTTAAACGTACCAGTAATGTTACCAGAACTTAGGTTAGTGAATACTGCTGTAGTGCCACTCATGTTAGTGATCTGAGCGTTAGCACTACTAAAGTTAGTAGCTGTTGCTGTTGTAGCACTTAATGTTGTTAAGCTGTTAACTGCACCACCAGTTACTAATACATTAGCTGTACTTAGGTTAGTTACTACACCAGTCGTTGTGCTACTACTAGTAATTTGTGCATTACTTGTACTAAAGTTTGTAGCAACTAATGTTGTAAAGCCACCATTGGTAGAAGCTAAATTAGTTAGGCCAGTTGCACTACCACCGGTTACTAAAATGTTACCAGAACTTAAGTTAGTCACTACACCAGTTGTGATACCAGCACTAGTAATTAGTGCGTTACCTGAACTTAGGTTAGTAAATGTTGCTGTTGTAGCTGCTGTAGCAGTTATACCACTGAATGTACCACCAGTAATTTGGGCATTGGCCGTACTAAAGTTTGTAATTACGCCGGTAGTACCGGAAATATTTGTAGCCTGTATGTTAGATAAACCAGTGATGTAACCACCGCTAACAACTGCATTACCGGTACTAAAGTTTGTTGCTACTAGTGTTGTAATACCGGCACTTGCAGCACTAATTGGACCACTAAACAATCCTGCACTAACTGTGCCAGTAGTTGTTAAACTTGTTACCGTTGTGTTACCAGTTTTTACGTTAGCAAAACCCGAACTTGTTAAACTTGTTAGGGCGTTGCCTGATGTTGCAGTAGCAATAGCTTCAAATGCTTGATCGCTTTCTACCCAAACCCATGCTGTATTAACAGCGCCGTACGGGCCAAGAGCAGCGTAGTTACGATTAACCAACACACCCATGTTGTAGCCAGTTAAGCTACCAGTATATCCATTGTTGAATACAACAATTGGATCTTGAATATATGTATTAACAGAGTTAATAGTACTTGTATTACCACTAACACTCAAGTTACCAAGGATAGTAACATTACTATTAAGTGTTACACTTGGCGCAAACAAACTACCAACTAAGGTACCCGATGCAATTTTAGCGGCGGTAACATTACCGTCACTGATTTGGTTCGTTTTAATTCTTGTTATGTTGGCCATGGCTAGCGATTCCTTTAGGTATTATTTTAGCTATAATATTATTTATCGTAATCGTAGGAAAACTGTCCTAGCAGTATTATTTTTGGCGATTTAGGACTTGGGAGTTTTTAAGTTTGTGTCGTTAGCGATACATTGCTAAGAAGTTGATATAGTATTTAGCTAATTTAGAATACACCGCCGGTTAATGCCGCTCTTTTCCATGTATTTGTAGCTGTGCAAACATAGATATAATTAGCATCGTAACAAACTTGTCCAGCTATTCCTGTACTAGTTGATGTTTTTGTTGTTAACGGCGATTGCAATATTCCAGATAATGTTAAGTTGCCGGATACTGTTAAATTATCCGTTAAGGTATTATTAATTGTTACTGCTGCACCTAGGAAACGTATATCAACAATATCTGTAGTATCCGGAATTTCATTAAAAGTAATTTGGTTGCCACTGACAGTATAGGCTGCAGTTGGTCTTTGTAGTACACCGTTAATACTAACAATAATACCAATGTCGGTTGTTGCTTGATCTAGTGTGTAAGTATTATTAGTACCATCTGGAGTAATTTGTTGGTCTGTTACAGTATTAGTTATTGGCACCCAAACGGTTCCATCAAAATATTCTAATGCAGGGGTATCTGTATTAAAACGTAAATAGCCATTGTGTCCAACCGGTCTGTTACCGGTTGTACCAACTGGAACCCCAAACGCACCTGTACCCACTACTGCAATTACATTTCCACTATTACCAGATATGTAATCAGTGTGTACATTGCCATAAAAATTTGATACTACATTACCCGGCGATAAATTACCAGTATAGTATGGTAAGTAGGTAGCAACATTGGCATTGCCATATGCACTAGTGCCAAGATATAAATTAGCATAAGTTTCAAATGCTCCAACGTTGGCATCTAATGTGTTAACGTGAGTGTATATTGTGCCAATATTGGCATTGGTTGTTGTTTCATAACTGCCTACATTAGCAGTTAATGTGTTTAAATTATTTGTTATTGTGCCAATATTGGCATTGGTTGTATTTTCATAACTTCCCAAATTAGCATTAATAGTATCAATACTAGTTGCTTGACTTGCTACATTAGCATTGGCCCATAATTGGTAAGCACCTACATTGGCTGATAGCTGTGTTTCTGACGTACTAGTAGCAAAGGTAGCATTAGCCCAGGTCTCGTATGCACCAATGTTAGCGTTAATAGTGCTAACTTGTGTATTAGCGTAAGTTTGAAATGCGCCAAGATTAGCATTAATTGTATTAATTGAAGTAGCCTGTGTACTAGCATTGGCATTGGCATACGTCTGATATGCGCCAATATTAGCATTAAGAGTAGCAACAGATGCGTTAGCAGCTACAAAATCTGGCAAGCTACCAACGTTTGTAAAACTTAAATTTCCAGCGCCATCTGTAACAATAACATTATTAAGATTGCCGCCAGAAACAATTATACTAGATATTGAGCCAAGGCCAATTTTACCAGTTTCACTACTAATAGTATTACCTAGTATGTAAAGATTACCTAGGTGGGCATTGCCGTTGACATCTAGACTATACCCTGGATTAGTTTTATTAATACCAAGGCGGCGATTAGTAACATCAAAAAATACTAGGTCGGTGTCGACCTGTAGAGATACCCCCTGGCGATCCAGGTTACTAAACAGCATTGGTCCAGTAATACGCCCAATTGCCATGCTATCTCCTATGCGGGCACGTTTGTGCTATTAATATTATGAATAACTATAACCTGGTTTGGATTTACACCTGGTGCTGGTGGAGCACTGGTAAATGTAATAGTAGTTGATCCGTTGACGGTATAGTTAACCGTTGGTTGCTGGTATACCCCGCCAATAAATACTGCCACGGCTGTTGGGTCGCTTTCGGCCTGTGACATTACAAAAGTTTGTACTATGCCATCGCCAGTAAAATTATCAACTATTAGTTGTACACTACCAATTTTAGCAATGCTATTCCAGGCGTTATTATAATAAAACTCAATACGATTAGTATCTGAATTAAATCTAATTAGACCAGTTACTGGAGCGTCACTTAGAGTGTTAGTACCAATTGGTAACTTTACTCCTAGTTTACCAGGTGCAATATCTGGATTTTTAAGAAAAATTCCCATCGTTAAATTCCAATCGAACTTACTGTTGCAGTAACTGAGCTACCCGCCGAGCAATTAGCTTGAATTGAATCTCCATTGGATAAAATAAATTTTTCAGCATAAACAATATAAGTGTTTTGAGCAGTAATACTAAGATTAGTATAAATTGCATTACTAGCACCGGCGGTGCCTCCCGATGGTACAATATATACGTTAGCTGTTACAGAAGCTCCTGTAGTATTACACAAATGAATTGTAGTAATTGCGCTAGTACCAGAACTAGTATAGATACTGGTAGCGGCTGAATTAGTTAGTACTGTGTTTGCGATTGCCATTTAAAAATCCTATCCAAATATAATGCTGTATGCTATAGCTGCCGACTTAGTGGCTAGCTCTTGTTGTGTTCCGTTGGTATTGTCTACAAATACGCCAGACTTACCACTGCTAACTGTGCCAGTGTACACGGTCACCGTGTTAGCTGTATCGTATAAACTTACACCAGTAATATTAATGTTACCAGATACGCCGCCAGCTGTGGCAATATTATAGTAAGTTGTTCCGTCATTGGTAATTTGCCAATGGGCGTTGGATTCTGACCAACGCAGAGTAACATTGGCTAGACCCGGGCGATTAACTTCAATTAATGCATCAATTGGGCCGGCCGGACTTTGTAAGTTAGCGTTAAATACCAAAGTATTATCAACATCAATTGTAGTACTGTTAATGTTGGTAGTATTACCGACAACATTCAAGTTTCCGTGAACAGTCATTGTCGGAACATAAATGTCGTATGTATCTGGAATCGTTTTTATTGTTGCCATTATTAAAACCCTAATTTAGTAGTATTTATCTTTTGTATATCTTTGCTAAAATCAAACAAAAAGCGGCCGAAGCCGCTTTTGTATACCAAAAAACTAGGATTAACTAGCGTCTGGAATTTGTACAAAACCTGTAACACCATTAGCTGCATCTGTTACATATGGTTTAGCTGTTGTTGGAGTTTGACTCCAATGACGATACTTGTTACGATTTCCGTAGCCATCATTACCAAAGTCCCATACCCAGCGGTTTGTTAGTTTGCTTGCAAAGAAACCAACTTCCATTGTGTAGTTACCTGAAGGAGGATCTCCATCTTGATTGCTAAAACCAATTGTGACGTTACCATATCCGCCAACTGTAGCGTTGATAGCTGCGATAACTACGTTACCTTGGATACTTTGACCAACGTTGTGTACGTTTGCACCAACTTTAATACCAGAGGCATCACCTTGGATACTAGAGATTTGGTAACGCAAGTAGCTGCTTATTGAAGCACCCGCTGTGTCAGCAACGTTACCAGAAATGATAGTTGTATAAACAGGAACTGACGCTTGACCTGCACCACCATCTGGCACACGACTTGGAACCAGTGTGCAAACTTTTTGTGTTGTACCATCACTGCATAGAAATTTGTGTTCGCCCTTGGCACGTAACAAGCTACCATCTGTTGCGCCGTTACCTGTATTAACTTGTGCGTGAATCTGTGCGCCAGCTTGTGTGTATACACCGCCAACTTGACCAGGATATCCTGTTACACCGCTACTAGTGATTGTGTTTGGACCTGTATAACGGTCTGTACGTGTTGTGCCTGTACCTGTGTTGCCGGTAGGCGTCTTACTGATTTTTAGTTTTGCCATTTTATTTCTCCTTTGCCTTAATAGGCCTTAGCGTTCTAGGCTACCCGAAGTGGCTAAACTCCGAGAGTTACTCGTGTGAGTGAACATGTATATTTATGGTTGCCGGAGAGATTTACACTGGGTGCCGTGGAACCGTTTATGCATTTTTTCTATACAGGTCTTGCCACAATGTTCGCAGGTTATGTATATTGCGTTGGCTAGTTTAGCGGCACTTATTTTAGCTTTTTGTTCCGCGGTCATTGGAATGCCTTTGTTTTTTGCTGGCTTTCCTTTTTTGGCTTCGCTTATGTTCTTAGCACGTTCTGCGGTGCACCCTTTGCCATACATAGGATTATTAACACCCGACTTAGCAATAGACATTTTTGCTTTATATTCTTCGCTTCGAGGAGCACGTTTTTTGCCTAAATTACTTACTCGAATTTTTTCTTTATGTTCCGCCGACTTTGGTTTACCTTTGTGAAACTCACTAATCTTTTGACAACTCTCAGGCGTAGCAAGTATGTGTCCTGCTACATTTCCGTTTAGCCAAATATCCTGCCGTTCTAGTACTCTGCATCTTTTGAGAACTTTCTGTTCCCATAATATAGCTTTTTCTACTGTATCAAACGTTTTGCGTATCTGCCATTCAAATGCATCAATTCCGTGTTCTTCTATTAACGCATTGATATTTTTACTACTGGTAGTATATTCTAGCATCAGATCTTCTTCTGGGGATCTTTTTAATTTTACATTTTTAACCCGTGATCCGTAATAGTACTTTCCAGTTGGTTTAAACTTAATTAAGTATGTGTAAGGTTTAATGTTATTCATATAGTTATTTATGCCGCTACCGCAACTTCACCTATTTTTATATTCAACAAAAAAGCGCCTTTCGGCGCTTTAATGTATTCCCATCCCTGAGAATTTTTACTTCGAGTGTAGTAGAAACTACGTTGCTTCTGTATTTTCCAAATTATTGGAAACTCAAATTGGCAACGGCTATTTCGCCCACATAATCGCCAGCATTGCCTAAAGACGATGCAGTATTAGTGAGCTCTACATAACCATAACGTGTCATAAATGATACGACTGGTTCAAATGTACTTGGATCAAGAACAACACCAGAACTCATCAATGGGATATATGGGCAATAGAACGCAGCTGCATCAGCTTCGCTAGAACCTTTATAACCAACTAATACAGCTTGGTTGTCGTTTGCATAACCGTCAACATAAATCTTCATTGCGCCATTTAATGTACCAACAAACTTAGTGTTTGTAGGAGCTTCGAATGTACCTTCTGTTGTACGAGCAAATGCACTTGTTGTTGCACTTTGTAGTACTGTCAATGCAGCTGGACTTACAACAGCCCAGTTACCAGCACCACGACGTGTACGCTGAGCGATCAAGTTAGCTGTACGATTGACTAGAACAGCTAAAGCAGCGTGCTCATCACCAACGAATGTAGCTGTACCTGAAACGGCAGCTTGGTCAAATGTGTAATCAGTTGCGGCAAGAGCACGTAAAGAACCAAGAATTTCTTGATCGATCTCAACTGTGATCTCTTGTGCTAAAGCAGCCATGATTTCAGCTTCAACATCCAAACCGTGCATAGACTGTGCGTCTTGAGCGGCTTCAAATGTCCAACGAGCTGATAACTTACGTGTTTTAGCTTCAACAACTTGTTTCAAGATTTGAACGTTGATACGGTTACCAGCAACACCTTCTAATGCGGATGTTGAAGTAGCTTGACCAGTAGTATTACTACCAGAGTATGCAACTGCAATCTTGAATGGGCTCAATGCCTCATCACCAGCTGTAGTACTTGTAGCGTATGGGCTACCGTCATTAACGGAATCAGCATAACGTACACGTAATGTGTGGATTTGAGCTACTGGGCCTGTCATTGGCTGAACGCCAACGATTTCGTTAGCAATAACAGTAGGCATAACACGACGGATAACTGGTAGAATTACACGGTTTAGTGTAGCTACGTTACCTGCTTGTGTTGAACCGCCTGTTGCATTTTCTGCTAACATCTTGCGAGTGTTTTCTAAGATTACACCCATTGTTGTACGACGTGAACCTTGTAAGCCTTCTAACAGGGCTTCTTTAGTTTCGCCCCAACGGCTTTCTAATAATTGTTGTGTCATTTTATTTCTCTTTCCTTTTAGGGTTTAATTAAGCCCTGCTAAACGTTTCATCTCAAACACGTTTGACATTACGTCTGGCGCACTTTGAGTTGCAACGGCAGTTTTAGCAGTTTTATCACCAGTAACTTCTACACGACTCTCTGTTAAAGCAACCTTAACGGCTGGCTTAGCAACAGGGGAGTTGTTTAGAACTGCTGGTAGATATTTTTCGTATGCAGCCTGAAGACGATCAGTCTGGACACTCTCAAGAAGATCACGCATAATTGCTGACTTCTCTTTATTCAAAGGTTTCATCATTTCCGCAAGACGTTCTTTGCGTTCTGCTGATTCTTTGATAATCTTGATTTCTGTTTCTTTACTCTCAACTAGAGCTTTCTTTTCTTCAATTGCTGATACTGCTTCAGACAATTTAGCGGTTACAGTACTTACAGTACTTTGTAACTCACGGATCTGCTTGTTCTCATTTAAATGAGTACCTGCAAACTCGCTTGCGAATGCTTCAAATAGACGACGACCAAACATGTTCTCACGAGCAATTTGGATGTCTTCTTTTAGTTGAGTCAATTCTGACTCTAACGAACTGGTTACGGCCTCTTTAACAGCTTCAGCAGATTGTTTAATGAATTTGGCTTGTAGTTCAGCTAATTTAGCTTTACCTTCAGCAACCAAGCGAACCTTAGTTTCCACTACGGCACGTTTGTCTTGTTCAAAATCTTGTATTTCTTCTGCTAAGGCGCGGATTGTAAACTGTTCAAGTTTGCCAATGGCATTCTCATAAGTTTTACGATCTGCACGTAGTTCTTTAATTTCTTCACTTAGTTTTGCAACCATGAAGTTGTTGAACTTACCTGCGCTTTCAACCATGTGTTGTTTAAACTTAACACGGTCTTCAGCTAATTGTTGTTTTTCGTCTGCAAACTCTTGTAGTTCTGCAGTGAGAGACTCAGTTACCATTTTGTCTAGAGCTTCAACCATAACTTGCTTGTCATGTGAGTAACGTTGAGCAAATTCTTCGCGTAATTCTGCACGAACTTGTTCTTTAGCTTCAACAATGCGTGATTCCCAAGCCTCAGCAATAGCTGTGCGGGTCTCTTCATTAATGATTCCGTTATCCAACAATGGTTTGATAGCATCTAACATTTGGATATTTCTCCTATAGTTTTAAATCTTTGATTAAGGCTTGAATGCCTTGTTTCAGGTACTTCTGTACTTTTTGATCTTGAGCGGCTTCACGTGCCGTTTCAAATACCTGCATGCCACCACGCATATTCATCAAGCCTTCATAGATGGCTTTAGGATAAGCATGAGGAGCACTAGGCTGTGCTACGATGTCAACGGTAATGATTTCAAAATCACTAACGTGTCCACTTCCTTCGTTTACCTGACCGGATCCACGTGAACTAACACCTAGCTTAACGCCAGATGTAATCATAGCTTTTGCTAATTCGCCCATTGGGGTAGGTAATACTTTTAATTTTCCAAATCCACATGGGCCGTCCATCCACATTTTTGTAATCATGTGACTTACGCGATCCAAGTTGATTTTTAAATCGTCTGGATGATCTATTTCGCCTAAAACGGAATAGCCACCTTTGAGTTGTTCATTAATAGAGGAAACTGCTTTTTCAATTTCGTGAACGGGATAAACACGTTGGTTAGCATTTTTAACGCCGCCCTCAATGAATATCCCTTCCATATAGAGATCTTTACCATCCCCGGCTGCATTATCTTCGGTAATAACCTTGATATTTGCACGGTCAAATGTTAAGTTCTCAGCTAGGTACAAAGCCATTTTATGTTCCCTAATCTATTAATTACTTCTTGCCAGTGTTCTGAGCTTGAACAGACTTCTTAGCTACAGGAACTGAACCGTCAGTAGTTTGACCTTCTGCGCCGTGTTCTTTGCTGTACTCAGTACCAGTTTTTTCTAAACTGTCAGCTTTACCACCTGGAACGTTGCGGTTACCAGATTTGATTTCGCCTTGGCCTTTAGTATATTCGTTACTTGCTTTAGTTGGGCTTGTGCCGTCTTGGTCTTGGTTACCACCTTTAGATGTTACTGCTGTACCACCAAAGTTGTTACCTGGGCCAATTGAACCTGGCTTAGTATTAACTGCTGTTTTCTTACCAGCTGCACCAACTGCATCACCTTCAGCAGCATCGCCTTGACCGCCATAGATTTCGCCAATTTTGTCTACGTATTCACGCATTAATTCAGCTGAACCTTTGCCAGACTTACCAGACTTACCGGATGTAGCTGAACCAGATTTACCAGATGCAGCACTACCGCTCTTGCCTGATTTGCCAGACTTAGCAAATGGATTTTCGCCTTCGAACATAGCTGGCTCTTCGCCGCCCATTTCTTCGTGGCCTTCGTCGCCCATTGCTGGCTCTTCGGCACCCATTTCTTCTTCGCCGTGACCTTCATCGCCCATGATTTCGTCAAACTTAGCTAATAGCTCGTCTAACTTAGCATCAATGTTCATTACTTGGTCTTCAATTTCGGCATGTTCTTCTTCGCCTGAATCGGCTGGGAAATCGCCAGCAACTTCGCCGTCATCTTCACCATCATGATCCATACTAAATTCTTCTTCGCCGTCATCTTCCATAGCTTGTGATTCGTCGTGTCCGACTTCATTAGCTAATTCTTCAACTTGTGCGCCAGCAACATTCTCTTCCATAGACTCTTCGTCCATGATAGATTCATAAATGTCGCGGGATTTTTCTACTACGATATCGTGAAATAATTCACGTGCTTTTTGATCTTCATCATTAATGATGTATTCAATTAATTTTTCAAACTTGTTCATGAGAACTCCTTATATAAGTGGCTTTGTAGTATTATTTACACAAAACTACGTATATAAAGGTTAAATGGGGGTTTTTTGAAGGATTTTGACAGAATAATTACATCAGACCACCGGCGCCGCCGGCTTCTGGTGCAACTTGGTACTGCTTAGAGATTTTTTCTAGTTTCTTTTCGTGCTCTAATTTACGAACGTCGTGGCTTTGTCTTAGCTTATTTAAATGGGCAAGAGTTAAACGAGTTTTACGACTATCATCCATTTTTAACGTGGTGTTATCGTCTTTTTCGTTATAATAGCCCGCAGGAGCTTGGTTAAACATTTCAAATACATTCATAATACTATTTAACCTTTTCCCTGTTAAACTGACGGAGTAGCACCAATTGCGCCTGCTGCGCCAGGTGCTGTACTTACTGGTGCCCCGGGGCCTTGCGGACCTTCTGGGCCACTTGCAGGAGCTTCTGGGCCAAGTGCTTCTATATCACTAGTAACACCGCCGGCACTAAGGCCTGCACCACGTGCGCTTGGTGCTTCTGCTGGCGCTAGATCAACATCACCTTTTTCCTCCGCCCAACTTGATTCATTTTCGCTGATTTCTTGTTCACTCATACCTAAATAACGTTTCATTAAGAAACGCTTACTTAAATATGGAGTTTGTTCTAATGCAGTAAAGTTAGCAATACGAGCTTGGTCAATATCAGCTTGACGATATTGTGCAAAGTTTTGTGGCTCGTTAAATGCTATATCAAATAATGATCCATCAATATTAAAACCTCTCCAGCGCATAAACAACTTAAACTCTGAGTCTAATTTGTCAGCAATCATTGATTGTAGTCGGATACAGTATTGGTTAAAGCGCCATTCTTGAATTAATGCTTCACCAACTCGTCCATTGGAAAATGATGTAGTTCCATCTTCTGCTGTAGTTGGCAAGTAACTACTAGGAATACGCAAACCACGGAATAACTTGTTAGTAAAGAAGCGTAAGTCTGTAATTTCGCCTAGGTTTGTGCCGCCTGGGAATACATCGACGCTACTACCACGTCCGTCTGCTGTAACAGGGAAAAAGTAATCTTCGTTTTGGCTTAATGGATTGTATGTAGCATCCATCATGTTTTGATTACCAGATCCACTTACACTAGGAATACGACGTTGATGAATTTCGTTTTTAATCCGCTCAACAAATGCCATGGCCATGTGACTTGGCATATTACCCACGTCGATTTTAAATACACGACGTTCTGGAGCACGTTGTACACGATAGATAATGATCGAATCTTCAAGCAATTCTTTTTGTTTAAACACCTTAAAGATGTTTTCTAATACAGAGTTACCAAATGGCCAATATACGTCTAAGCCTTCGGTTAAGGATATATGAACTACGTGTTCTGCATTAATAGCTGCTTCGTTTTGTGCTTTACTGAAACGACTACCGCCACCAAATGGTGCTTGTGGTTGTGTATATGCTCCGCTAGGACCACCTGTTTGTGGGTGATTCATGTAGGTGTCTGTTGTGGCTACCGCGGTAACAGTTAAGTTTTGGAAGTTAGGATTAATATCTTTAATCAAATATTGTTCAGGTTTTTTACCTTCGCCTTCGTTAACAATAACTCGAGTAACTTTAGTCATTTCTGTCCAGTATAACTTAAAGTTTTCTGGATCACGAATAAACACTTGATCGCCATACTTGAATGTATTGCGAACAATTTTGAATATACGCTTG
>Ga0208497_1000702_pt1 | contig 14299 bp, 8 predicted proteins | sample CryBogCBE25Aug07_FD_184555 | JGI IMG/M metagenome (GOLD analysis project Ga0208497, IMG submission 184555) | Freshwater microbial communities from Crystal Bog, Wisconsin, USA - CBE25Aug07 (SPAdes) | ecosystem: Environmental > Aquatic > Freshwater > Lake | place: Crystal Bog, Wisconsin, USA...
GCGGCGGCGGGAGGGGCGACGCCACTGCGGGAACGCCAGGTCCACCAGGGAGGCGTAATTTTCCTCCGCCGCGCGAACCGACGCGCCCGTCACGCGATCGAGATCATCGGCAGTGAGTGATTCGCGGTCCAAGCGGCCGACCAGATATAGGCCACCATCACGACCGCGGGCGAAGTGCACGTCAAAGAGCTCGCGATTCTTCGTCATCATGAATTCGTAGGCCGCCAGCTCATTACTTTCCGGTGCCGGCAGCACTTCACTCTCAACCAGAACCGATCGCTGGTCGACGGTGAACCACAAGGTCAGGCGACCCTTATCCGCAACAGGAATATGCACTAAGGCCACTGGTCGGTCGCGGTCATCACGAAGTGGCTCGATGTGCCCGACACATTCCCAGCCGAGACCGTCGCCCTCGGCCAACCACTGGCGAACCACGTCGGGAAGCGACAAGCTCACGCCCAGCAGTCAAGGAGGCGGCGGGCGCGGACACTCACCGCGAGATCCGCCACGATGCGTGCCGACGTCGACCAGGTAAAGGCGCGCGCCGAGTTGGCGGCGCCACGAGCCAAGTCACCCTCGTCAGTGATGACCTGCCACAAGGCGTCCGCCCACTCGTCGGGCTCACGAGAGTCGAGCAGTCGACCCGTCTCGCCATCGTGGACAATGAGAGGCAATCCGCCGAGGCGCGACGCCACCACCGGCGTGCCGCAGGCCTGCGATTCAAGCGCGACCAAACCGAAGCTTTCGGCTCGTGAGGGCATGACCGTCACGTTGGCGGCCCGATACCACGTCGATAGCGCGACGTGCGATTGTGGCGCCACGAGGCTCACGTCGCCCACCAAGTTTTCGTCGGTGATGCGCTGGTGAATGAGGCGAAGGGTGTCACTGCCCGTGGGGCCGCTCGGGCCGCCAATAATGGCGAGGTGCGCGTCGTGACCACGTTGACGCAGGGCAATGAAGGCTTCGAGCGCCAAGTCAACGCCCTTCAGGCGCTGAAGGCGTCCCACGAACAAGATGAGTGGTCCACGAACCGCGAGGTGCGACGCACACCGGGCTTGCCCACGATCTCCGGGCGAAAAGATGGCGTGGTCCACGCCGAGAGGCACCGTGACGACGCGCGTGGGATCGGCGCTGTAGTGCGACATGATTTGGTTGGCTTCAGTGTCGCCGCTGGCAAAGACGGCGTCGGCACATCCAATGATTTGCTCTTCTTCGATACCGCGACTTTCTGATTCCATCTCAAAGGTTTCGGCCTTGACGCGCTCCAAGGTGTGGAAAGTCACGAAGTGGGGCACATTGAATTCGTGCTTCAGTTCGTGACCCGCAATGGCGCTCAGCCAATAATGAGAGTGAATGATGTCCGGGCGATGTGAGCGAAAGAGGAGAGCGACTTCACGAGCAAAGTCGCTGACGTAGAGGCGCAGATCACCCTTGTCGACGCCCGTGGCGGGGCCCGCCGTCACGTGGTGCACCCGAAGGCCCGGCTCGACCACCACGGTGGCGGCTTGGTGAGGCTGGTCGCGCCGGGTGTAGATGTCGACGTCGTGGCCCGCACGTGCGAGCGAGGCCGACAGTTCGCGGACGTACACGTTCATTCCCCCGCCATCGCCCGTGCCCGGTTGGGCGAGGGGCGATGTATGGAAGGAAATCACGGCAAAACGCGCCATAGCGTCAACCTACCGGCTGGTGTCGCCCGAGGGGCCATCGGGGGCATTGTCCGCGAGGAAACTGCGCAAAATGGTGAGAAGGGCATTTCTCTGGGCGTCGCTGAGGCGCGGGTCGCTCATAATGACCGCTTCGGTCGTACCCGACCGCTCCTCATCGAGCAATCCCGCCCGCACGTACAAGGTCTCCGCCGATAGCTGTAGACCCTTGGCAATCTTTTGCATGATGTCCGCGGAAGGACGACGAAGACCGCCTTCGATCTGCGAGAGATACACGCTGGACACATCGGCCAGTTCAGCCAACTTACGAAGCGACAGTTCGGCCCGTTGGCGCTTTTCGCGAATAAATTCGCCCAGCGATTCGCCAAAAATGTCGTTGCTCACTCTTTTACAGTACGCCTCGAATGGGGTACGACGTAAAGGACGTCGCGGCGCTCCACCAGCCCAAAGTCTCGCGAATCGGTCGAAGCCTCCGAATTATCGCCGCGAAGCTCAATTCCCGCTGCCGATACCTGGGCCACGCGCTTGATAAGCCATTGTCCGGAGCGCCGCGGATCACGGGCGACCACCACCTCGCCCACCCGTGGCGTGCGCCAGAGCCGGCGGGCCCAGATCTCTTCTCCCGGCAGGTAGGTAGGGAGCATGGAGTATCCCTCGACCTCGACGGGTCGCCACCACGCGGACAGGGCCGAAATGACACTGCGTCTCGCCATCCTCGCTAGCCTGCGGAGCACGTCGGTGTATCCCTTTCATCGCCGATGCTGGAAAGAAAGGTAACCCTATGAGCATGTCATCTGCCATTCGCCACCTGCTGAGCGGCACCACGTTGACCGCGTCGGCCCACTGCGACCTGCCCTGCGGCGTCTACGACCCGGCTCAGGCCCGTCTTGAGGCCCAGTCAGTCAAGGCCTGCATGGAAAAGTACGCCGCCTCGAGCGACGCGGACTTTAAGGTTCGCGCCACGACCATCAAGGAAGAGCGCGCTGAGCTGACCAAGCACCACCTGTGGGTTCTGTGGACGGACTACTTCAAGCCCGAGCACCTCGCGACCTACCCCGAGCTGCACGACCTTTTCTGGAAGGCCACCAAGAGCGCGGGCGAAGCCAAGAAGACCAACGACGTCGCCGTGGCTGACCGCTTGATCGCCGAGATCGACCAGATTGCCGAGATCTTCTGGGCGACCAAGAAGTAACTCTCACCTCGTGAAATAAAAAACCCGGCGCCGTGGCGCCGGGTTTTTTATTTAGTCGGCGGACAGTGGCGGATGCTCGACGCAGCTGCTGCGCATCGGGTCAGCGACCAACAACTCGTCATCAATGTCGGCGCCGCAGACTTCGCAGGAGCGAAAGGTGCCGGCGCTCATACGCGACAAAATCGTCTCGACGCCCACCAAGGTGCGCTCGATGGCCTGGACGGATTCGTTGGTCGTGTCACTCACGCCCCGCAGGCTACCAAGTCCCCGGCGAGCGCTTTCGGTGTGAGGGGTAGGATTTGCCCCTGGGGTCAGTGGCGCAATCGGTAGCGCAATGGACTTTTAATCCAGTGGCTGTGGGTTCGAGTCCCACCTGACCCACCACAATTTTGCGAAATCAGCAACAGCGATACGGTAGCGATATGGCCCTTTCCGGCATTACGACATTCCTCTGGTTCGACGGTCAGGCGAAGGAGGCGGCGGAGTTCTACGTCAGCCTCTTTCCGGGCGCCGAGATGGGCGACGTGTCGTACTACCAGCGCGACGCCCAGCGTCCCGAAGGAGACGTTCTCACGGCCGCCTTCACCCTCTTCGGTCGGCCCTACGTAGCCCTCAATGGTGGCCCGGGTTTCCCCCACAGTGAGGCCGTCAGCTTTCAGGTGGCCTGCGACAGCCAAGACGACGTTGACCGGCTGTGGAACGCATTAATCGCCGATGGTGGCGCCGAGAGCCGATGCGGCTGGTGCCAGGACCGCTTCGGTGTTCGCTGGCAAGTCATCCCCCGCCAACTGGGTGACTACCTCGGGTCACCCGACCCCGAGGTCTCGGGCTACGCCTTCGAGCAGATGATGACGATGAGCAAAATCATCGTCGCCGATCTCCTTCGCCCGACCCCCTAGGCGCCTAGGGGGCGCAAAAGCCCGCCTTCACCATGGCTTCAATATCCGCCAACGTGCGAGGTGCCGTTCCTGACGCATCGGTGCCACTAAGGACGCCCATGATGGAGATTCGCGAGGCGACCGCCGCAATGCTGGCCGGCCACATGACCTGCGACACCTGGTGAGCCGGTAACGCACTACCGGGCGTCACTAAGGCGTTCGTGACGCCGAATATGCCGAGGCACATTTCGTCACTCGAGCCATCAGCCCACAAGATGTAGCGCGGCGGAAGTGCCTTGAGGTACGGCAACTTTTGACGCAGCGTCGGATCAAAGGTGCACGTCGTCGTGATGGTGTCGCCGCGCTGGATGCGAATCGGCGTTGGCTCCACGTGACTGATTTGGTAGTGGAAGTCATACGACGGGACGTCCACGAGGGTCTGCGCCCGCGACGTGCCCGCATTCAACACGGCCTTGAACGACGTGCCCAAAAGGTGCATGTGTGGGGTCACTTGCCAGATGTATTGCGTCGATCCCACCGGCCAGGTACAGGTGGCGCTGGTTCCCGGCACCACCGTGCCGCCGTGACACACCGCTTCGAGGATGTTGTCAAAGTTCGCGGCGCTCGCGCCAAACCGCTTGGAAATATCAGCCAGAGATGCAGGGCGCGAACAGAGCTTTCCGGTGATGCCCGTCGGGCACGGCACGTCGAGGGCTGCCGGCAACAGCAGGGTGTTCATGGCCACGAGACCCGATCCCGCTGCGGGCTGCATGGTCAGAGACAGCGATGAATTGTCGGGCTTATGGCTCGCCAGCAAGTTGAAGTGAATCTGCAAAATAATGAGCGAACCGGCCGGCAACGAGACACCTGTACCCGTGGGCTCTACGGTCGGGCCGTGACCGGGCGACCACGCGGCCAACCACGGGGCGGAGCCCAGGTTGTCGATGGAGCTGGCGAGCAGTCCGGGACCACCGAAGCAGGTCCATCCCTTGCCACCGCCATCGAGCGCGGTGGCCTGAGCCACCTGTGACGGTGGCACGAGGTAGGCAATGGCGTGGTGGTCTTGCGCCAGGACGCCGGCGTTGAAGGTCGAACTGGTAATCATCATGTCGGTGGCGACGTGAGGATTCAGCAATTCACAGTGATATAGGTCGTGGCCGCCCGCCGGAGCCACGGGGGTAAAGGGTTTCGGCAGGGCCAAGGTCACCGTGGTGGACGCATGGGAACGTGCCGACGCGCCGGCCGTCGAGATCACGGCGCTGACGGAACCCAGCACCAACAGACTGGCCGCTATTACTCGCTTCATCGTTCTCTCCCTTACCCTCACTCAACGTAGTTCGCCCGAGTTAAAAATGCGTGACGCCTAGACTGGCTTCGTGAACGAGCGCGAAGTCCTGACCTATGAGGGATTCGGCAAGGCGACGCGAGAGCTGGCCCAACGAATCGCTGACGACAATTTTCGACCCGACATCATCTTGTCGATTGCCCGAGGCGGTTTCTTCCTCGGGGCGGGGCTCGGTTACGCCCTCAACGTCAAGAACGCCTTCATGATGAGCGTCGAGTTCTATACCGGTGTGGACGAGCGCCTCGCGATGCCGGTGGTGCTTCCGCCGGTTCCGAACAAGGTGGACCTATCTGGCTCTGTCGTACTTATCGTCGACGATGTGGCCGACTCGGGTCACACCTTGAAGCTCGTCAACGACTTTTGCCAGGGTGTAGTGCGCGATGCTCGCACTGCGGTGCTGTACCACAAGCCTCAGAGCGTGATTGTTCCCGACTACGCCTGGAAGAGCACCGACCAGTGGATCGACTTTCCGTGGTCCTGTGAAGGTCCGGTCATTCCGGGGGGAATGAACCACTAAGACAAAACGGGGATCGGCATCTCGAAGACTGTCGATCCCGGTCCGCCGTTCCAGCCGTACTCGGACACCGAGAAGGCAATCCATCCATTGCCCACGCCGGCGACACCGGGCAAGTTCAGGCCCCACCACTGCGCTGACTGGGGGAACTCATTGTGCAGTCCCAGCGAGGTGGTCTCATTGGTCACGGGGTTCCACGCGGTGATCTGGTTGTCGCCACCGAGGATGTAGAAGATGCCCGCCACCGACACCATGACCTGGTTGGTGTAGTTGATCGACACCGGTATCGGCACCGTCGTCAAGCTCCAGTCGCCAAAGGGATTGGTGACTTCGTAGAGGTAGCTGGTGTTGCCGTTACCGGTGAACCACAAGTTGCCACTGCTGTCGAAGGCGACCGAGTTGTAGCGGGTGTCGACACTGCCGGTACCCGGGAAGACATTGGACCAGGTGAGATTCGTCGTGTCGAGGAAGGCGACACCGCTACCCGAGGTAATGGCGACATTGCCCGTGACTGGGTCCACCGCCACCTGGCCCACCGTCGAGGAGTTGCCATCGACGTAAGTAACCGTCCCGGTGGGCGAAATGACGATGGCGCCGAGCGACATCCAGCCGCCGCTGTAGCCATTGAGCGCCACCACCGCTCCGCCCTGCGGCAAGGCGGCAATTCGAACGGGCCACGCGCCGCCGGGCAAGGCCGCGCTGAGGTCGTAGGTGGCCAGTGCGGTCCCGTCGAACGAGTCAACCTCGACGGTGCTGTTATTGGCAATTCGCCACACATTGTTAGCCGCATCAACGGCAGTGGCCTGCGGTGCGTCATTCCACATGGTTGCAAAGGTGCGCGGCGGCGTCGAGCCGTACAGAGGGGCGTACTTGCCGGTGCTGATGGGCGCCACCGCAAGAATACGAGCGCCCCACGGCGTGCTCGTATCGGCGGTCAACTGGTAATCCGTGCGGTACTCGAGACCATTGATGGTGCAGCTCTGGGCCACGTTGACTTCAAGACCCTCAAAGTCGCACCAGCGCAGCGTTGGTCCGGTGGAACGAGCGTTGATCCACGCGCTCGAGAGGGCTGGTTCGTGGTTCGTGACGGTCACGACCGTGCTGTTGCCGTCGACCGTGGTGGACATCTCCAAGGCGATGTCGTAGTAGCCCGCGTACGCCCACGAGGAATTGCCCGCGACCGTTGAGGCATACACCGTCACGTAGTAGCTCTGACCCCAGGTCAGACCATCCAGGGTGCAGGTCGTGTCGGTCGTGACACAGGTCACGCCGTCGTTAGCACCCCAGGTTGTTGGTGACGCGACATAGGTGTAGGTCACCGGATTACCCGAGCCGTCTGACGGCGAACCAACGCTCACCACCAGCGACTGATTCAGTGAGTGCGCCGACACGTTGCCCGGCTGTGAGGGCGGAGAACTCACGCGGCCAGTAGCGGAGGCCACCTGGGCAATGCTGAGTGTGCCCGTGTCACTAGCCAAGCCACCAAATTCAATGACGCTGGAGCTCAACGTCGCTTGAGGGTTGACGTCATTCCACTGGCCGGCGTAAGAGCCGATAATCGGAACGAACTCGTTAGAGCCGCAGTCATTGGGCTCACCGTAGGCCCAATTAGAGAAGTAGCCGTTCTGGGCCACGGCGGGCGCCGCTCTGCAGGACCCGTAACGCACGCCACCGAGGGTCATCAATTCACCCTTGTGCGGCCCCGACACATAAATCCACTTTTGGAAACTGGCGTTCGGGTCAGAGAGGTACTGCGAGTTGTCGTATGACGTGGAGAGGTCATTGTTCGCGTACTGGTACGCAAAGAGGGGACTACCCGACGCGTCGACGAGATAGGGCTGGTAGTCCGTAAAGCCGCCAAAGCTCGCCTGCCACATATACCGGTTCAACACATCGTTGGCCGACGAGGTGGAGTCGGTCACCAAGTAACCACCGACACCGTTGACAGAGAACTGGTTCGCGCCATTCACGGCATCCATGAACGAGCAGTTATTGCAGTTGGCCTGGAAGAAGGCGTGCCCACTCACGGGGTCGTACGCAAGACCCGCATCAATGACCTGAATCGTCAGCGTGAAGGTGCCCGTCTGCTGCGAGTAGATCTCGAGGCTCCGCAGCGCCGCGTTGACGCTCTCGGTCGATCCGGAGAACCCAATGATGGTGCCACTCGTAAACGGCGTATTGCGCAGGGGTGTGAGGCCGTTGGAGTTTGGCATCCACAGGTTGCCGAGCGAGGTGCTCACGATCACGCTGGCGCCATCAGACAAATTGCTCACGATCGGCGCCGCGCCCGATGCAGAGAGAGATGTCAACAGGTTGTTGGTGTTGGGCTGAGCTGATTGGTAATCGGACGGAATGGACACCGACGCCGTCACGGGCATGAAGTTGCCCGCGATGAATGGCGCCGACGATCCCGCCACGTTGTTGGCCACGATGGAGACGCTGTAGGCGACTCCGTCGGTGAGGCCATCGATAATGCAGGCGAAGTAGATCGACTGCGAACAACTGAAGGCATTGCCGGTGGCGTCCGTCGCGGTGGCGGTGTACGACGTGGTGGGGCCTGCGATGCCGTTGTACTGCGGCGAGCTCCAGGTGACGACGATGTGGTGCGAGCCGGTCTGAACAACCACATTCTGCGGCGCTGACGGAGTTGCCGATTGGGGCTGGCCGGTGGTCTGTGACACGCCGCCCACACCGAACTGGTCCCAACAGCCGTCGGCAGTAATAACGACACCCTGAACCACGGCTAGGTGCTCATTGCACGGCAGCGGCGATTGGTAATAGTTGACCGCTCCCGTGACAGGGTTGACGGTCGCGGTCTGCCACCAGTCATTACCCACGACCAAGGTTCCATCGCCGGCGCTCGCCAAGCCCATGGCATCGCTCACGTAAATCTGAGGACCGTCGACAAGCGACAAGTTCGAATTGGGGTCCGTGGGATCGCCCGTGAGTTGACGAACCTGGGAGTAGCAAGGGTCGGCGAGGTACAGACTGCCATCGGGGGTGTACGCGATGCCGGTCACGCACGCCGCTCCGTCGATCCAGCGCGTTGTCAACGAGTTGTTCGAGGGGTCAAAGACGGAAATCTGGCTGTTCCAGTTCGTCCCCAGCACATCGCCATTTGGTGCCACCGCAATCGCGAAAGAACTACCGCCATCAGGGTTGAAGGAGTCAACGGACCCGTCGAGGTTCAGATGGAAATAGGTGCCGCAGAAGTCCTCAATCCACACGCTGCCGTCCGACGCCACCGCCATGGTGCGCGCCGTACAGCTATCACCCAGAATCGAGTTGATGTCAGTCAGATCAAAGAAGGGGTCTGACTGCTGCACTGAGGAACTACTGAGGGCCAGCCAGCCGGACTTGTACGCAACAATGTCGCGAGCGTTATTGCCACTGGGGACCACCGTGAGCGGGTCGCTTGAACCCTGTGCATTTTCGGCCTTCGCCAGAACGCTGTAGGTCACCCAGTTGGTCAAGCCCATCACGGTGCAGGTGAAGTCGAGGGTGTCGCAGGAGCCAACAACGATGCCCGAGGGGTCAATAACGTCAATGTGATAGTTGGTAATCGGGGAGCCACCAGTGTCATTCGACGGACTCCAGTAGATCTGCAGGCCGCCATCGAGCGAGTTCGTCCAGACTTCGCTGGGTGCCGAGGGGTGGGTCACGGGGACGAATTGTCCATCGACAGTGCTCGCCGGTGATTGGTCCACCGCATTGATGGCCACTACCGAGACGGTGTACGTCTGACCCAGGATGAGACCGGTGATCGTGCAGGTGGTCGCCTCCGGGCCGGTCGTGCAGCTGGGCCCCCCGTCGCCATTGTCGGCGTAGGCGCGGTAACCCGTAATGGGCGAGCCACCGTTGTCGACACTGGCGGTCCACTTCACCGTCAAGGTGGTACCCGACAAGATTGCCGACACGTCATTCGGGGCTGAGGGAGCAGTCGCCGGCGTCGCGTAATTCACGTCTGACGGTGCCGAGTCGCCGACGTAGTTCGTGGCGATGACCGACACGCTGTAGCTCGTGCCGTTCGTCAGACCGGTGATGAGACACGAAGTGCCATCGACGCCCGTCGAGCAAGAGAAGGTATTGCCATCACCATCAGTGGCGGTAGCGGTGTAGCCAGTGACGTCGCGTCCACCATTTGATGGGGAGGGGGACCACGACACGTTCAGGGTCCGATTGCCCGCGGAAACCGACGGCGACAACGGAGCTGTCGGAGTCGTGGCGGGTGACGCCGAACCGAGATCGGCCGACGAGGAGTCGCCATCAGCGTTGGTGGCGACGACCGTCACGCTGTACGAGACGCCGTTCGTCACGCCATCGATCACGCAACTGGTGCCGTCGGTGGTGCAGGTGAAGGTGTTGCCATCACCATCGGTGGCGGTGGCGGTGTAGCCCGTGATCAGCAATCCACCGTTATCGAGAGGGGCAGACCACGACGCGGTAATGCTGCCGTTGCCGAAGGTCAGCGACGACGGGATGGGTGCACCGGGAACGTCGGACGGGGTGACATAGCCCCCCTCCGCCGGCACCGAATCACCGACTGCGTTCGTGGCGACCACGGTGATGTCGTAGTTGTAACCATTAGTCAGAGCCGTGATGACGCACGAGGTTCCCGTGGTGGTGCACGTGAAGGCGTTGCCGTCAAAGTCGGTGGCCGTCGCGGTGTATCGGTAAATCGCACTGCCACCATCCGATGCCGGTGCCGACCAACTCACGGTCACCGCGCCGGAGGCCGGCGTGACGGTGATGTTGGTGGGGGCGTCGGGAACCGAGGCGGGAATGACCACACCCGCCGTCACCGCAAGGGAACCACCCGCCACATTGTTCGCGGCAATGGTCACCGTGTAACTGGTGCCGTTGGTCAGGCCCTTAATGAGACACGAGGTGCTGCCCGCATCGACCGTGCAGGTGAAGACTCCCCCGTTGCCGTCATCGGCAGTTGCGGTGTATGACGTAATCGTGGCGCCACCGTTGTCCTCTGGTGCCGTCCACGTCACGGTGGCCGAGCCATTACCCGCGGTAAGAGAGGTCGGTACCGGTGAACCAGGCGTGGTCGGTGCCGTGCTCTGCGGGTCGGTGGGTAGCGAGGGGTCCGACGGACCCTGCGCGTTGGTCGCGAACACTCGCACGTAATAAGAGGTGTTCGGAGCCAAAGCGGACATCACGCATGACGTTCCCGATGCGGCGGCACCGCAGGTGGCCAACAGGAAGTTCGTCACCGGATCAAACGCGAGAACGGTGTAACCAGAGATAGGTGCGCCACCATCGCTCGCCGAAGGCGTCCACGACACCGTGATGGTGGCGCTGGTGGCGATGGTCGAGACGTTGGTCGGAGCACTCGGGGTGTCGACGGGCGTCACCGTCGGCGCCGTCGCGGGCGATGAGCCGCCCACCGAGTTCGTCGCGACGACCGAGAAGGTGTACGTCTGTCCCGCCGTGAGACCAGTGACAATGCAGGTCGTGGGCACGACACCATCGACGGCCGACACTGAACAGGTCAGGCCACCGGGGCTCGCGGTGACGGTGTAGCCCGTAATCGGCGTCGAGCTGTTGGCGGGTAGCCACGTCACCGTGGCCGTCGTACCAATAGTGAACGCCGTCACGCCCAACGCCGCGAGCGGGGGGCCCGCCTGCGGCGTCGCACTCACCGGGGCACTCGCATCAGACAGCAGCCCCGCGGCGCTGGCGGTCACAGTGATGGAATAAGTGGTGCCGTTCGTCAGGCCCGATATCACGCAGGACGAGTTAGCGGTCTGGCACGAGAAACCGCCGGGATCGGCCATCGCGACATAACCATCAGCACCCGCGACAGAGTCCCAGCTCACCGCGACCGACGCATCGCCCGCGGTGGCCACCACATTGACAGGAGCGCTCGGTGCAACGTGGGCGTGTCGAGCGGCGCTGTGGCGAGAATTCGCCATCGATCCCGTCGCGCCACGAGATGACGCGTTCGCCGCCGCGAGGGGCAGGACCGATGAGGCCACCACCATCGCTACGAGAGAGACACGCCAGCGTTTCATCACTTCACCAAGTGACCCGTGACTTGCAGTGCGGTCAGAACGAGCAGCACCATGCCGGCACAGCGCTGAGGCCACGACGGCTTCCAGTCCTCACCGGGAACGCAGTTCGCGATGTTGTACAGGAAGACCACGCTCAGCATGATGAGGATTTGACCCGTCACCAACCAGAACGACGAGGTGACGTTGTGGGCCAACAGGTGACTCACTCCCACACCCACGAGTGACATGAACAGCGTGTTCACGGACGAACGGGGGACGAAGCGACGGAACCACGTGCTCTCGGGCAGACGTGGGCCGAGGACGCGCGGCACCTGGCCCGTCAGGACGGGGAGCGCCACCAGAGGAATCAACACGATGGACGTGCCGACGAATGCTTGCATCAACAAGCCAATGAAGGCGGCTTGTCCGGCCGCCATCGTCCACGCCGCCTTCGGGAATTGGTCCGCGACTTCCGGCATCGTGACCTGCGCAAGGCGCTTGGGGAAGATCAAGCTCACGAGGAGGACGAGCGAGAAGCGAAGGGCGGCGACACCCATGATCACGAACGCCACGAGCGCGGCGTGCGCACTCACCTTCACTTCCGCATGAGCGGCAGAGGACAGTGAACCCACGAGGGAGTAGGTCAAAAAGCCACTGAACAAAATCAAGATCACGGCGTCAGACCCGCGACGCCACCACTCGTCAAAGCCGTGGGGGTGAGGGCGCACAAAGGGACGCATGCTCTTGACCATCAAGGGCATACCGAACCAGATGCCACCGATAACGGCGGCGAGCACCAAGCTGGTGAGGTTGGTGATGTGTCCCGTTACGGCCGCCGCTCCAATAAAGACGGCCGCGGCGAGGAAACCGGAGAACGAGTCGAGATAGCCCACGACCATGATGGCGAGGAAGAGAGCGACGCTCGGCGGATAGGCCCAGCCGTGCATCGACACGCTGGCGGCCACACCCAGACTCAAGCCCGCCAGCGGCAAGATGGCGTAGAGGCCACCAAAAATCGCACGCAGGTAGTTAGCGTCCGCCAGACTCGAACTCAAGAGAGGCGACACGTGCCCGACGAGGTGTGCCCACTCGCGACTAAATCGGTCGATGGTCTTGTTACCCACGAGGCGCCAGATACGAGATCCGTCGCCCCAATGCTCTCGCTCCTCGGACGCCAAGTCAAAGCTGGCCTGGACACCGGCCGTCGACGAGGGACCACTGCCGCCCCCGCCTCCGCCGCCGCCAGATGAGGCACCGGCACCGGCCGCACCTCCCGCGGCGGCACCGGCCGCGGCAGCGGCACCCGCAGCCGCAGCCACCACCGCGACAGCGGCGACGACGCGAGTCACTTGCTTTTGAGTTTCTGCGGGGTGAGCCGTCGGCGAGTAGGTCACGAGAGGCTCGCCACCGCCGGCAACCACGGTAGGTGCCGACGTCGTGGTCGTCGAACTCGATGGCAAAGACACGAAGTTCGTGGAGTAGAGCTGCGGGTTAGACGCGGAGACGCCCGAAATCACCGTTGTGGATCCGGGGTACAAGCGGCTCAACAACGAGCTCGGAATGTGCACGGTGGCGTTGGGCCCGGTACCTGCCGACATGGTGGTCGCTTGGTACGTGCCGTTGAGGAAGAGTTGGTGATTCTGGCCCGCCCACGCCGCGGGGATGGGAACGTACAGCGTTGCCTGACCCGTGCTGGACACTTGCGCGGTGGCGAGCACAGTGGGCGACGAGTGAATAACCGCGTTCACCAGTGAACCCGGCACGAGGCCGGTGGTGGTGACGGGCACCACGAAGTAAGAGCCGTTCCCGGGGAAATCCCCGTTCGGGAAGGCAACCGTTCCACCGTAAGAGAGGTCGGATGACTGAGTGGCAGTGACGGCCACGGGGGCGCCCACCGACGTCGCGGACGTCGAACCCTGGAGCAAGCTACCGAGAGCCGACGGCGAACTCGGGATTGTGAAGGTGCCGAGAGACTCGTCACCGATGACCGACAAGATGACGGAGTCGTTGGGAGCAAAGCCGGACAACGTGGCCTGGGCATCGATGCCCGACGAGACCGTCTGCGCCTGAACTTGCAAACTCGCGCCATTAGACGTCACCGGAGTGGAGGAGCCTCCGAGGTCTGGCGACAAGATCGCGGTCGCGGGCGTTAATGACAAATGGCTCGTGACAGGCGCCGCCACGTAGAAGGGATTACTGAGCGTGACCTTGACCATGTATTCGCCAAGATCCGTCGGTGCCGTCGAGGTGCATTGGGGTGCTCCCGTCAACTGGGCTTCGCAATACTGCAACGCCAGACCCGAGACGGACGGGGAGACCGTGGCCGCCAACGGATGGGGATTGTTGTCTTCAGGCGTACTCAGCGATGGGGCCGAGATGGTGGCCGTGGCGGCTTGCACCGTGGTGGAAACGGAAACGGGAGTCGCTCCGGCGTAGGTCGCGCTGCCGACCTGCGTCGCGGTTACGGTGCACTTGCCGAGCGCCGAATAGGTCAATGTCGAACCGGTCACGGCACACGAACCCGTCGCGGAATACGTCACGGGCAGCGATGACGTCGACGAACCAGTCAGCGCCAACCCGCTCGGCGCATACGTCACCTTTGCGGGCAGCGTGAACGTGACTTGTTGCGCCATCGTTGCTGACGAGGAGTGCGTGATTGCGGGAATCGAAACTCCCAGTGAATTCACGGCCACCACCGAAAAGG
>Ga0208497_1000703_pt1 | contig 14272 bp, 10 predicted proteins | sample CryBogCBE25Aug07_FD_184555 | JGI IMG/M metagenome (GOLD analysis project Ga0208497, IMG submission 184555) | Freshwater microbial communities from Crystal Bog, Wisconsin, USA - CBE25Aug07 (SPAdes) | ecosystem: Environmental > Aquatic > Freshwater > Lake | place: Crystal Bog, Wisconsin, USA...
CCTACATATAATCATAATACAGGTGCTGGCCTGCATGTATATACCTTTAAATGCAGTGGTACTTTTAAAATTTGATTATCCAAGCATTTATCAATTCAGCCATACATAAATAACTCAAAGGACTAGATATATGGGCGTAACTTTTGGACCAGGCGTGACAATCAGTGGTGGAGGTGCCGTTCGTATCGTTTGGCCTGGATGCTCACGTAAATTTCCAAGTACCTGCGTAGGCTCACCATAAATATAGTAACTAATTTTTTTAAAAGGATATCAAATGAGCGATTTATATATACAGGTGCAAGATGGTCAATCAGTAAACCATCCTGTGCTATATCAAAATCTTATGGATGTGTTCGGAGAAATTCCAGCACATTTTGAAGAATTCACCCGCATACCCATGCCCAATCCTGGTACTTTAGGTCCTTACCAAAAATTCCAAGAAACCTACGAAACACCAAATTACCAAAAAATTGACGGTGTTTGGCAGGATACTTGGACAGTGGTAGACATGACTGATGATGAAAAAGCCGCAAAAATTGCCGCTGTACAGGCCATACCACAAATGTTTGCAAGTTGGACATTTGATAGTGAAACATGCCGATGGTCTGCACCTGTACCAATGCCCGTAGACGCTGGTACAGGAACACCTCCAGTATTTTACCAATGGAATGAAGTCAGTAAATCTTGGGCATTGGGACCATCATCACCACCTCCTACAGATGGAGGTCCCTATGGTTGGAACCTTGCAGATCAAACCTGGGAAGCCGCTCCCCAAGATGGCGGAACCTATGCCTGGGATGTTGCATCACAAACTTGGATAGCACAGCCTACTGATGGCAAGACCTACAGATTTGATCCTTTCCAACATCAATGGGTAGAGTTTACTCCTCCTGCGTAATTTAAATCATGGCAATTAAGATTGGTCCCGGGGTAATCATCAATCCCTCAAAGTCTGGGGTTTCTGGGGCTACTAATAGTATTGTTATAAATCCAACTCCGTTAGGTTCACCTACAATTACATCAGTGACCACGGCATCAACAAGTTCTGTCACGGTATCATTTTCAGCACCCGCATCTACAGGCGGCATACCCATTACCAAATATACAGTGATTAGTAATCCTTGTAATATCACAATCAGCAGTTCAAATTCTCCTGTAACAGTTACCGGTCTAACATCCGGACAGACATATACATTTACTGTCAGTGCTCAAAATGGTTTTGGATCAGGACCCGCTAGTGCGTCAAGTAACAGCATCAAATTACCATCGAGAGTAGCTTCATCTTCGACCTCATTTACCGTACCGGGAACGTATTGTTGGTATGCACCTACTTGTACTTCTGTATCCGTTGTAGCGGTAGGCGGTGGAGGAGGTGGATATGCTCAACGATCAGGTTTGTGGGGTTCCGGTGGTGGAGCGGGTTTGGGATATATCAACAATTATGCTGTAACTTCTGGAACCAACTATCGTGTTGTGGTCGGAGCTGGCGGAGTAGGTGCTCCGATCTGTCTCAATTACCCATGCCACAGCAGTGACGGAGGTAATAGTTATTTTGTTAACACTAGTATTGTCATGGGTGGATCTGGTCCGGGGTGGTATTCCGCATATACACAAAATAGTGTATTTGTTGGTTGCGGCGGTAGCCATGGTGGAGCTGGGATGGGGTCAGGTGGAGGACATAATAGTGGCGGCGGAGGTGGTGCTGCCGGATATACAGGTTGTGGTGGTGGTGGTGGCTGGAATAGCACGCTCGGTAATGCTAGTCCAGGTTTTGGCGGCGGCGGTGGTGGTGGCTATGCTTACAGTGGAGGCGGCGGAGTTGGTATATTTGGCCAAGGAACAAATGGTATAGCCGGGTCTTGTAATGGCATTAGGGGCGGGGGAGGAGGCAGTGGAGGTAGTACAGGGTCAACAGCTTATGGTATCCTTTATCCCGGGTGTAAATCTCTTGTAGGAAATGGAGGTGCCTATGGTGGTGGTGGTGGTGGACCAATTATCTGCGGAGGCACGACCGGTGGCTATCCACAAAGTACTAGTGGTGGCAATGGTGCTGTTCGTATTGTTTGGCCAGGCGATATTCGGAAATTCCCCAGTACCTGCGTAAGTACACCATAAGTAATACTATAAATAACCCAAAGGACATATAAAATGAGTGTGACATTTGGACCGGGCATAACAATCAGTGGTGGAAGTGGAATCAGTGTTAATTTAAAACTCCAATCACCTACTATTAGTACAGCCACTGTAATATCAACAACCAGTACTTCAGTATCATTTACTATGCCAGTGACTATAGGTCACCCTCCTACTCGCTCATATACGGTCACAAGTCATCCTAGTTGTATCACTGCTACTGGTCCCAGCAGTCCCATAGTTGTAAGTGGTTTAACTTCGGGAGTCAGCTACACATTCACTGTGGTTGCTAATAATATCATGGATACTAGTGTCCCTAGTGTGGCCAGTATACCGGTAACACAGACAACTGTGCCTGGTGCACCTACCATTGGTACTGCCACAGCAGTGACTAATAGTACTACGGCTACTGTGGCATTTACGGCACCTGCTAGTAACGGCGGTGCTGCCATAACAAGATACACAGTCACAAGTAGTCCCGGATCTATCATTACCACTGGAACTACAAGTCCTATCACAGTAATTGGTTTGACTGCTGGAACTGCATATACATTTACCGTATCTGCAACCAACAGTGCTGGTACTGGAGCGTCGAGTTCTCCTAGTAATAGTATTACTCCTACTACGGTTTCGGGTGCACCAACTATAGGTACTGTGACTTTCAGTAGTACAACAGCCAGTGTACCATTCACTGCTCCGGGATACAATGGTGGCACAGCTATTACAAGCTATACAGCCACTAGTACACCAGGTAGTATAACTGGAACATTATCACAAGCAGGTTCAGGTACTATCAGTGTTCCAGGGTTGACTCTTGGTACGGCATATACATTTACCGTTGTTGCTACTAATGCGGTTGGTGCTAGTGCATCTAGTTCTGTAAGTAACAGCATTACACCGTTAACTGCACCAGGTGCACCTACTATTGGTACTGCTACTGTTACTGGAGCAACTACTGCAACCGTGTCTTATACAGCACCTGCAAGTAATGGTGGTGCAACTATAACAAGCTATACTGCAACCAGTAGCCCTGGCGGGATTACCGGAACATTAAGTCAAGCCGGCTCGGGCACAATAACAGTCAGTGGTTTAACTGCTGGGACTGCTTATACATTTACAGTAAAGGCAACAAATAGTGTCGGAACTGGATCAGCTAGTTCAGCAAGTAACAGCGTTGTACCTCTGACTGTGTTCAACGGATTTAATACACCTGCCCCAATGAACAGTAGTTACACTGCGGCATTTATGAAGTCGGTTGCTGTCAACAGCTCAGGACTATTTGTTGCGATTGGTTACAATGGTAGCAATTACCCCGTTTACGCTACATCAAGCAATGGTAGCACTTGGACCACACCTGCTACTATGAACGGTAGTACAGTCATCGCTAATATGTTTTCAGTCACTGTTAACAGCGCAGGATTATTTGTAGCGGTTGGTTACAATGGTAGCGGTTACCCAGTCTACGCCACAAGTAGTAATGGCAGTACCTGGACCACACCTGCCTTAATGAACGGTTATTCAGTTCGAACATTTATGAATGCAGTCACTGTTAACAGCTCAGGATTATTTGTTGCGGTTGGTTATGACGGTAACAGTCACCCGGCCTACGCCACATCAAGCGACGGCAGCACTTGGACCACACCTGCTACTATGAACGGTAGTACAGTTGCGGCTACTATGCACTCGGTTGCGGTCAACAACGCAGGATTATTTGTTGCGGTTGGTAATGACGGTAACGGTTACCCCGTTTACGCCAAATCAAGCAATGGCAGTACCTGGACCACACCTGCTACTATGAACGGTAGTACAACTGTGGCATATATGAATGCAGTCACTGTTAACAGCGCAGGATTATTTGTTGCAGTTGGATATGACAGTAACGATTACCCCGTTTACGCCAAATCAAGCAATGGCAGTACCTGGACCACACCTGCTACTATGAACGGTAGTACTACTTATGCAACTATAGCCTCAGTGGCTGTCAACAGCGCTGGATTATTTGTTGCGGTTGGTAATAGTTACGGTCCCCCTCTCTACGCCAGAAGTAGTGATGGCAGCACTTGGACTACACCTGCCGCAATGAACGGTAGCTCAGTTGTGGCAAATATGCAGTCAGTCGCTGTTAACAGCTCAGGTTTATTTGTTGCGGTTGGTTATGACGTTAACAGTTACCCGGCCTACGCCACATCAAATTAATTAAAAGGAAATAAATGAAATTATATGTAGTGGTCAGCAAAGATACAAATAATGGAGCGTCGGGTGCAGTACGCATTGTTTGGCCTGGTTCAACAAGACGATTCCCAAGCACCTGTGCTGGTTCACCATAAGCAATACCATAAATAACTCAAAGGATATAATATGGGCGTGACATTTGGACCGGGTGTGACAATTAGCGGTAGTGGTGGAATTAGTATTAATTTAAAACTACAACCACCTAGTATCAGTACAGCTACAGTAGTCAGCACTACTAGTACTTCAGTATCATTTAATATGCCGGTGACGATTGGGCATCCCCCTACTAAGTCCTACACAGTGACCAGTCATCCAGGTTGTATTACTGCTACTGGGACATTTAGTCCAATAACTGTATATGGATTAACATCTGGGCAGAGTTATACATTCACTATGGTGGCTAATAATGCCATGGATACCAGCAATGCAAGTATAGCCAGTCCAACTGTGACACAGATATCAGTTCCGGGTGCACCTACTATTGGAGTTGCTACACCTATAGGGGCTACCAGTGCTACAGTGACATTTACAGCACCAGCAAGTAATGGTGGAGCTAGTATTACAAGTTACAGGGCTACAAGTTCACCAGGAGGAGTAATCAGTACTGCCACATCTAGCCCAATTACAATTACCGGATTAACTTCTGGTCAAAGCTATACATTTACTGTGCAGGCTATTAATTCAGTTGGAGCAGGAACTGCTAGTTCTGCAAGTAATAGCACTACAGAATGGACTGTACCTGGTGCCCCAACTATTGGTACAGCCGCCGCTGTTACAAACAGCACAACTGTTAATGTGGCATTCACAGCACCAGCAAGTAATGGTGGTGCAACTATTACAAGTTATAGGGCAACAAGTTCACCTGGTAGTCTTTCAAATACCGGAACTACAAGTCCAATATTAGTCACTGGCCTTACTGCTGGTACGGCATATACATTTACCGTATCTGCTACTAATAGTGTAGGTGCTGGTGCATCTAGTTCTGCAAGTAATAGTATTACACCTACTACTGTACCAGGAACACCTACTATTGGTACTGCTACATTCAGTGGAGCAACAGCTAGTATGCCATTTACTGCACCAGCAAGTAATGGTGGTACTGCTATCACCAGTTATACTGCAACATCAAGCCCAGGTGGCATAACAGGTACTGTAAGTCAGGCCGGTTCAGGTACTATCAGTGTTCCGGGGTTGACTCTTGGTACTGCATATACATTTACAGTAACTGCAACCAACTCAGTTGGTACTAGTTCAGCCAGTAGTGCAAGTAACAGTATAACACCAGCAACTGCACCAGGTGCACCAACAATAGGTACTGCTACTGCTACTGGGGCAACTACTGCAACTGTGTCTTATACAGCACCGGGATCAAATGGTGGTGCAACTATTACAAGCTATACTGCAACTAGTAGCCCGGGCGGCATTACTGGAACATTAAGTCAAGCCGGCTCAGGTACTATCACATTATCTGGTTTAACTGCTGGTACAGCTTATACATTTACAGTAAAAGCAACTAATTCAGTGGGAACTGGTTCAGCTAGTAGTACAAGTAATAGCGTTGTACCTCTAACTGTTTTCCACGGATTTAACACACCTGCCTCAATGAACGGTTCTACAGCCAACTTTTCTATGAGGGCAATCGCAGTAAACAGCGCAGGATTATTTGTTGCGGTTGGGTATAATAGTAACGGTTATCCAGCTTACGCCACATCCAGTGACGGCAGCACCTGGACTACACCTGCCCTAATGAACGGTAGTACAACTTATGGTTCTATGTATGGAGTCGCAGTCAACAGTGCAGGATTATTTGTTGCGGTCGGAGAAAATGGTAACGGTAACCCACTCTACGCCACAAGTAGCAATGGCAGCACCTGGACTACACCTGCTCTACTGTACGGTACAAATTGGGCACCCTTATGGTCAGTCGCAGTAAACAGCGCAGGATTATTTGTTGCGGTTGGTTTTAACATTAGCGGGTATCCCATTTACACAACATCAAGCAATGGAAGCACTTGGACTACACCTGCTACAATGAACGGTAGTACATCTCAGATAGTCATGAATTCAGTCGCTGTAAATAGTGCAGGAGTATTTGTTGCGGTTGGGCAACTTAACAATTCTAGCCAATCCCCATACTACGCCACTTCAAGTAATGGCAGTACCTGGACTACACCTGCCCTAATGAACGGCAGTACAACTTCGGCAATGATGACTTCAGTCGTCGGGAACGGTTCAGGAGTATGGGTTGCGGTTGGTTCTAATTATAGTGGCAATTATTACCCACGCTATGCTTATTCAATCGACAACGGCAACACTTGGTCTACACCTGCCGCAATAAACGGTAGTACATCTGGGGGATTGATGTCTTCAGTCGCAGTAAACAGTGCAGGATTATTTGTTGCGGTTGGTTATAACAATGTTAATAATACTCCATTCTACGCCACAAGTACAAATGGCAGCACTTGGACTACACCTGCTGCAATGAACGGTAGTGCGGGGGTGGCAAATTTGCCTGGACTCGCTGTCAACAGCGCAGGATTATTTGTTGCGGTTGGTCAAAGCTCTACCAACCTTTCCCCAATCTACGCCACATCAAATTAATTAAAAGGAAATAAATAAAATTATATGTAGTGGTCAGCAAAGGTACAAATGATGGAGCGTCGGGTGCAGTACGTATTGTTTGGCCTGGCACAACAAGACAATTTCCTAGTACCTGCGTAGCATCACCGTAAATTAACCTATACAGTATCCTTACAGTTGTAATAAATAAAGAAACTAGGGAAAATACAATGCGAGTAGCAGATCTTTTAAGAGTAATAGTTAATAAAAATTTTACTTCAATTACAACAGTAGTTTAATATGCGAGCAAAAGAGTTTACAATTAATGTACCTATCACTATTACTATTAATGGTGATGATGAGCCTGTAGTAAGTCAAGGCGAAAATCCTGCTGATGATAAACTTCAACAAAATCCGGTTTTCGTTGCTCCTCAGCAACAAGCATTGGAACTACAAAAAGCAGAACTAGGCAAAGAAAGTCCTGTAATTGATAAACTTACACAAAACAGTAACATTGGTGCTGAAGCTGATCCAGCAAGCGATTTACTGGGCAGAATCAAACAACTAATGGCACGATAAATACTCACACTAGGGTATTTAGATGGCATTCATACAAAAATTATTTTCCAGTTTCCATAATTACGATGACGGTGATGCTCGTTTAGGTGAGTTGAACCGCATTTGGTATGACTCTAACCGTAATGCCTTTTACATATCTGACGGTGCTACCCCCGGTGGAGTACTTATTGGTGGTGGAGGAGGAGGTGGCGGTACATATACACTATTAACAGCAACTAATGTTCGTTTGGGCGGAGTTAGAATCGGCGATGGAATTCAAATCAGCCCAACTGGAGTTATCAGCGTAAACACTTCTACACTAGCAGGACCGCAGGGACCTAAGGGAGATACAGGAACACAAGGCGTAATCGGTCCTACAGGCCCTAAAGGAGATACTGGTACCACTGGCGCAACAGGTGCTACAGGATCAGTTGGACCAAAAGGCGACACAGGAACACAAGGTATTCAAGGTATTCAGGGAGTACAGGGACTAATTGGTAACACGGGTACACAAGGCATCCAAGGACCACAAGGCCTAATAGGACTACAAGGAGTTCAAGGCATACAGGGATTACAAGGAACAAATGGATCTCAAGGCATCCAAGGTGTAATTGGTAACACTGGTACACAAGGAGTTCAGGGCCTGCAAGGAGTTCAAGGTACTAATGGAACAACTGGCTCACAGGGATTACAAGGTCAATCTGGTAACACTGGTACACAAGGAGTTCAGGGACTACAAGGACAAATTGGTAGTACTGGTACACAAGGCGTCCAAGGAATAATTGGTAATACCGGTACTCAAGGCGTACAGGGACTACAAGGCTTATTAGGAACACAAGGTGTACAAGGACTGCAAGGACAAACTGGCAGCCAAGGTGTTCAGGGATTACAAGGTCAAATTGGTAACACTGGTACTCAAGGAGTTCAGGGCTTACAGGGACTACAAGGCTTATTAGGGACACAGGGAGTTCAGGGCCTGCAAGGCGTACAAGGTCAAATTGGTAACACTGGTACTCAAGGAACTACTGGAGTCCAGGGACTACAAGGAGTCCAGGGACTAATTGGTAATACTGGTACTCAAGGTGTACAAGGCCTACAGGGTGTTCAAGGAGTTCAAGGAACACAAGGTCTTCAAGGCGTACAAGGTCAAATTGGTAACACTGGTACTCAAGGTGTTCAAGGTCTGCAGGGAACACAGGGATTACAAGGTGTCCAGGGATTACAAGGAACTCAAGGTGTACAAGGTTTAATTGGTAATACTGGTACTCAAGGAGTACAGGGCGTTCAGGGCTTACAAGGAGTGCAGGGTTTAATTGGAGCCCAAGGAGTTCAGGGACTTCAAGGAAATCAGGGTGTCCAGGGCGTACAAGGACTCCAAGGGGTACAAGGTTTAACTGGATTCTTTAGCGGAACAACAACAAGTACAGTCAACATTAATAATGCTACATCGGCTACATCAACAGTTACTGGTGCATTAACTGTGCTTGGTGGTGTTGGCATTGGCGGTAGCTTGTATGTTGGCGGTACTAGCTATGTTAACGGTGCTCAAATATTAACCACTGCGACTGTTAATAGTTTTGTTACAGCAGGTGTAAGTAGTATAACTGCAGGAACAGGTACAGTAGTTACAACATCCACTGGTGCTGTAACTGTTTATATCAATACTGCTACGCTGATGTCTAATGCTGTTACAGCAACCTATGCCCAATCATTTAATACATCGACATTAGTAGCACAGGCAGTATCAGCATCAACTGCTACCTATGCTGGATATGCTTATTCGTTTAATACGGGTACTTTAGTTGCTAATGCTGTAAACGCACAAACAGTAACAGGTGGTGTTGGTGTTTATACTCTAACAGCAGGTACTGGTACTGTAGTTAATACTTCAACTGGTGCTGTAACTGTTTGGTTCAATACAGCAACACTTGTTGCCAATAGTGTAAATGCGATTACTGCTACCAATACTACAATGTTAACAGATGGTGTAGCACAGGCATATTTTGCTGGCAGTGAATACTTAACATTAAATGGTTCTAATGTACTTCGCGTACTGAACACTGATCAATTCCAAATTGCTCTAAACGGTACTCCGACTTATACATTGTTAACATTCTCTAGTACAGGTACATTGGCTCTGCCCGTTAACACAGGTACTATCACAGGTGCAATGACATTTGGAGATGGAACACGGCAAGCAACTGCTTGGAATACTACTACAGTGGTATCATCTGCTACTACTTTATATAACAGCGGTAATCAAGTAGCTCTAAACAGCAACGGAACTATGTCGTTCCCAAACAACAAGATAGATGTTGGAACCAGCACAGCGGCATTGTGGAGTAGCAATCAATCAGCATTGGTTTGGCGTGTTAGTGGTCCGGGTACCGCAGGACAACCGTTACAATCTGTAGTCACTGTATCATCAGGTAGTGTTACCATTGGTACAGCCACTGGATTGTTAGCTGGCCCCAACACCGCAGAAAATTGGGTATTTGATACTTTTGGTAATATAACATTCCCTGATAGCACAGTACAGACAACAGCCTATACTGGTTATGCCAACACAGCTACAATCGTATCAGCAGCCGCACAACCTAACATCACAAGTGTTGGTACATTAACTAGATTAACCGTAAGTGGTATAGTTACCGCTACAAACTTTGTTGGAACATTAACTACTGCTCTACAGCCTAATATTACCAGTGTTGGTACACTAACAAGTTTAACTTCTACTGGTACTATCACTGTAAATTATACTCCTGCTACCACAGTAGGATCTGCTATACTTGCCACAGGTAGCAATACAGCAGGTGGCGCAACTTACTTTGATTTCCTAAAAGTAACAAACACACTCAGTACCGCTACTAACGGATCAAAAAGTTTCCGTATAAGTGCCACAGGTGGATTAGAAATAGTAAGAAGCGATTACGGTGCTGTAATATTTACACTATCGGATGCTGGTATTGTACAAATTCCACAAGGTGGTGTCGCAGGTTCTACAGCAACATCTAATGCTATTAACCTTGGCAGTCAAGGGCAACTATATTCAGATGGTAATGTTCACCTTCATTCAAATGGTGGACAGATTTGGATCAATGCCCTGGATGGTAGTGATGTTGCTGTTAATACACAGGTTACTCCTACAGCAGGCGGTTTACAAGTAGGCGGAGCCCTAAAATCACACAGTCGCATGTTTGACTGGACAGCAATGATACACGGTTCGCCTGCCACTGGCGGAATAACTACAGGTACAATATTAGGAAACGCTTCATATTCAAACTCAAGCGACGGAGTTCAACTTACACCTAATAATACCAATCAAACTGGTGTTGTGGCTTGGAACGCTTCTGGATTTGATTTTGGTAAAGATTTCGTTATGGAATGGTCTTGGTTCACCAGTAGTAGCGGAACTAACCCTGCTGACGGTATCTGGGCATTTTTTGGCGGTAGCAGTAGTGGCGGCGCAAATCAGCCGCAGTATGTAAATAGTGGTTCTATTGCTTTGAGGTACTTGACCTTTACTAACCTTAAAACACAGTGGTATAACAACGGTTCTACTACAGGCAACGCTGTAAATTTTAGAGCAGGTGTTACATATCAGGGTGAATGGATGACCAGTCGTTTTATGGTCAGAAGTGTGGGCTCTAAGCGATATGCGTATGTTTACACAGGAGTAAGCGGAGTCTGTGATAATGCTATTGATATAACTGGGTGGTCTCCTGGCGGAACTTGGATCGGTGTAGGAGCGTCAACAGGAGGTAATTCAGCAGGACAGTTGTGTTGCCATGTGAGTTTAGAGTACTTGTAACAGGCTACAACATTATAGCCGAGCGGCTACTATAACCAGATAAATAAAGTACCAACTTATTATAAAGGTATTATATGAAAAAAATTCTATTTGTATTGCTAATGGCAGTCACAGGACTAGCCAGTGCTTGGACACAACGAGCACCGTTTCCTCCTGCACAATGCCAAGCACACGCACCCTACGGTTTCCCACAAACTGCTGGTGTACAACCACTATGCCAACAAGCATACCTAGTAGGCTATGATGCGGCTGCTAAACTACCAAAGTATGTGACCTACGAACTATTGCCACAAAACGCACTAGGCTGTGTTGCTCGTACTAACGCATTTGCCGCTAACCAATTTGTACCTAATGGTGCTGTTCCTGGCGACTATGCCGGTACAGGCTACGACAAAGGACACATGGCTCCGGATGGGGACTTATCATGGGATCCACAGGTAGAGTATGAATCATTCTTGATGACCAACATGAGTCCACAAGCAGGTTCATTAAATCGTGGTATTTGGAAACTACTTGAAACAAGTGTACGCGGATGGACTGTGCAACTCAATCAATCATACACAGTTTATGTTGGTGGTGTTTACAATGCACAAGATAAAACTATCGGTAAAGGCGTTGTAGTACCACATGGTTTCTACAAGATTGTTATCAATAATCAAACTAAGGAAATGGCAGGCTGGGCATTCCCCCATGTTGCACCATATCCAAACTTAGGTAATGACCTAACTAAATTCCGTTTGCCAATTGCACAGATTGAACAAGCAGGTGGCGTACAATTTGCATTTCCTCCCGGAGCAGTTGAACTACAACCGGGTAAAGAATGGCCGGTGAATTTTGGGGCCTTAACTACCGCCAAGAGGCAGAAATGTGGCGCTAATGCCAGTGACGACTAATCCCAATGATTACCCAGTCTATCCAGAAGATGACGGGTATGACCGCTTTAGAAATCCTTACAGTCCTGTATGAGGCTGTAGCAAAATTAGGGTGTGCGAAGGTTGGCCTTCCATACCCTTAACTTTACCCACCTTAGGGCCGGTTGATGTCAACGGTAATAGGCGTCCGCGCAATTGAACTGCTCCGCGTAGTGAGCCGGGAGATAAAGTAACTCCCACTAAATATACTAATGCGAGCACAAGAATTTACCCCCATTGAAGAAGACATAAGCCGTAGAGGCTTCCTACGAGGACTAGGTGCCGCAGGAGTATCAGCAGCCGCTGGCTCTGCACTTGCAAAGTCTAACCCAATTCAACGAGTAGTAGTAGGACCTGGAGATACAATTTATTCTATTGCTAGAAACTTTGATGTCAGCCCAGAAGAAATCTACAAACTCAACGGCATGAATAGGAATACTAGATTAACTCCAAATCAAGAAATCAAAGTTCCTGACATCGGAGAACCAATTAAAACTCCTGCCAAAGCTGATACTGGCTCACACGCAGATGAATTTGCACAAGCAATGGATCAAGAAGATATTATCGGTAAAATAGCCACAGGTAAACTAGATCCTAAAACGATTAAATCAAGACCAGAACCGCACAAGGCTCCTGCTCATAAAGAAGTTAATAAACCCAAAGTAGAAATCCGTCAACCTGCAGGTTCTGTACCATGGCAGGATATTGCTCGTTACTGTAAATCACGATGGAAAATGACTCGTGAACAGATAGCTGGTATTCTAGCCAACATTAAAGTTGAGTCACAGTTCAAAGCCGATGACCTACACATGGACAGCAATGGATTACCTGCTGGTGGTCTATTCAGTCATAATGGTCCCAGATTAGAACAGTTAGTGCGTAAGTTAGGCAAAGATTGGCGTCAAAATTGGCAAGGACAAATTGATTTTGCACTATCAGAACCAGATGGTGCAAAATATAAATCTCGACATTACCCTTCACCAGATGCCGCAAGCCGTGCTTGGACACTGGGATTTGAGCGTCCTGCGCAGGCACAAAAACAAGCAGATAAGAGGGCACCTGCGGCCCGTCAATATGCGAGCAACATATGAAAATCTTTGAATTAGTTCAACCTAAAAAGAATCTAGTTATCTTTGATATAGATGACACACTACTTCACACCACTGCTAAAATTCGTGTGATGAAGGATGGCAGGCCTGTTCGTGAACTTACTAATCAAGAGTTCAACAACTATGAACTAGGCCCCGGAGAAGAGTTTGACTTTGGTGAGTTTCGTGATGCTGAAAAGTTCAACAGAGAAAGTCAGCCTATTCGTCCAATGATCAACAAATTGAAGACCATCCTTGATCATAGTCCTAACAGTGATGTTATCATGCTGACCGCTCGTGCTGATTTTGATAATAGAGATTTGTTCTTAAAGACATTTACAGATCTTGGCATTGACATGAGCCGTGTGCATGTACACCGTGCAGGTAACTTGCCCGGAGATGAAATACCTGCTGAGAAGAAAGCTGTGTTTGTACGCAAGTATGCAGAAACTGGTCGTTATGATCACATTCGCTTATACGATGATAGCCGTAGCAATTTAGCAGTATTCAAAGATCTCAAAGTCGAATATCCAGATATAGATTTCCGTGCTTACTTTGTTGGCCCCACAGGTGGAACAGCAATACATGAAAGTTTTACACACGAAGAAACCACAAACTTTGTTGATATGTTTAAGAAGTTTCTACCTGTAGCCATGCACTATCTAAAATTAGATAGTCTGCCAACTATGAAGTTTGAAAGGACTATACATGACGAACATCAACCTACATTTGGTAAATTTGATAACGAATCAAATATACTGCATGTTGCCCTAGCCAATCGTCATCCTAACGATATCCTGCGTACTATTGCACACGAACTGCAACACTATAAGCAAGGTACTGAACATAGATTAGATTCAATGAGTGGAGCTACTGGTAGCCCTATTGAAAATGAAGCACATGCCATGGCTGGTATTGTCATGCGTCACTTTAATAAAAAGTATCCACAATACCTAAGCAGTAAGCCTATGAATGAAAAC
>Ga0208497_1000704_pt1 | contig 14243 bp, 14 predicted proteins | sample CryBogCBE25Aug07_FD_184555 | JGI IMG/M metagenome (GOLD analysis project Ga0208497, IMG submission 184555) | Freshwater microbial communities from Crystal Bog, Wisconsin, USA - CBE25Aug07 (SPAdes) | ecosystem: Environmental > Aquatic > Freshwater > Lake | place: Crystal Bog, Wisconsin, USA...
GTAGGTAGTAGTACCACTCCGTCTCTAAATTCATCGGTGCACCTTTTTGGACCATCAGAATCTATATAAAATCATCCAGATGTATCATGGTTAAAACCACAGAAAGGCACGGTGAAGCACCACTGAAAGATGATCTTTTCTCGGGATATGCAGGCGGATTCTTTTCTTTGCATGTCGGTTAAGCAGGATACTTTACCTTAGCCGCCTTCATCTCAAAAAGAAAAGATGGAAAGAAAAGAAACAAACAGATCCATCTTGCAGGTGATGAGATACATCTTAACTAGAAAAGATTGCACGAAAAGAAATCGGAAGAAACCGTCTTGCAGATGGTGATGTCATATTGAAGATGCAGTTTGCGCATGAAATTAATGAAAACTCACTTGGTTAGAATAGGTAGGGAGATATGACTACCAGTCTACAAGAACTGCATGAATACTATCTGGCTTGGTGGTTCCTTACCAAAATATATATTTTAGATTTGAATCATTTAATCAAAGCGATTCTCGTTTTGTTCGAGAATTGATTTTGTTTTACTGAATCAATTCTGAAATAGATTCTAATATTCTGTTTTAACAACAAATATTTTCGTTCTTACTAATATATTCTACCCATAGATTTTTCATTTATTAAATAATCCTAGAAATTTAGGTCCGTTTTTGGTACTTCGGAATCGATCCACCTCTTGTTCACATTTTTTATTATACAGTCGCACATTATACATTAGTTTATACATTAGTAGACTTTTTTTCTTTTTAAGATTGCTCATCCACTATATTTGGGTGTTACTACATATAAGTTCACTTATATACAGCGCCCCTAATTACTAAGATCAATTTTATCAATAAGAATGAAATCAAGCAATAAATATTAAATATAATGCTAATTTATATCGTCTTAATAGCTGGTTTCAACAGGAACATTATATTACCTGGACCGCATATGTATTGTGATCATTCGTTGCAAGTGCATGAACCAAGAACTTTCGCATCTTTACCAAAGTCCATTATTCTTCCTCCAACGCATCCAAGGAAAGCATTTGATTCTGTTCCTCATCGTCACTATTACCAGTTCCATTAAATCTGGAAAATTTTCCGCTGGTATCTCGAGACTTGCGGCACTTTTTACCAAAAATGCCCCAATCTCGAAACAGCTTCTTTCGTTGATCCTTAAAATAGTCACGATCCACATCATTTGCACAATCCTTCCTGCTTTCTTTTACTAGGTCCCTAACCATATTAGCAGCTTTGAAGGCTCCAGTATTGCAGAAGTTCCGCCTACCCGCAGCAATTTCGAAAAGACATCCCAATACAAAAGCCTCGTTGGTAGCAGATGTTAAAGTAAGATATTCTGCACCTGAAATATGAAAAAAATTGATCAAAAAATATTTTCACTTCAGACTAAAGCGATATGATAACCTGGATATATCTCATTATATTCATGCTCATACTTCCACATGCGTAACTTAACTAAGAGCGCCTCTAGAATGGTCTGGTACTTGCATCCGTCAACGTTGCTAGACGATTCTTCACCAACAATCTGCATAGCTCTAAGGTTACTAATAAACGGTTTGGGACGAATATCTGGATTTCCAGCGTCAATAAGAGCTCGCCTAATTCCGGCGACACCCTCGAGGAATTTGTCTTGCATATCCTTCGAAAGAAATTCAAGTAGACTAGTGCTCTTAAGTTTCTTGGTCATGCCGCCTAAGTTGTTCGAGGGTAGCTTAAATAAATACTTACGGATCGACTGCCCTCCTTCCCCTTTAGTTGCAACACCATATTCACTACCACGTGAACGGAGCATTATCTCGAAGAGCTTTGGAGATAGCAAGAATGTTTCCACAATCTCTACCGATTCTCCTCCACCACTAGAGCAGGAAATGCGTGGTGGTTCTCCCATCGCGTTTGGCGGCACCACAATTTTCTTTCTTGAGCAGATGTTTAATCTCTAAGTACCAACGTAAATATTTAAGAGTGATAAATTAGATATGCATTGGCACTTCGAACAGAACAACAGCAATTGTAGTAATAGTAGAGTATTAGGTGATCAGCACATGGTGAGCGGTATAGTTGCATACCTCCGGGTTTATCGGCGATTCCATGTCTATAGCTTGGAAACTGAAGCAAACTTTTGATAACGCTTCTAATTCCTCGTGTACAGGGTACTCTTTGCCATCGATTTTTACGTACCACGGCTTTATGGTACCACGTAAATGAATTCCAGCGAAATGAGGCTTACCATCTATTACGGTCATAATGTCTCTGTTAACGCCGAGGTCAGACAACATCAACTTATCAGAATCCTTGTTAAGTAGAAAATATGGCATGCACCCATTCAACGCGTTAGTAAAATCCACTTTTGAGGTCATGTCTAGACGTTGTCGTTCTCTTTGCATGGGAAAATGCAGGCGACTTCTCTCGTTTTCAGCTCCTCCCACATAACGGAATCTGCAGGAATCATTGCTGCTGCTTGAGTTTCTGCTGCTCAGGGTTGACGTGGAAGTAAAACCACCACCGTTCTTTATACCTGATGAACTTACTGGGGTATTATTGGAGATAAAATCTTTAGCAAGTTCATTATTTCTGATTTTCTTGAGCAGTTCCCACTCCTCATTAGTAAGAAGCTGCTTTGTTACTCCTTCTTGATGATTCGGATTAACATTTTCATCATTATCAAACTCTGCAACATCTCCTGTTTCGCCATCGCTATCGACAGAAGAATCAGATTCTTCATCTTCATCCAAGTGCCCGTTCTTTCGCTGACAAGGAGCACGTGTACTCATCAGGTTCTTTCGTGGATTAATAGCATTAACTTTCACGGTCTTGGTTCCTCCTTTAGTAGCGGCCTTTGATCTATTATCAGCACAACCTCTTCCCATGACAGAAATATTAGATTTCAAAAATTCAAAATTTAAGAAAAACCGTTAGAACAATTCTGATGTACGTTTTGATGTAATATAAGCGGATTTGTACGTAGTGATGTAATATAAGCGGATTTTATCCGCTTATATTACATCTGTACATTTGCTCACGTTAATCGTATCTTCCAGCGCACAACGTGAATTTCAGCGATAAATTGGTGGTGAAAAGGTCTAAATGATGAAGGTAGCATTGAGCGCTGAGACATCGAACGATATAACAGAGAATACAAGTGTGCATGTATCTAATTACGCTGAAGAGGCAACTGTTCTTCAAGAAGATCCTCCTGGTGAAATATTTGATTTGTTCAAGGAGTTGATCAGATTAAGCAAAAACAAAAAGCACGTTATAGCAGAGATCAAATTGAGAACTGCAAATTATCTGTTCAGTTCTGGTTGCGATATAAGTAAAGGGGGTGACTTCAATACCCGAGTAGAAAATTTTGCAAACTGCTATTTGAAGTGTATATCATTGGAAGAAACAAATTCGTTGACCATTCCTTCCAATTCTGCTATCACATACAACAATAACTGGGAGATATACGATTACTACCAAAATTATAGAAATACTAAGAATTTGGAGAGAGTTCGGGAGCTTTCAACGGGTAAGTTATCGACTGCGGTCAATAATTAGTTACCTTGTAACAAAAACTACACGAACAAACTCATTATTCTGCCCTAGATTCAACAGAAGTTCGAAGAGCCAAGCAAATTTACCAACGAATGATCGACCTAAAAAGGTACTTTATAAGAGATATTAGGAATATAATATCAGGTGATTGCGCGTGTATTACGCTACGTTAGCATTACTTACAATTCTACTTCTAACTTTGTTTATAGAAAAGTATTCCTCGGCTTCCAAAGAAGAAAATGTCGTCGCCGTAGATATATCGCGTGCCTCTCATGAACTTTTGGCACCGAATCCGTCAAAAGCTCCAAACGGTTATGGTAGTACTGCAAGCGATGAAGTTCAAGAGAGTGCAGTGGTGGAAAAACCTAGCCTAGAACAAGCAGATGCTTTAGAAACTTTGCTGGAGGTTGATGAGGATACGAATGATGAATATAATTGGATATCAGAAACATTTTACCGGAAGTCATCTTGTGCTGGTGAGGATAGCGTTGGAACGGACGAGTTGTTGGCCGAGCAAGCTCAGTTTCAAGCCGAGGACCAGTCATTCACTGTAGCGGATGATCGTTTCCCAGATGATGGTGTTGAGAGACCTATGGAAGAACATGATAGCACTGATAACTCTGAGCCTCCCACAAGCAGTAATACTGCTTCAGTTATTACCAATACGAATGATGAGACCATTGCTCCCCCGTTGACGGAGGATGTACAGCGATCCTCTGCAATATCCGATGGTGCGTAACAATCGTCTCCAAGTTATTACTTATTCTTTGAATCTTTGTATTTTCTACAGAGGGTGTTGACATTTTTATGAATGTTGACACTGGTGCTTCTGTGGCTTCTAGCACGAACAACTATTCTTGCCCGAGTGCATTCACTGCTTCCGTTATTCCCAATACAGATGATGAAAACACTCTATCTGAAATAGTCCAATCTGTATTAAATGGTGCTGTTTATGGTGACTTAAGTATTGCAGCGTTAAAACAATTTCCCGGCATTAAATTGGAGTTAATAAACCAGATACCGAAACAAAAGTACTGCTTTTTTGTTGCCACATCAACGCTTGCAAGAAAGATAGTTGCGCAATCTGAGGAGCTTGGTGCTTTCTCAGCTGAGTTGATTATTGAACCTGGTTGTCTTCTAGAATATGTAGATCTCATTCCCGATCGAAGTTTTAATATCGACTCTGTAATAACCAGTGAGAATAAGCAGGAATTTTTTATCTATTGTAATCAGAGGAAAATGTATTACAATGGTTTCGATAAGAGCAACGGGTGTGGCGCATACTTTTTAGCCTACGCGAACGACCCTCTTGGGGTGACAGAGCCGAATATGTACTTGTCATATGATGCCACCAATCAGCGGCTAGGCTTATACAATTCTAAATGTATTCGACCTGGGATGGAACTCTTCTGGGAATATGACTCATCCGGAAAGTATTGGCAAGGGCGTGACATCTATTTGCATTCGGAAGTATGGAAGAGAGTGGTAATGAAATATCCAACCTTAAATCGAAAGAATCGTAGAAGAATTCGTGACGATGATGACACTGTCGAATCTCAAGTTATCGGTAGTATCGAGCCCTCTAACCCAAGCCCAGTTAAGAGACGACGTCTCCAGTTAGTATGCAGCAATAAAACTGCTGAAGTTACCCAAGCTCCGTTATTTGCAAGGTCCAAGTTTACTACCAAGGATATATTAGAGTGTCAGCTACAGTCAGACCTACGTGAAATTAAAACTGGAATCTTAATATTACAGAAGGGGTTTGGTTCATTCATGGAAAGCTATCAAACAATCTCAGCTAGCATCTGCGATACAGTACTGAATATTATAAGCCATATGTATAAGCGTTCAAATGCTGTGGTCAACGAATCGTTTTACGCTGACTTGGTTAGTTCCAGTCGAGCGCTAGGGCTAATAAATGAAGTTAGCAACATCTATCGCAGCTTCGACGACATGTTTAGCACAGTCAGACGATCTTCTCAGTATCTTGATTTTATTGCCAAGATCTCTAGTAAGACTACCGACACTCTAACCCCTGATACCTACGATTTAATCTCGAAAGATATATTGACCACGATAAAGCGGTTATGGTCTGAAATGGATACCCTGAGATGGAAGGATCTTGTAGCAGTTGACCGCGAAAATAAAGGTTATTTAAAAAATATTATTTTTTTTTATATAGTAATTATTATTTTTTGTAGGACCCATGATGCATTATGTTTCCATATCAACGGCTACTAAAATCATATATCTTTTACGAACACACTTCACATACTTTCACGATTTTTTGAATTACGCTGACCTAGGTGTAGGTATACCGTACTTAGCTGGAGCTGTTAAGTCCTATTTCCCTCATGTTAATGTTCTAGGAGTCGATTTACCTGATCCTATACAAATTATATCTGAAAAACTTGAAGTGATGCCTAAACACAACAAATGCGCTGCTTTGACCTCAGTTGTCTTTAGCTCATTCAACGTAATTTCTGATGTATTAAGGAAAGATAACCTGAATGTATTGAATCATTTAAGAAACTGCCAGGTTATTACAAACTTCATTGGAATTGTTGAAGCCAATGAGAGCATCATTAAGAATGTTTTACCGAACTCGCTGTGTAGAATTATAATGTTTAGGGTAACAAATGTTGAGATTCCTAGTTTGCATCACGACTGGTTAACGCGAATGAAATTTGCTCTACATCCTAAGCGAATTAAGGGATCCCTTGCGCTGCAGGTAATATCTTGCTCGTGAGTACAAAAAAATGCAAATTGTAATTTTTTCCCCATTACCTTGTAGACTGATAAACAGTTCGGTAATTTTGATGTGGTGACTTACATCTTCAACACCAGTGGTGCGTCGGACAGAGTGCCGGTTATTGAATTTGGTGACTTTACAGCAGTGAACAATTCAGATGAGCCAATTACAAACTTCATTGTAAATGATGAGGAGAAAAAGAGGAAGCGAACTTCAATAAAGAGAGACAACTTTTCAAAAAAAGAGTGCAAGAAACAGGGATACAAACCACCTTTACCTGGCTCCGTTATTGATCTTACTCAGTTGGAAAACGAGAATCTGAACTCGCCAATAGTTAAAGAAGTTGCAAAAACTCTGCTCAAGATATGTAAGCGCGACGCCCAAAAGACAACAGGATACCTCATGATTAATTTATTGGATACTTCTATGAAGATCATTCATGACTATTCTAATATTGTCATCGATGATCCTGTTAGTGCTGCAGTCGATGATTCTAGAGCTCTTAACAATCGTAAGGATGTAGAATGTGAAGAATATGAATGGGTGGATGAAATCGTTGACTTTGGGAACTCAGCCGATGGTGCAGTAGAGGGTGGTCTATTCCCGATGGGTACAGGAGACAAAGAAAACTCTGCCAGAGGTGCAGTAGATGAATTCGCGCGTAGTACAGGAGACCTTGAAGATGACTCGACAGGCGCAAGCGGCGCAGTTGATGCAGGTCCTGTTTCGCGTACAGGAGACCTTGAAGATGACTCGACAGGCGCAGGCGGCGCAGTTGATGGAGGTCCTGTTTCACGTACAGGAGACCTTGAAGATGACTCGACAGGCGCAAGCGGCGCAGTTGATGCAGGTCCTGTTTCACGTACCGGAGACCTTGAAGATGACTCGACAGGCGCAAGCGGCGCAGTTGATGGAGGTCCTGTTTCACGTACAGGAGACCTTGCAGATGACTCGACAGGCGCAGGCGGCGCAGTTCACGCAGGTCCTGTTTTACGTACAGGAGACCTTGCAGATGACTCGACAGGCGCAAGCGGCGCAGTTCATGCAGGTCCTGTTTCACGTACAGGAGACCTTGCAGATGACTCGACAGGCGCAAGCGGCGCAGTTGATGCAGGTCCTGTTTCGCGTACAGGAGACCTTGCAGATGACTGGACAGGCGCAAGCGGCGCAGTTGATGGAGGTCCTGTTTCACGTACAGGAGACCTTGAAGATGACTCGACAGGCGCAAGCGGCGCAGTTGATGGAGGTCCTGTTTCACGTACAGGAGACCTTGAAGATGACTCGACAGGCGCAAGCGGCGCAGTTGATGGAGGTCCTGTATCACGTACAGGAGACCTTGAAGATGACCCGACAGGCGCAAGCGGCGCAGTTGATGCAGGTCCTGTTTCACGTACAGGAGACCTTGTAGATGACTCGACAGGCGCAAGCGGCGCAGTTGATGCAGGTCCTGTTTCGCGTACAGGAGACCTTGCAGATGACTCGACAGGCGCAGGCGGCGCAGTTCATGCAGGTCCTGTTTCACGTACAGGAGACCTTGCAGATGACTCGACAGGCAGTGTAGTTGACTCAGGCCAAAGTATAGATGCATCCGATCTTGTGTACGCAGCAGCCGGTGCCGTAGGTGCTATTCAAACAAAAGGTATTTTGCAAGATCTAATAATGCCAAAAAATATTGCAACTGACTTTTACTTGAAGCCGGTATCTTGGTGTACAATTCGATTTTGCGATGAATCTATACGACTTCCCAACCCCACGAATTTCTTCTGCTGTGTAAATGTAGTAGTCCAGATAGTCTTCAGAATAAGTATTCTCAAAGACCTTATCCTCGGTATCGATGATCGTATTACTGGAGGTGGAGTTTGCGAAAGGGACTTGAACTTCATTAAGCAACTTGCGACATTATACAATAAAGCTACAATTTCTGGCAAGTCTGTCGGATATTATGACGATGTTGTAAGAACTTGTTACATGGCCTCTTTTTACTCTCTAGATCAGTTTAAGCTAGCTGCTACTGCGCGAAATCGACATAAGTCTTTGTGTACTCCACTTGTCCAGCATTGCCCCCACGAATTGCTAACCTTACTGCTTGGAATTCTTAGTAATGTCTATAAGTACAGCTCGATTGATCACGCTATTCCTTCCGTTCTCTCATATAATGATATTTCGGAAGAAGAGATAAACCTTCATGGTCTCAATGCCTATGTTCTAAAAAATACACTCGCTAAGCAATATTTCAACGCCAACAATACTATTAGTCCTAGTTCAGAAATTTTTAAAATAATTGTCATGACAACTTACGTTTGCCGGAATTGTGGTGTATCTACTTGTTCTTATGATGTACATCACGAATTAGATCTCCACCCACCTTCGTATGATTTTGAAAAAGGAATTACGAAGTTAACACTGGCTGAACTATTAGATTCGGAATTCTCAGTAAAAGAAGTGAGAATGCCATGCCGGTGTACTAGTCATTTGCATAATGGTGAAGGTGTTCAACATGATATGAAATATAGTATTCTCAGGTGTCCTATAATTCTGGTAAGCTACAACTATGACAATTATCATTTTTCTTAAATGATTTCTTCACAATATTCTTTATAGCGCATACGAGTCAATAGGCATATATTTCTTCCAATCGAAAAAGAAGTATATAACAACATCAAAATATATTTTGTTGACGAGTTTGTAGAGCTCAGTAAATACAAATTTGTTCCTTCCGCAGAGCGATTCAACAGATCTTCAATATATTTTTATGATGAGAACATAAAGGAAGTGTCTACTCAATATAAATTACATTCTTTCATATATCATTCAAGTGGAGCCAAGAAGGTAACTAATTCTGGTCATTACAAAGTTGTGATAAGGGAACCAGCTTACTCTAATAGCAGCAATTCATCATATGTTCTAATTGATGATGCCCGTTCCTATCAAATAAATCACGAATTAGCAAAAAGTGAAATATTCAATAGTGGTGAAGTTGTTCCCACAAGGGAGAAGGGGAGACGAAAAAGGCATCAAGGAAATGAATCCGTCGACAGTACCTCTAAACAGGAACAGGCTGTATTAGGCAAGGAATGTGCGACGATACCCGAAAGTGTTTATATGTTATTCTATGAGTTGGTAAATACTTCAAAGTAAATATGCGCAAGGTAGGCATCAGTGTGCTTAATCATACAAGTGAAACCATAACTATGATAAAAATTTGTATCATTACCTTTATATCACCTTAGTACGCATTCTCTAAATAAAATTTACTTTAGTATCTTTGTAGTTCAATATAGTAATTATTGTTAGTATCTTATTATCTAATACTATTCCTTATTGATATCATTTTTTACTCAAACAGGCTGAGGTACTATAACAACCAGTATGAATATGGATCTTATGGAAATATGCAACTGTGGTGGTTTTTCTCCTAGTTCGATGAGGTTACAAATACTAGCTGAATGAGGCTGCTCAGATATTAACTGAAGTTTGTTGTAAATTTAATGCTAATTAATTAATATTTTTACACGATATCACTCTTATCCTTATATACATATACATTACACCATCAGTTTTCAATACTGTAGGATAAGAGCATGAACAATTACGAGAAAATCCAAAAACTTAATCGTCATCATCAGAAACAGCAGTAGTACTACTCACATCGTCGCATTCATCCTCGTCATTTTCCCCATCCACGTCTTCGTACTGTGTTCGTTTAGCAACATTATTATAATTGGATTCTTTCCTGGACGTATGTTTTGCTTCGTTGTCATTTAGACGTTGTAAGCGATCCAAAGTTCTATTTATTACCTCTGATGCGTTTTCCGACGAAATAAGGAAATTAGGATCAAGAAAATGTCTATCTATCCATTCAGAGGACCGATCAAAGTAGTTGCGATCTAGCATGAAGAATTTATCACAAGAGTTCGGTCGATTCACTTTATAACTTGGATGACATTGTGGCACAACAAATGCTGGACGCAAGATACTTTCTACAGGTATAAATTGATATTTGAAGTGCTGGTCATTATCCGGGTTGGCTGCCCACTCAAATTTCTTACCAAGCTGATAGGAAGGGGTATCATTTAGTCCAGAAGGAAATAATTCTTGCACCAAACAAAAGATATTCATTGTGTTCTCCTCCTCGTCACCGACATTTCGCTCTGTAACAAAAAAAAATAGTAATTGCAGTTGCAGGTTGTATTATTATTAATTTTTACCTATACAAATAAATAATAACAATTTCGCTAATATAGTTTTATATTGTTTGATATCATCCGCTTTATTTCTTCTCCTACGACCATCACTTAACGAATAATCATCGTCATCAACTTCATCTACACCAGATGTCGTTCGAACCAACACAAAGTCATATCGTGATGAACTTCTATTAGCAAAATTAGTAGTAGCATACAGAGCACCATCTCCTAATGATTTGGGATCGCTGAAAAATCGGATAGCTCCCACGAAAAACATACAACAATATTGGATATGCCTCCGACGAATTCTGGCAAAGTGCTTAATTACCTTCCAAAAGTCCAATTGCATTAGAATTGTATGTACTGCTACCTCGCTCAGCAAGGGCTCGTGGTGTGAAATTCTTTTCCATGGAGTAATTTCAATTAATTTAAGTGCGCTCCGATTTAGATTAAAATAATATTTCTTGTAATTTTTCATAGGTTCGTAGAAAACACTGCCATCATGTTCATTCTCTTGAAAGCAGTTGATTACATTTATCGGATCATCATGAATGTTTGCAAGGAATTTTAAGGCTTTTGAGTAGTTGTTGACATTGTATTTTATTGCCATTTCCTTGCTCATCTCCATTTGTCGTTTACTTGTTTGATCCCAAGTTCCAGTTGAAGCAGTCTTATGAAATCTTTCCCAAGAACTAGTATCTTTATTACGTAGGCTACCAAATCTTGATATTAACGCTGGTAAGTGAAACATTTTATGAGGATTCCGTTGTTGGCACTTTCTATCACGATCGAATTTCATGGTGGTAATTGTTTGATTTATTGTCCACACTATGATGTAATGGGCGTAGAGATTATATAGTTTAGCACTGAGAATACTAATTTCTGACTCAGTCCATTCTCTTCGTTTAACATCAAAGTAAATGTCAAGAAGGTAGTAAATAGTTTTAAGTATCGGTCCTTGAATGTCTTCAATCACCACAGATTTTTTCCCTTTACTGAAGGTAGTGCATTTGTTAGGAACGACTTCACCGTTAAATCCAATGCTGTAGTAAATTTGAAAAAGCAATGAAATAAAAGTAGAAGATCTAAATCCTCCAAAGCTTCCACTAGATCTACCAAGTTCTTGAGTAGTTTTACCAGCAAATCTCATGATTCCTCCTTTCATTTTGGTCCAATAAACATGTGGCATGTCATGAACTAAATCAAAGTTACTAATTCTATAGTCAAGTAGCCCTTTACTATTGATGTAAGTTTTGTTCTTGGTTGTTATGCCATGAACGATTGAAACAATAGTTTTGGTTAACGATTTCATTAGTCCAGCACAAAACAAGTGTAATGTGTCTGGTGGTGTACAAGTAAAAACATTATTGTTGTAGCCCAGAGGTGCATCATATAATGGATTAGAGTATGGTTGGATATTCTGTTCCCGTAAAAATCTCAGGTTTGCTTGTTCTGTAGGTGTAATATGCTCATTTACATTTAGTTTGGCGATAGCTTTCTCAGCTTGATTGCAACGATATTTTATATCCTCATAGTCCCTTCTACGATGCACAACATGATTATATACACCATCTCTTGAAGAGTAGGTACAATATATGCAAGAGTGAATGCAATTCCCTTCCTGTAAACCAGATTGTCTTCGTTGTTGAGGCTCATCGCCAACAAAGAATGCGATGCACGGGAAAAAAAGTTTTATTCCTTGTCCGAGAACCATAAGCTTCACACCACTTTCCCAATGCTTACTTACACATTTAATAATTTCGTTCCAGCATTCTCTTTCCACTAAACGATCAAACAACTGAATTTGCTCTATGACAGCACTTTCGGACCTATAAATTCTTTTCAGATGGTTCCAGATATTTGCTTTGTAATCTTTTAAATCAGGCAAATAGCCAATAACACATTTTGATATATCCTGATCGATTAGGTCATCAGAAAAATTACCAGTTGTGCACATTAATGGTGTTGTCTTATTATTTATGTTGGCCCCTAACTGCGCACCGTCAGAGTTGAATATTAACGGCAAAATATTTCCATCTACTGATTTTTTAATGATTAGGTCCTCTGTTTTTCTGCACCATTCACTAGTCATTAAATCCGCATGTACTGGACTAATAATTGGATTGTTGCTTTTGTTGTAATAACGAAAATGAATATGACTACGATATTTGAACATGATCTGCGGATTCACAAAAAGTTCTGCTATCAATTCCATCGGGTCTCTTAAATATACCATTATTGGGTCGATAGGGAAAGCAAGCTTTTCAACTTCCCATCCAGTAGGATAAGGAATATGCAATTCACCGAACTTGTAAACGGAAACGGCTTTATGAATTAATTGTTTGATTCCATTCAGGCTTCTTGGTATAGAACTATTAGTGCATAATCTATTAAACAATTTCAGCATGTCTTTTTGTGCCCTGTGTGTTAGCTGATAAGTACTCCAATAATTATATATTTCGATGTTTGTTAATAGCTTTTGACTAAATTTTTGCCTATATTTGGAAGATATTAATGCCACCATGTCCTCAATCGTTTTTGAATATATACAATCTTGTCCATAAATTGATTGATAAATTAGTTTCTGAAAATTTATGTATAAAAATTGAGGTCCATTATATTCCTCGTCGTTATGCAATATGACATCGATTTCAGATAGGATTTGATTGCTATCATTTGGCAGGTAAGTTTCATATTCATTATCGGATATATTTGAATGTTCATGGTTGTAAGTAAAAATATCAGCGGGATCATTATAATCCGATTCTCCCTCATTCTCCTTCATATTTTCGGTTAAAGAGGTAGAATACACACTTCTACTAATAGTAAACGGATAAATTAGTCGTCTTTTGGCAGACTGATATACTTGGCTATTTTCAAGACTAATGTCGTCCTCTGCATTCCGATTATTTCTGTCAAGAAAATTAATTCCGCATTTTTTTGTGCCTTGGTGTCTCCTTAAATAACCACCGATTTGATAAAACTCGCTATATCCATATACCTGTTTGCAATATTTGCATTCTGTTTTTGACGCAGCTGGGTCATCATCCTCACCACATATATTCTTTTCAATTTTACGGTCATTGGAATATTTGACTAATCGCTCTGAGAATCTCGTTGCTAGCTTTTGTTCAATATTTTGTTTTCTGATTTGCGTTTCATCTCCATTTGAGTTTGCTGGTTTTACTTGTGCAATATCGTTGACTTCACTTAGTGATATTTCTGTAAACAAAAATTCTATAAATTTATAATAAAAAAATCGTTAGGAGAGGTACCATTAATTAGTCCTATTCGCCTTTGAAATTCCATATTCCTCTTTATGTTTTCCGCCCTCCGCTTTTCAGCACTTTTTGGTTCCATGTTACTACTAATTTTTGACTTAGATTGTTTTTGAAGAATCACGAACGTGAATCAGATGGGTAATTGAATGGTAAAATGTAAAAATAATCTAAGTCTAAATAAAAAAGATTGCCATGCAGATGGTTGCTTCAATATGAACCCGGATGAAAGGTGGTTACTTTACATTTTTAATTTGTTGCTTTTGCAGCACCATACTACATCTGGCAATATCAAATCTTTAAGATGGTGATGTTTTCTGCGCATGCATTTCTAAAGATGCTTTTATGACAGCACCAGATGAATCTGGTATAAATAAAGATTGTACTGAAAAATCTACAGATTGGATTGCTACAGCTGTCAAAAGGTGCACCGATGTATTTCCAACATAAGCTCTTAGTTTCACCACCACATCCGCTT
>Ga0208497_1000706_pt1 | contig 14236 bp, 23 predicted proteins | sample CryBogCBE25Aug07_FD_184555 | JGI IMG/M metagenome (GOLD analysis project Ga0208497, IMG submission 184555) | Freshwater microbial communities from Crystal Bog, Wisconsin, USA - CBE25Aug07 (SPAdes) | ecosystem: Environmental > Aquatic > Freshwater > Lake | place: Crystal Bog, Wisconsin, USA...
ACTTGTTGTGGTGTCAGGCTCATAGGTAATACCGCCCATAGAGATAAGCTCCTGCGCAAACAACAACCGCCCAGAAAACCCATGAACCGAATGAACGGAAGATAGAACGGTCGTTAGTACCTGTTGGGTGCATCATGCTCACTTGGTCGCCTCCAATTCCTTCTTGCGGGCAGAAATAACCTTGTTCAAGGTTGAGCCATCAACAGGAATCTGTAGCAATCCAGCTTCTTGTGCGCCTGTGTAAAACAACTTCAACTCGGCAACCGAAGAAATCTCAGGCACTTGGCTAATCGCCTCAAGCGCAAGGTTTACTTGGTCGTCTGTGTATGCAGGTTCTTTCGGCGCTTCGGCTCGGCGCGCAACCTTTTCCATTTCTTCCTTTGATGGGCGCTTACCCTTTGCAGCAAATCCACCGTTTGCTAATGCGCGACCCAAAGCTGAAGTCTCGCAGTTCTCTACCCACGCATCACGATTGACAGGAGATGAACCTTTAACTTCTTCTGCAATCCCGGTAGCAATCGGGTTGAGGTCTGCACGATCCGCGTAAATAGAACCAATCATCAAGATTGAGTTCTCTGTCTTTTCTAGCACCGCAGTATGAGTGCGACCGTTGGGATACTTTTCCCAAAAGCGCTCAAGTCGAACTTCTACGGGTTCGTAGTTATCAAGGTTATAAGCCATTGCCGTTCCTTTGTCCATCTGCCGAAGTTGGCATTGGCTCAAGGCTAAAGGTTACAAAGGGTCAAAGTCAAGGATTTTGTAAGGTGTGTTTCTGTGCCATAATGAGGGCATGATTTCGGTGCGCATACGAGCTTACGAGCTAGAGGTCGAAGTCCAACAGACCGAATCTCACCCTGACGCGCTGACGGATGCCACCAATCGCGCCATAACCTTATTTAATAGTTCGGTGACAACCTTACAGTCAAACAATGTAGCCCTGTATGATGCCGACCGTTTGCCTGATCCAGAGGAATTAGAGTAGTATCCGCATCCCCCCGCAATGACAAATAACCCCTAGGCAATCCTGCACCTAGGGGTTTTTGTTTGTTTAATTATCCGATAATTGAGTAAGCCTCAATCGCAGCTTCGCGCAAATCTTTGCCCGTACATTCTGAGTAATCAAGATAGATTTCTGTGTCAATGTAATCTTGAATTTTTTTTGCGTGTTCAATGTCAATAACTAGAATGCGAGCGATTTCTTTTGTGTAGATGTTCATTTGAATCCTCCAGATTCGTAACCCGCCGTTCGGGTATGGCATAAGAATAGGCCCGCCCGCGCCCATGTGCAAGGGATTTCAGCCAAAATCTTAAAAAAATTTTGTGATTTAGCCCACACCCCTTGCGGGGTATGTCCGATTTAACCTTTTTTCCACCGCAAGTAGGAACGCACATATACCGCGCCGTACCCCACGCTTGCCAGAATAAAGCCGTATTGGTGGCTTGCTAGGGCATAGATAGTCCATAGGCACTCATTGAGCATTAGGACAAACCAGCCCCATAGCGTCTTGCGCCCTACAAAGAAAATGCCAGTCACACCAACAAGTGCGAGAATCCAACTCCACATTTAATCCAGCCACACCTGATACTGGGCGGTCACGCGCCCCTTGAGGGGATCAACGAAGTGCAGGCGCTGGCTAGGCATCCCTGACGCAGCCATTGAGTCACGGGCGTAGCGGTTGTCGCTCTCGGTAGAACCTGTCCAGTAGAGGTTAAAGTTCTTTTGAATCGGCTCTTGTGCGTGACGGTGATAGTGACCGAGGTAGATGTCATGGAAATCGTAATCGTGCGCTCCAGCTTTCCAACGGTTAGCTCCTGCAATCCACGCGGCAGGTGAGGCGAATCCACTACGACCGAGTTCGTCTCCATGCATGAGTAAAGCACGATAGTTGCCAACCTTTACCTCCTGAATGTCCTCTGGGCAATCTTCCCAAGTAAGTCGCTTTTCGCCGGCGAGTATCTGGCGAGACATTTCATAGACCATACGATCCACATTGTCGCTCTTAGGAACTTCGGCGCGTTTGCCACCAATACGACCGTGATTACCCCACTCAGCAACAACAGTTACCTTGTCAAAGTTGGCGAGCATAACCCGAACGAAGTCCACGCAGAGCCGAGAGACATTGGTGAATTGTCCAAAAAGTGATGCGTCGATCTGCCAGAGTTGCGCCGGGTAGTTGAATAAGCCCTCAACCATGTCGCCACCAAACATCACTACGCACTCACGAACAGGATGATGCTCGCGTTGTAGGTCTGTGAGGTGAACGATTTTGTCGGCGAACTGCAAGACGCGCTTGCGCATAATTTCCGAGTTGTACGAGGTTGTCACCTTTGCGCCCTGCCAATCCGTAGAGTGAACAAGAGCCACTTCTGGACTAGCTTTGCGAACATCCTTCTTGGGCGGTGCTACTGGCGGTACTTTGCCTAAAGCCAGCATTGCCTCATACGCGCCTCGGTGTGTAGCTACAACCAGTTCATCATTACGAATCTTGGCTTTGGCTAATTGCTTTTGCGTGTTATTCAGAGCCTTGCGCAGTTCGGCAATCTCTGGATCAAGTTCCTTCTGTGCCTTCTCTAAATCGTCAGCTAGGCTCATTCAAAGCACCTGCATTGCTTTCGGCGGTGTTTGTAAAGCGCAGCTTTTGCCACCGTGTATTTGTTCTTTTGCAACATTTCGTAAATGCGAATTGTGCCGAATTTCTGATTCTCCAAAAGCGCGTTAAATGCCGTTCGCTCTTTGTCGTTAATCTGCTTAAGAAATTCGCCCACGCTACAAGGAAAGCCTGTGACAACGGGTGTTGCAATCAGTTCCTCAATAGCAGAAAGAAGCCCCTGCTCGCTCATGTGTCCTCCCTAGAGTTAGGGTAGAGACTAGCATGATTGAACAGGGGCTTGGTGTATTTTGGGGTGTGTCTAGTGAACGATACCGCTATTGATTTGTATGACCTTCTTTACATCTGTGCCTTCGGGTTGATAGGAAGGAACTGGCTCGGGAGTTCCCGAATTATTATCTTCAATGTTGGCGAGGTATGGGGTCTGAATGTGTGAGGATGGTGTAACATTCGCGCTCCCTTCGGAGTTGTGCGATACCAATCCCCCGGTGACAAAGCCAATGAGGATGTAGCCAAGGTGGGGCAGGTCGTGTTGAAAGCCTGTTGCCGCCCATGTGCTAAACGCGCTAGTCATGGCGATTGCTAATTGCTTGGCATCAAATATCTGAAACTTAAAGTGCTTCATAGCGAACCCTTAAGTTGGTCGTAGATTATTTGCGGGAGCGCCCCTGTAACTTTGATGCCTTCCTTCCCTTCATATTTCACTAAAGCCTGTTCGGTCTGGGTATTCATGATCCCTGTGACATATTGAGCAGGAAGCAGTCCAGCTTTGAGTAAAGCCTTCTCCACCGTCATCACGGCATCGCTCTGTTGACCAAGGTTAAAAGCAGTCGCGCTAGTGGGAAATGGCGGGGCAACGAATACTGTTGTGGCTTTGGTCGTAGCGGTTGGCGTAGTAGTCATTAATCCGCTATGTACGGCCCCTGTAACGCCCGCAACCGCCGTTCCTGTACCCGCTACCGCAGCAGTCGCTTTCTTGCTTGTAACGCCCTTAGAAACGGGTTTTAGAGCTACTGGGTATTTGGGTCGGACAATCGCGGCGAGATAGAAATAAGGTCGGTGAACTCGGAAGCATCCGCTTTCATGGATGGAGTCATTGGGATTGCCTGTGTTAAATCCGATGGTTGTCAATCCGTCAGGCGAGGCGTTTTCGATAATCTCAACATGATCCACCACGCCGTCTGAGTTCCAATCCCAAAAGGCTAAGTCGCCGGGTTGACCTTGGTATTTATTGACGACTAGACCTTGGCGCTGAAACCAAGGAAGCGCGGCAGGATTATAAGAGAATCCTTTAGGGGTTTGCGCGGCAATGAGATTAGACAGACCGACTTGGGCAAAGCACCATGAGACACCCATTGCGCAATACGGCGCGTTCTTGATGCCGTACCAAATGCCATAAGGGTTTTCATCTTGCGCGCCAGCGTGAAAGCCAATCTGACTTCTGGCGACATTCAGAACATCTTGTGCAGTTGCCATCTCTGCCTCTCAATAGAAATAGCCCCCAACCCGAAGGCTAGGGGCTATGTCGGGTTAATTACTTTGTTGCGTCTGCTTGAACCAACTTAGTTGCGTCAGCGATAACTGCGTTGACAACTGGTGCAGTTAGAGTTGAAGGTGCGCCTGTTGCCGCATCAATCTGATTGACAAGCGACTTAGGATTTACACGCGCAAGGATTGGAGCAACAAGACCAGCTACGAGCGCCTTGATTGCAAGTTGCTTGAGTGAATCGTGTGGTGCAAGCTGATGAGCAGCAAGACCAGCAGCCAAGATGCCATAAACATAATGTTCGGCAAGTGCCTTTTCCTTAGCGGTTACATGATAACTAAACTTTGCCATTATTGATCTCCTGAGATGTGTTCGGCGGCTGGCAGAGAACCAGCCTTTCTGAATCTTAGCGCATCCCAAAGGGGGGCGGGGATGTCGTGGATTCCGAACCGTGTGCGGTGGTGAGCTACGCACAGAACTTCTAGATTGCCCGGCGATTCAATCCATGCCTGAAAATCGTCATCGCTAGCAAAATGTAACCCAAACGCCTGTTCAATCTTGGCGGGGTCTGTGCTTTCAATCTGAGAAAACTCAATGGTCGAATGGTGAAGCTCGGGCTCACCCGAACACAGGTCATCGGCAACTATGCACTTCCATAGCCCTTGGCGCTTGATGCGCTCCTTGGCTTGGTTGAATAAGTGGTAGTGCGGATCAGACTCGCGCGGCGAATGTTCCGGTACATTGGTCGCTAGGTGCAGGGTGAGCTTTTGCGAGTGAGCGTCAGTCATCTTTGCCTTCGAGTAGGTCTTGCAGGTGTTCGATTTCTTGCTTTTCTAGCTTGAGAATGTGGCGAATGATTTGCGCATCGCGTTTGGTCTGTCCAATCATGGCGATACCGATAATCAATTCAACGGTGACGGCAAGCCATGAGGCGAGGTTCATCCACTTCACATAAGACGAATCATCGCCAAACCAATGTGGGCGAATCCACCAAACAACGGTGATTACAGTCCAGCCAATGACAAAGAACCAGTTACGGATAATTCCTTGAACTTTCCAGCTAATAAGTTCGGAGAAGGTGAGAACATCGCCAGTAGTTTCATGGATGTATTTTTTCTTAAACATTAGTCTCCATCTGGAAATTTGTCTCTGGGATTTACCCACCGAAGGATGATGGGAAAGATAGCGGCTAGGGAAGCCTGAACAAGAACATCGCGCTGAATCAGGTCTTTAAAATGTAAGACAACTTCAAACCCGATAAACGATTCAAACCACGCCCGCGCAATTATTTGTAATTTTCTGCGGGTCTTGGGTTGCATCATAAACCTTCTTCGATGTGGTTCTCAAAACGCCCTTCTAGCTTTGCCAACTCGCGTGAAATCTTTTGTGTCAATTTAGTGTTCTCGGCAACCGCTACCTCTAACCTGTGTAGCGCATCTGCCATAGATGATCCACCGTTGCGCTTAAAAGTATGAGCTTCGATATTGTCTAGCTTGTGCTTAATCGAAAAGAAAACCTTTCCTATCGCGGCGATTGTTGCGAGTGCGGCTCCGCTTGCCCAGAGGATTTGCGCCCAGTTTGCGGCGTTAGCTAATTGCGTGGCAGACATTTTGCACCTTTACGGTTATGGGTTAGTCGGTTGGATTCCCTGCGGGCCAGTCACATCTGGTCGCTCGGGTACTGCGGTGGTTGTTGGTCGTGGCGTCAGTACCGCTTCCAACGATGCCTTCAAGATTGCATTTTCTTGCGCAAGGTTGCCAATAATTTCGCGCATACTTTTTAGCACATTTTCTACATCTACATCAGCCATTACTTTGCCTCCAAAGCAGTTAGACGGTCATTAAGGTTTTTAATTGCCGGAATAAGAGCAACTGCAACCGCATCGTATGAAATGCTGAAAGGTGCGCCATCTTCGTCATAACCTACTAATAAATCTTTAAGTGTATCTATTTGTGCCACATCTTCAGCAATTAAACCAGTAACTCTTTTAAGTCCTGTGGCGCTATTGTTGTTAGCGGCGTATTCTTCATTGTTGACATAAGTTACTAGCTTTAATTGAACTATATCCGCAATCGGCACATCTTGATACTGTATATCTTCCTTAAATTTCTTAGAAGAAGATTTAGCGTAAATATAACCCGATGAATTAACATATAACGGCAAGTCTCCACCCGATCCAGAAGATGAGTGGCTTGGGTAATACATATTGCCTGTAAAGAAGCTAGTGCCACCAACCGAGAATGAATAGGTATTGCCCGAAACAACGCCTGTTCCAACCGTTACTGACGATGCGCTAATTCCCGCACCTGTAAGAATTGAATATTGACTAGATGAAGAAACAGGATAAAGAAATGTGTTTGAACCATCTGTTAAATAAGTTGAGCGAAGCGTCCAACCGCCAACCGAACCTGATACTGCGGTTAAAACTCCACCAGAAGTAACGGAAAAATTTCCGCCGCCAATACTGATAGAAGAACCTGAAATAGAACCACCTGTGACAAGTGCGCCAGTTAGAGACACATTGCCAGTTGAAGCGTTAATTGCAAAAGTAGTGGTGCTTCCGTCTGTTCCTGTTAAGCCATTTGAATTAAGAACTACGCGAGCGCCAGTTGTGGGAGATGATCCAGCATAGACAGTAATGCCGTTACCGTTAATAGCCGTAAGCTGATTGCTAGCGTTAAAAATATTGTATGAATCTTTTTGAATTGCGGTTGCGGCAATAGCTTGCGCGGCAGCAGCACCAGCGGCGGCAGTAGCGGCACTAGATGAAGCGGTGATAGCAGTTGATTGCGCCGAACTAGCGTATTGCATCGGGCCGTTGTAACCTGTTTCAATACGCGAAATACGGTCGTCAAGGTCGCTAAACATCTGATTAAGACTGTTGGGAAGATTTACATACGCCATTAGCCAGCCACCAATGTTGTCGCTAGAGGTAGATTAAGGGTCAAGGTTACACGGTCAGCAGAGGTTTCGCCGGGTTGCACATCTATACCAATAATGCGGTAAATGCCAGCAACTCCACCGTTAAATCGGTCGTCAGCAATAATCAGGTTCACGCCATCACCGATATTGTAAGTACCGTATAACGGATCGGTGTAGGTGTTGGTGACAATTTGTACCGTAGTTGGGGGATAAGACACGGCGGCTAGTTTGCCTGTTGTGATAGTAGAAAGAAGCGCTGGCGTAACGATGTCCACATAGTTTACGCTATCCTCAAGCAACGGCCAAGTACCGCTACCAGTAATCTTGGAACTGTCGTAGTGCTTGTCAATAATGCGAGCTTGATTTGCGCCGTAACCTATGCCGTAGAGATAGTTGCCGACTCTTGATGAATCTTCGGTATAAGTGTAAGAAACAACATTGCCGGGAAATTGGAAATTGAGAGATGAGGTGCTAGTTGGGTCATAAGTAGTACCTAAAGTTGGCGTACCGACAACAAGCTGATTGGTGATGTTACCGCCCGAGATAACTGGCTTAATAACAAAGTCAAGATAAGCTGCGCCTTGAGCAAGGTCTTTCCATGCTTGATAAGCGGTCTTTAACTCAAAGTCAAAGAATGTTCGGCTGACCGTTGTGCCACCAGAAACGCTAGAAGGGTTGCTACTTGCCCATGTGACGCCGATATTGCCGTGAGATTTGGCATTACAAGCGGTCAAAAGGTCTTTGATGATAGCAAGCGGATCAACGCCGTTATAGACGATACCTGCCACGCCTGTACCTGAACCGTCAGCGTTGGTACTGTAATAAGCCGAACCTGTCATGTTGTTCAAGATACGGTGCTGATAATAAGAAACCATTTCTTGCGCGGTAATTTTAAGAAGCTGGTTTTCTTCATCCCATTCACGATTCCAAATAATTCCACCCCAAACAGGAGTAGAACCCTTGAAAACATATAGAGCTACTTTGCCCGGCGTGGTTCCTGCTTCGATATTGGTCGTGCTAGGGTTTAAGCCAGAGAGCAAAATCTCGCCTGTGAATGTTCCAATGCTAGAAAGTTGTTGCGTGAAATTAACGCGGGTGAATTGGTACTCACCGATGATTGGATTAGGCGTAGAACCTGACTGATACAGTTGGGTTGTAACATAACGGTAGTCGCTCATACATACGCATTTCGCCAAGTAACGGTCATGTTGTTAAGTGTGCTAGTCCATGATGTCGGAGACGAGGATGGCACATTGCCGGGAATATCAAGCCATTTAGTCATGGTCGTAAGTGTATTACGAGCTGGCGCGCCGTTCTGCGTGACCGTGCGTTGCAACAAGTCAATGACCAAAGGATAAGAAGTATTGACATTGGCAAAAGTCATAATGTTGCCATACGAGTCGGTGATTGCGCCGTTAGCCAATGGCGATGCGATAGTAATAGCTGGCGAGGTTGTTGCCCAACCGTTATTCCATACGCTGACCACCGAACCTGTGCTAGATGTATTGGCGGAATCATCATAATAGCGTGGGTCTGGGAAGTAAAACTCTGCGGTCACGGCAATATAGCCATAAGAGAAATCAACATCTACTGGCGCGCTGATAGAACGAACGCGACCCCACATACGCTGGATGCCTGTTGTGGAGGTAAGTTGGAATTGGAATAGCCCGAGAACACCTGTGGCTTGGGTGCTGGCGTATGGATCAGGATAATAACCAGTCACCTGTGGGGCAAGATTAGCCTGAAGCTGGCGATAGTAATACTGCGCGTTATGAGATGAGTCGCCAACAATAAGCAGGTCAATAGTAACGGTGCGACCATCGTAAAAGTCACGACCCGAAAAGCTACCGTCTGCATATCCGCGATTATCGTCTTGGTTGCGAAGCGGTGAGGTAGCCATCAAGCCTTGAACATCCTCGACAATGTACGGCGTTCCAGCGCCAAAGACAAAGGGGCTAGATTGGTTGTTGTTAGGAGTGAACGAAAATTGATAAGTGCTAAGTGTCATTTGTGCGGACTCGCTCCCATTGGTGCGCCATTAGCGGCGTGACCTGCAACCGCTTTGGCTATTGTTTTACTATCTAAGTTTACTTTAAGATTAGTAGATGTTGCGGGTGCACTTATTTTTTGGTTTGCCTGAGATTTAATAGAAGTGCCTTTGCTTTTTGCTGCGCTAGTTTTAGCTAGTTGGGAAGCAAGCGATGGAACAGTTGGCGTGATATTTGGCTTGCTGCCTGATGAGGTTTTTCCAGAAGTTCCACCTGTTGTTCCGGTAACCTTGTAGCCTTGTTTTAGATAATTTGCCACCTCGTTAGGATGAACAGAAATATATTTTAGAAAACCTTGAGCATTTGGATTACTTAATTGAACCCAACTGCCCGTGTATCCACCAGATGAACCAACGCTACTTGCGCCACCTAATTGTCCACCAGTTGCGCCAGCAAGTCCAAAGTTTTTAATTCCCCCTACAACTTGTTTAGGAACATTACGCTCATTGTAAGCTATACCAGCAATAGCAAGATATGGAGCTACTTCAAGAAGCAATGCACTAAACGCGCCTAATCCACCTGCGGCAGCAGCAGCTCCCGCCGATCCAGCAGCAGTTTCCTCTCCTGCGGCAACAGTAGCGGCAGCTCCCAAAGCCTGATATGCCTTTGCTAATTTTCCAATAGTTGCAATAGTTTTATCAATTTTAGGTGCTACCCAAAGAGCAGCAAGAACAATACCAATTTCTATAAATAATGCTTTATGGTCTCTAATCCACTTAGCAATGCTTTTAAGTGCGGGCAATCCTGTATTGACAATCCAGTTAGTTATCTTAAGAAAAGCTGGCATTAAAGCGTTACCGATTTGTTCGGTCATAAGCTGGAATTGCGCGGTCAAGACTTTCCAAGGGTCAGCCTTTGCCGCCGCGTCAGCAGCGCCATGCGTTCTGTCGGCAATATCCTTTTCAATTTGCGCCAAAGTTGCGCCTTTAGGAATAGTTTTGTTAAGAGCCAAACCTAAGTCAGCAAGACCACGAGCCTGACCCATTGCGGCGCGAGAAACTGTATCTGCGGCTTGTGCTAGGGATTCATGCTTAAAAGCAGCAAGGTCGGCTACGGTGCTAAGTGACGAAAGTGCAACACGCGGATCGCGGGTAGCGGCGGTCATCTGAGCAAGCGCGTTTACGGTGTCGTCAGACTTAAAGCCGAGCTTAGCCATAGACTCAACGCTAGAGTCCATATATGGCTTAAAATTGGCAAAACTTACGCCGGTATCTTGAACGGCAGTTTTAAGTTTAGCTTGAGAATCAGCCATCGTTAAAGCTGACTTAATACCTACTGCGGCAACAGTTCCAAAGATTCCTACAAGACCAGCTAGGGCAACGCCAGAATACTTAGATGCCTTGGTCATAATATCTAGCGAGCCACCAGCTTTAAGAGCCTTGACTTCCATTTTATCCAGCTCGCCATTAACGGTTTGCATACTAGCAATAGCCTCAGTTGCCTTAGCTTTGATTTCTAGTATGACTGGTGGAAGAAACTCTGCCATGACTATTCCTTCCTACGCTAGATGTTTACGGATAATTGAGCCAACGACTTGTTGAAATTTATCAAAAGCTGGTCGCATATATGGAAACTTCTCGTTGTGTCTCCATGTAGGCGGTGCGTACTGACCGCCAACTTCAACTGACCGACCATAAATAATTGTGGGGCCGACAACGGCGGTGTAGCTGGCAAATCCTTCGCGCTCTTTTTTGCCACGAATGGATCGGCGCAAATTACCTGTGCGGTTCTTGGGCGGTTCGCCCGGCGTGGCTTTTTCCCATTTACTGCCAATTTTGGCGCGTTGCCCCTTGATTTCTTCTTGAGCAAGCTGGATAAAAGTGGTCATCATTTCATCGCGGGCAAGGCGAGCGCCTTCGTCAATTTTGTGAGTTTGGCTTGTGATAGCTCGCTTAACCTGACCGATGTTATTGATTATCATTTTCTACCTGTTTCACAATGTTATGAATAGAAAGAACCCAATCTAATGTTGCCGCAGGTTGCTCATCGGTTTCGCTGATAGTCCAACCAAACTCTTTAGCGCAGATGTAATAAATATATTCATCGTCAGGATATTGCGCGCCCGGCGTTCTGTCTTGACCTTCCAACGCCCACTTTAAGCGTTGGATTTGTCGAAAGGGCTATCAGGGTTCGCTTCTGATTCAGGAGTTTGCGAAATAGCGGGGAATAAAGCGTCTTGAGCCTTGCTGACTTCTGCGGCAATCGCATCGTAGTCAGCCATTGTTAATTCTTCTAGGGATAACAAGTGAACCGATGGAATAATCAAATCAAACGACCACGACTCAATAAGAACTGCCATCAAGCCATCCACCATAGACATAGCTTGTAGAAAACCTTCTTGATTATTGGCGGCGGCTAAGACTTTTTTGCGATCCTTGACGCGGAGTGTTGATGGGTCGCGCAGGGTGACGGTGTTGCCTGATGGAACTGTAATAACTCGTGACATGGTTTCCTTCCAACTTGCCTTCACAAATTAGGGTCTGGCGGGCAGGGAAGGCGGCTGCCCGACAGACATCTAGTTTACGCGCTTACTGGAATGTTCCGCTTGGGAGCGCGTTCTGTAAGGTGAACTTAACTGGAGAATATCCAGCCGTTGCACCAACATCGGTGGTATTTCCAAGACCCTCAATATCAACCGTAACTTCGACATAATCGGCGTTACGCTCAATAGCGCCGGTGACATAAGCGCCCTTAGAAACGGTGAATTGAACTTGAGTTGCAGACGAACCTGAACCTGTTGAGAAGTTAAAGGTCAAAGCTGGCTGAACATTGTTGATGTAATTTGTAAGTTGAGTTTCGCTATCCATAACAAAGGTGATTTTGCCCTTGGTGGTTAATGCGCCAACAAAGACGGTGTATGGAGCTTGGGTATTTCCCACACCAAAGATAGCTTCAGACTTACGCGACAAGTCCAATGTACCTGTGCGAACTGTGCCAACGGTTGAACCACCAATGGTTACTGTTCCTGTCCAGACCTGAGTAGGCAAGACGGTAGAGAACGATGGTGTTGGCGCGCTTGATGTTGCTGAAGGGTAGCCCATGAGTTTTGTGGTGTATTCCAACATTCCATCAGCGTTGAAGGTAAAGCCAAGGTCGGTTACTTGGCAACCCGCGTATTGGCGAGTTCCTTCTGCATAAAAGTCAGTAATAGTTAGGGCTTTAGGTTGTGCGTCTCCCGATCCGCCTACTGCGTTCTTCAAAGCAATAGCGTGCGTGTAAGGAACGGTTGAACCTGTTGTGGTTACATCGCCAAGAACGCCAGCAATCCAGAAGCCGATGGTGTCAGCGAATACTGGGCCACCAAAGTCAACGGTAGAGTGACGGCGACCTTGAACATACTGGTAATTTTCGACCATTGAGCCACGAATACCCATGTCATAAAGTGGGTCAATGACATCAACTGGCTTAAAAGTGTTCATGGTAATCGGTACGAAGTTAGTTGCGGTAACCGCAGTTCCCTTGGTTGTCTCTAAGGCAACCCCAAGGTAACTCTTGACGGATGGTTGTGCTAGTGCCATTTATTCATCTCCTACTGTTGGGGCTGGCTTGGATTTTTTTGCGGGTGTTACATTTGGTGCGGTAAAGTCATCGGGCGCTTCGAACGAGTCGCCGGGCTTAACCGTAACGGCGATAGACGGAAATACAATCTCGTATGTTCCGTTATATGTGAAGGTTGCCATTTCTCTCCTTATGCTTGAATCATCTGGGTAACATCAAAGCGGATAATCGCCCAAGTCTCTGTGGAAGTTCCATCGTTAGACATAGGCTCACCGTAGCTTGCGTTGATAACTGGCTCTGCGCCTTGCCAAACAAGGTTGCCCGAAGGGTCACCAAATTGATGATCCGAACGCAATACGGCTTTGAGGCTATCTATTACATAGTCAAGGTTATTCATCGCATCCTCGGAGTTGCGCTCTAAGGAATGGTGAAAGAGCTGGATAGCAACGGAGTAGTCAATACGCTTCACGCCACTATGCGCGCCACCAATAGCTAGGCGGTTTTCATTCTCGCTTTCGATATGGATAACTGCGGCGCAACGAGAGAGCTGAGAAGGCAGGGCGTTCACCTGAAAGTCAATACGCTTAGGAAACGAGGTAAAGACTTGGTTTATGCCATCTACCTTTGGCGGTGCGATAAAGGTAGCAAGCGTTGAGCGAACATCCTTGCGACCTGCCATTAGCGAATCCTGCGGTAAGGGGCGAGAAGGTCTTGCGCTTGCTTCAGGTCGCCGCCCATATTTTGAGCGTTTGCCCCTGCTTGTGAAGGGCGAGAAGCTACGGACATGACCATTGAGTTATCGCCACGAACCTTGAGCATCGCGGTTGTGACCAAGATAGCCGCTTCCTTGATTGCTGGTGGTAGGGCTGAGATAGAAATACCTGCGGCGTGTGAGTACGCCAAAGCTGAAACAAGCGGAACGGTTGTTGATCCGAATGTGTAGGTGCTGGCAACCACGACATTCTCTGAGTTAAAGCCGTCATAAATCTTGAGCATTTGACCGGCAACGATTCCCGTGCCGTCAGTTACGGTCAGGCTAGATTGTCCTGCGGTAGCCGTTGCGATTGTCGTATTAGCGTAGCCGTTGATGTAGGTGTATTTGAGAAATACCTCTTGGCGCGGCGAGCTAGGGAAACCGAATTGAAGTGGGCCTTGGTTGGTGTAGGTTGTCGAAAGCATGGCATAAGGGAAGATGATTTGAGAATCCTCAATCCAAGCCAGCGAGCAATCCTGAACGGTGACCATTTGATAGTTCACCGATCCGTACTGCATAGTGGTTAGCGCAATAATTGGGTTATAGCGTGGATGGAAGCGGATTGTGCCATCGTCACGGATTCGGGAGCGCTGAGTTTCTGTCTCGGTTGTCGCTGCCAAAACTTGATTGCAGTATGTATCAATCCATGAGCTTGCTCTAGCAATGACATTGTTTAGTTCCGCATCCTGAACATCTGGGTCTTGTGAGTTAAATACGAGGTTATCAAGGTCAATCGCGGTGGGCGCGTTCTTGTATTCCGTCAAGGTCAAGTACGGAGTGGAGAACTGGTGAGTCGTACTGGTGATTGCATTAGCCATTTATTTCTCCGCACTTTGAGCATTTTTTGAAGAATGAGCCGAACCCGCACTTTTGGCAGGTAAATCCAACTGTGGATGGGCGAGCTATCGAACCCATCGCA
>Ga0208497_1000709_pt1 | contig 14170 bp, 14 predicted proteins | sample CryBogCBE25Aug07_FD_184555 | JGI IMG/M metagenome (GOLD analysis project Ga0208497, IMG submission 184555) | Freshwater microbial communities from Crystal Bog, Wisconsin, USA - CBE25Aug07 (SPAdes) | ecosystem: Environmental > Aquatic > Freshwater > Lake | place: Crystal Bog, Wisconsin, USA...
CCCCTCTGGACCCACTCAGTGCAGATTGCCGAATTCGTGCACTGGGCCCTCACCGCGGGCGGTGTCGCCATGGTGCACGCTGCCTCAGTCGGACTCGGCGGCGACGGCCTGTTGCTGGTCGGCGCCAGCGGGGCCGGAAAGTCAACGGCCGCAATGGCCTGTCTCGCCGCGGGATGGGACTACGTTGGCGACGACTACTGCGCCTTGCACCCCGACGGGACGACCCGCAATATCTACGGCGTCGGTCGGCTCACCCCCTCAAGTGTTGCATCATTCGCCGAACTCGCCCCGTCCGCGATTGCGGTTCGCACGCACGACCAGAAGACGGTCTATGACATCGCCCAGCATCGCCCAGCCCAGCTTCACGAACAGCTTCGTCTCCGCGCAGTGGTGGTACCGGCGTTGGGCCCTGCGCCTCTCCCGCCGCAACTAATCCCGCCCACGCGCGCCGCACTGGCAGTCATCCCCAGCACACTCGGACAGTTGCCGGCAATGCAGCCCGACAGCCTTCGCCTCATCGCCGCGACGCTGCGCAGCGTCCCCGTGTACGTCGTGACCTTCGGTCCCGACCGTCGCCACGCACCCGTGCAGTTAGCGCAGATTCTCAACCAACTCCCGACCGAGGAGACCCGATGAATCAGAGTGTCGTCATCCCGCTACGCAACGGCGGCCCGTTCATCGAGGAGACCCTCGACTCGATTGCCGGTGCTCCGTTCGTCCACGAGATTGTGATCGTTGACGATGGCTCGCTCGACGATGGGCCGACCATTGCCGCCCGCTGGGCTGAGCGTCGAGGCCAGCGCGTCGTCTTCACCAACGTAACGAGTCCCGACGGCCCCGCCGGACCGTCGGCGGCCCGTAATCGAGGCGCCCAGGTCGCGTCCGGTGAGCGGCTGTGGTTCGTCGACGGTGACGACCTCACGACCATCGCCGAACTCGATCCTCGACGGGACCCACCGGCCGACACCGACGTCGTGTACTCACGGCTCCAGCGCTTCGCCCTCTGGCCCGACGGTGAACGCCGGGCCGAACCCGAACGCTTCCCGCACGTCAGCACCCTCCTCGTGCGGCGCGAGTACTTCCTCGCCATGGGTGGCTTCAACGAACAGCTGCGCTACGGCGAAGATCTTGACTTCTACCAACGTCTCCTCGAACAACGCGCCGTCATCCACGAGATTGACGACATCACCATGCTGTTTCGCCAGCACGCGGGTTCCTACACCGGCCAGCGCCCCGAGGCCTTGCGCAGTGGCCTCTTCGCCGCGTTGCGAGCCGCCGCCCTGCGCGTCCGCACCGAGTCGACGGCGGAGGAGTCATGAGCGTTTCCGTCGTCATTCCGGTGAAGAACGGGGCTCTCTTCATTCGCGAAGCCATTGAGAGCGTGCGCACCCAGCCCGACGTCAGTGAAGTCCTTGTGATTGACGATCACTCGAGCGACCACTCAGTCGAGGTCGGGCGCGAAGCAGGCGCCTCCGTTTTCAGTAACCCCGGCAAGGGTCCGGTGGCGGCACGCAACGACGGCATCCAACGCGCTCGCGGAACCTACATTGCCTTTCTCGACGCCGACGACCGTTCCCGTCCGGAGCGAATCGCCCGTCAGCGGCACTACTTAGACGAGCACCCCGAGGTCACCGGGGTGTACGGACACGTCGTCGTCTTCTCCACGAACGCCGACGGCACCGAGGTGGTGGCCGAACCAACACCGGGGTGGCTGCCCAGCTCGTTCATGGTTCGACGCGACGCGTTCGCCCGCTACGGGCTCTTTAACGAATCACTCGTTACGGGTGAGGTCATTGACTGGACCGACCGACTTCGCCACGCCCAGGAGCGCTTCGACATCCTCGATGACGTCGTGGCCGACCGACGATCGCACGCCAACAACCTGTCGCGTCAGCGCGACGTCATGAATCGTGACTACCTCCGTCTGGCCCACGAAGCCATTTTGCGGAAGCGCGGGCAAACTCCGTAATTTTGCTGCCTTCAGAGCCTCTGGGCGACACGTTGTAGACTCGTAGACGGAGGAGTGCGAGAGCGGCCGAATCGGGCAGTCTCGAAAACTGCTGTGTCTACGGGCACCGTGGGTTCAAATCCCACCTCCTCCGCCAGGCGGGAAACGGGTGACTTCGGTCACCCGTTTTCTCTTTTGTGGCTCGCTGGAGCCCTCGGGGGTACGCTGGAGGTGTGCGTCCACACTGCGCACCTCAACGAGGAGTTCATCATGGTTTCGTCCCTTGAATCGACCGTCGGCACTGAGCGCAAGGTCGTTACTGCCCTGCCCGGACCGAAGTCCCAGGAGATCCACGCGCGCCGCAAGTCAGTCGTGAGCGCTGGCGTGACCGTCGGCTTCCCGGTCTACATCGACCGTGCCGAGGGCGCCATCATCGTCGACGTCGACGGCAACCACATTCTCGACCTGGGTTCCGGCATTGCCGTGACCACCATCGGTCACGCCGTTCCCGAGCTCATTAAGGCCGTCAGCGACCAGGTCGCCGCCTTCACCCACACCTGCTTCATGGTCACTCCCTACGAGAGCTACGTCCAGGTCTGCGAGGAGCTGTCGGCCCTGACCCCCGGAACGCACGAGAAGCGCACCGCCCTCTTCAACTCCGGCGCCGAAGCCGTCGAGAACGCGGTCAAGATCGCCCGTCACGCCACCGGTCGTCAGGCCATTGTCGTTTTCGACCACGCCTACCACGGTCGCACGAACCTGACCATGGCCCTGACCGCCAAGAACATGCCCTACAAGGACGGCTTTGGTCCCTTCGCGCCCGAGGTCTACCGCGTCCCGATGAGCTACCCCTTCCGCGACGGCCTCAGCGGCGCCGAGGCGGCCGCCAACGTCATCAAGCAGATTGAGACGCAGATCGGCGCCGACAACGTGGCCGCCGTCCTGATCGAGCCCATCCAGGGCGAGGGCGGCTTCATCGTCCCTGCCGAGGGCTTCCTCCCGGCGTTGTCCAAGTGGACGACCGACAAGGGCATCGTCTTCATCGCCGACGAAATCCAGAGTGGCTTCGGCCGCACCGGTAAGTGGTTTGCCGTTGACCACGAGGGCGTTATTCCCGACATGGTCACCACAGCCAAGGGTCTCGCCGGTGGTATGCCGCTCGCCGGTGTCACCGGTCGCGCCGACCTCATGGACGCCGTTCACGAGGGTGGCCTCGGCGGTACCTACGGTGGTAACCCCGTGGCCTCGGCCGCGGCGCTGGCCAGCATCAACTTCATGCGTGACCGCAACCTCCTGGCTCGCGCCACCGAGATTGAGGGCATCGTGACCGGCCGTCTGCGCGACCTCGCCCAGGACGTCACCATCATCGGTGAGGTCCGTGGCCGTGGCGCCATGATCGCTATGGAACTCGTGGAGCCCGGCACCAAGACGGCCAACGCGGCCGCCGCCAAGGCCATCGTGAAGTACTGCAACGACCGTGGCGTTATCGCCCTGGCCTGCGGTACCTACGGCAACGTCATCCGCTTGCTGCCGCCGCTGGTCATCACCGACGAGCAGCTCAACGACGGACTTAACGTTCTGGCCGAAGCCGTTCGCGCCGCCAACTAATTGACGCAGCTCGCCGTGGACGCCCGTGAAGACGGGCGGACCACGGCGAGGTCGTGTCGCAACGCCGTCAGTCCGGCGGCGAAGGCCAGGCTGTTCGACACGCTCGATTTCGCAAGCACCACACCGACGACACCGTTGGCGCTCAGGACGGGACTACCCGAGTTGCCGGGCGTCACGTTGGCCGCAATAACTTCCAGCTGACGCATAAAGATGCCCCCGCTGTAGATACTGCGACCCGGCGTAGTGACCACGCCTTCGTAATACCCGGGAGCGGCCGACCGCACCGGGGTAGCCGTCTGGTAGCCGGGCACGGACAACAAGCCGCCAGGGAGTGGCAGCGACGACGCCACCGGGAGGGCCGCACCGTAGCTACCGGGAACGACGAGGACCGCGAGGTCATGACGTGGGTCAAAGATTGCGACCCGGGCGAGATGGCCACCCACCGTGATGCGGTGCTGGCCGGCAATGACGTGGGCATCGGTGACCACTTCGGTTGGCGAGACGTAGAAGCCGGTGCCGATGGTGTTGAAGGCGCACCCGTGCGAACCCTCAACCTGCACCACCCCCGCGGGCGTCGTAACGCCTCGCACGGTGGGCGGCAAGTGGGGGTGGAGGTTCGTCAGTCCGTTGTCGCCAACGATCGCGAACAGGTTCGGGATGTGAACCGACGACAGCAGCGACTGCAGTTTTCCCTCGAAGGCCGGTGGTGGGGGGAGAACCTGCTGCATCGTCCGCAGAACTACGGACGAGTTAATTTCGGCGGAGAGTGATCCCCACGTCGTCGTCGAGAGGGCACCCGCAGCCAGCCAGCAGAAGGCCAGCATGCCGGCCAGTCCCGCGGCCATGCCGAGCGCTGAGTCAACGGTGTCGAACTTGCCAATGGGCATCGCCTTGGCGATTCGCTTGCCGAGTAACCGTCCGCCCAAAGAGCCGAGGAAACTACAGAGCCAGACAATCACGATGGCCGCCACAATGCGCCACCAGTGGTGTGTGATGTGCGTCGCCCACGTGGGGCCGTAGGTCACGCCGAGGATGAGACCGCCGATGCGTCCGACGAGAGAACCAATCTGGCCCAGCGCTCCCAGCCGCCAGCCGCGGATGGCGGCCAAGAGGGCCAAGACACCAATGGCCCAGTCGATCCAACTCACCCTTCAACCGTAGACCATCAACCCCGAGGATTCGCACCAGGGCTAACTACAATGGGGGGCACACCACTCGGCTTTCAGGGGTCCACGAATGAGCACACGTCGGAATCGTCGCGCCTGGTCGGTGCGCGGCCTCGCGGCGCTCCTCATCGGCGCGTTGACCTTGGCGAGCTGCGGCGTCGCGACCACGCCGGCGCTGAAGGCGACGGGACTACCGGCGACCAGTATCAATGTCGCTCTCCAGGCGTCGGCCTGCTCCGCCTCGCACTGTTTCGCCGTTGGCGCAACAACGACGCCGCTGCCCACCACCGCGACCGCGGTGCGACTAACGACGAACGGAGCGTTGGCCCCACTGGCCACCCCCACGTTCACCGCTGGCTCGTTCGCGGCAGCCTCCTGCATGACGACCGTCTGTTACGCGGCCGGCACCCAGGACGGCCACAACGTGCTCTGGTCCTTTGACCCCACCACCGAACAGTTGTCGACGGTGAACCAGGCCGCCCTCCTCCTTCCCGGGTCGTCCACCGGCATAACGGCACTGAGCTGTGGCCCGTCGAACTGTGGCTACATCGACGCAACGACGAGCCACGTGATTCGCTTCGTCAGTTACGGTGCCAACGGACACCAGGTGCAAAATGTCCCCGTCGTCACCGATGAACACGTGGACGCGCTCGGGTGCGCCACGGACCTCAGTTGTGTCGTGGCCGTCTCGGGCGGGGCCTCGGCCCGCGTCCTGCGTCACTCCCTGATTACGTCGGGGTGGACCGTGGAGCCAACACCCGCCAACTGGTCTTCGGTCTCGGCCGTCTCCTGCGTGGCCACGTGTGTCTACCTGGCCACCGTCGCCGGGAAATCAACCATTGCCTGGAGCGCGACGAAGGGCTGGCAGACCGCGAACGTTCCCTTCACGGCCAACACACTGGCCTGCCTGCCCGGCCAACGATGCGTGGTGGTGGGCCGGCACACCGACGGGAGTGGGGCGGCCTGGTGGTGGCACAAGGGGGCCACTCGTTCCGTTGATCTCACCTACGTGCCGACCGCGCTCACCAGCGTCGGCTGCGGTCTGACTCGCTGCTTCGCGGCTGGGTCAACGACCGCGGTGGAGTTAGCGCCCTAGCGACGTAGCGCCGTCGCGAGCAGCGCGGGAACGTGGCGCCACCGTTGCGTCACTTGTACCGTGAAGAGTTGCTGCAGCAGCCGGTACCCGTGGCGATTGGTGCAGAACCAGCCCGGACGTGGAAACGAGACGAAGGGCCCATGCAGGACCGTCTTCTCCACGCGCTGGAACATGTAGGCGTTACCGACGACACCAGTCCCCGACTGAATATCGGTCCGGTGGTGGCCGGGGAAGGCGCCCCAGGTGGTGGTCCCGCCGAGGAAGCCCATGGCGTGCCAGACGTTGACACCCACAGTGCCGTAGCGCAAGTTCTCAACGGCCCGCGTCAGGGCAGCGGACACCGCTGGCACTTTGGCGGTCCGAGGGTCAATAAGCAGTGTCATCGACAAGGTCCCCCACACGACGTCGTTGCAGAAGTCGACCGCCGCGTCGAGGAAGGCCTCGGTGGAGTGGGCCTCAAGGGCGGTCTCGGCCATCAGCGAGCAGAACGCTTCCTTGGTAAAGGCGGTGGCGGCGTGGTCGACGCTCGCCACGTCCCGCAGCACGGTCCACGGCAAGTGGTCACCCTGGTCGTCGCCGATCACCGCGGCGTCGGGGTGGCTCGCCATGAACGTCGACCAGCGCTGACGGGCACCGGGGTAGTAGGCCCGACGCGCGGCGATGGTTGAAAGAACTGACTCGAGGACCCGCAAGAAGTCCTCGCGTTGCGCCCAGCCGCGATGAGTAATCAAGACGCGGGGCGTGAGGCAGTTAAAGCCGGCGTTATTCGTCAACATGGTTGCCACGTGGGCCGCTTGGTAGGCCAGTTCCTTGTCACTCCACTGACCCGGCACCACGATGACCGGGGACACGTTGCCGAGTTCGGCGCTAATGGGCTTGGTGAGTCGAGGCTCGTCGGCCGCTTTGCGACGAGCGCGCTCGTCGCCCACGCCGAACATGATGGCGTCGTAGGTGGCGTCCGACCCGGTGATGTGAATGTCGTCAATCAGAGGGTGCTCCACGAGGTAGGCACCCGTGCCGGCCCCACCACGAACGATGCGGAGCACCCCTTCGTCGATGAGCGGCGCCAGCGCCCGTTCCCAGTGCGCAACGAGGTACTCGTTGACGGGATTCGACTTCATCACGACGACCTGGCCCTCGATGAAGAGCTTGTCGAGGGCGTCCTTGGGTCCGAGTGAGGCCACGTTTCCCGCCGCCAGCACCAGCGAGACACCGGCTTGGTGGGGATGCTGGTAGGCCGCCGCCTGCTCGGCCCGCACTTGGGCCTCGTCGACACCGGGCTGGAACCAGACCTCACCCGAGATGCCGGTGAAGATAACCCGGTCGAGCAGTGATGTCGGCAGAACGCCGACTGAAATTCGATTGCCCGCGTGGTGGCGTACGGGCCCGGGGTAACGCGGTCGGCCGTGGGCGGCGATGTCACGCAGTGACGTCTGGAGACTCGTCACGAGTCGAACGAGGGAACCGATGCCGCTGAGGAGTTCTTCACCCGCGGCCGGGCTTTCGGGGTCGAGGCCCTTTACGGCGCAGGCTTCGGCCAACCACGCCGGCGCGGCGGCGGCAATACTGAGGCGCACGGCGTCAAGGAGTTGGGCCCGCGCGGCGGCGCCGACCGATGACCAGTGTTCACGGCGAGCGTGGACGGCCGCAATGGCTTGATCAAGCCCGACCTCGTCAACGTGTTCGTCGCCGAATGGTGTGCTTGCGAGCTCCGATGATGTCGACATTTGTCCCCCTTCGTCTATGGGAGACTAGTGGGGTGTCCGTAGTTTCTTCACCCCCCACCCCCGCCGGTTGGTATCCCGACCCCTCGGGTGAGCGTCAGTGGCGCGTGTGGAACGGCCGTGAATGGTCCAGCGTCACGAAGCCTTTCGCCCGGTACAGCCCACTTCAGGTGACGCCGAGCCCGCTCGACGTTCGCCGAGCGCTCTACCTGCTGCAGCGCTACGCCATCGTCGCCTGCTTCGGCGGTCTGGGGCTGTTGCTCAGTACCCTCGCCCACTGGCCCGGCACGAGCACCCCCGCGCCCGCCCCCTGGGCCAGCGTGGCCGGGATCGTGGCCATCGGTCTGCTCTTTAGCGGCAGTGTCGTGGTCGCCAGCGCCGTTCGCGCGCTCCAGGGCCACTGGTCACTCGACGCCTTCATTCCCGGCCTCAACATCTTGAGCATTAACGTGCTCATCGCCCGACGAGTCGGCCTCTCCACTCTCGGCTCCACCCCCCTCTACGAAGGAGCCATGATGGTCGCAGCCTGCTGGCTGTTTCACCAGGCCCCCTTCATGTTCTTGTTGCTCGTCGGCCTCAGTCGGTCCTACCTCATTCGCATCGGCTTCCTGTTGCGCGCCCTCGACCACGCGCCCGAGGTTCTGGGATGAGCAACTGGGGACCCCTCGAAGGGCTGATTGGTCAGTGGGTCTCGGACTTCGACGGCCTCGACGTTTCCTTTCACAGTGACAAGGGCAAGATCGGTGAGACCCGCTACCGCGAGGAGACCAGTTTCGAGCCCTTCGGTCCGGTGACCATTGGTGGACAGACCCTCTACGGGCTCGACTACCGAACGATGACTTGGCGCGAGGGACTCGACGAGCCCTTCCACCGCGAGGTCGGCTACTGGCTCTGGGACGAGGAAAACCGTCAAGTAATGCGCTGCTTCATCGTGCCCCACGCCACCACCCTGATGGCCGGCGGCACGGTTAACCCCGAGGAGCGGAGCTTCAAACTCTCGTCGCACCTGGGTTCGAACTCCTACGGCATTTTGTCGAATCAGTACCTCGACGCCACCGCCAAAACCACCTCCTACGACGTCACTGTCGCCCTGGGTGAGGACTCGTTCAGTTACGACCAGACCATCGTCGTGGAGTACCAGCGCCACCCCACCGTCATTCTGCACACTGACCGCAATACGTTGCGTCGTCGTTAGAGCGCGGCCCGCAGGACCTCGGCCACGCCGACCCAGCCCTTGTACTCCTTCATCGCCGGCGGCGACTGTTCAATCGCCGTCATCAGGTGCTCGAGAAAGAGCTCGTTGTCGCGCAGATCGGCCAGCGACGTTACGTAGTTGCGAATGGTGAAGACCACGGCCTTGGACAGCGGCAACGCGCGAATTGTTTGACGCTCGACGCGGAAGAACCACTTGGACAGGTCGCCCTCCGGCGAACGCCTCGTTGAGGTCGGCTGGTGCAACGTGCGGTCATCGAGCAAGGTCCAATTCAGTCGCCAGAACGGCCGCTCCGGCGTGAGGCGATCAAAGACGCTGGTTGTCGGGGAGGCCAAGTGCTCGGCGTAGCCGGGGATGGGTTCGTGAATCGTGTCCAAAGTCTGGCCGATTTTCTCGCGCAAGTTCCAGCGCGACGGGAAGCAGACGCAGGCCGCCGTGAGACGCCAGGCGTCGCTCTTTTCAAGCACGCAGAGGTCTTCTTGCACCCATCGCGCGGCCCGCGCAATCGGGTGATCACCCTCGACCACCGGGCGTTGCGCGTCGGGGGCGTAGTTCGTCAGCCAGTGCTCGACGGTGGCGAGCAGTTCGAGACTCGCCACCTCGGCGCTCGGCAGCGTGGCGATAACGGTGTCGGGCACGTCGCGAAGAATTGACTCCTTGAGCGTCAAATCGTGCACGAGGGTCGGACCTCGCTCGAGCCACGTTGCGGGATCGAGCGGTCGCATACCCATGGCCATCCGCCAACCACGTTCGTCAACGGGGAAGTACGGCGGGCCGGCCACGAGTTATCGACGGGTGCGGATGAAGACGTAGAAGCCGAGCACCGCCACGGGAACGGCGATGACGACGATGCGAGCAATAGGCAAGACGGCCCCCCGGTGGGGGTTGAACACGGTGGTCGTGGCGGCGAATAGATGCAGCATTTCCTTATTTCTCCTTCATCGCTTTGACGTCGGCCACGAGATTCTCCAGTCGCGTCACGATTGAACTAATGGCGTCATCTTGGGCCTCGAGGTGCTTTTGGATTTCCTCGGCCTCCTTCAAGACGGCCTCGGCATCCTTGTAGGTATCTTCGGCGCGCTTGTCGGCCGCGGCCGCCTGAATGTTCTGACCCACGATGATGATGGGCAGGAGCACTAGCTGCAAGAAGCTGCTCGACAGCCAGACGATGATGTAGTACGTGCCCTGGTGAATAGCGGAGGGCAGCGCGAACAGCGCCAGGACGGTAAAGAGGTAGGCCGCCCACATCGTGCCAACAATCAGCGTGACCTTGAGGCCGAACTTGGCGTTCAAGCGAACAATGACGTTTTGGTGATTTACAGCACGAAAGTCGCCCGATTTGACCGGGCGACTTTCACGCAGTTCTTCAGCACGAGGGTGGCGAACGTACTCGTAAATTTTCGACATAGTCGAATTCTCACACGTTCGCGCCCCTTCGTGGGGCACGTCCTACTTAACGAGGTCGGGCGACGTCTCCATGCCCTTGTTCCAGACCGAACGAGCGATGATCTTCGTCGTGTCGGCGCGGTGGGCGTACTTCTGGGCGATGTCGCGCGACTCTTCGAGCAGGCCCTCCGACAGCAGGGTCGGGTTAAGGCCCAGCTCGAGGAACTTCTCGCGGCTGACGTTGAGGTCGTTCTCGGCCGCTTCCTTGCGCGGGTTCGGCAGGTTGGCAACTTCAACACCCGTCAGCGACGAAATCAGCTCGGCCAGCTCACGGACACGGTAGGTCTCGGTGACCTGGTTGAAGACCTTGACCTGCTCGCCAGCCTTCGGCGGGTTCTCGAGGGCGATCTGGATGCAACGCACCGTGTCGCGGATGTGGATGAAGGCGCGAGTCTGGCCACCGGTGCCGTGCACGGTCAACGGGTGACCAATGGCGGCCTGCATCAAGAAGCGGTTCAACACGGTGCCGTAGTCACCGTCGTAGTCGAAGCGATTGATGAGACGCTCGTCCAGTGCGGTCTGCGGGGTCTGGGTGCCCCACACGATGCCCTGGTGGAGGTCAGTGATGCGGAGGTTGTCGTTCTTGGCGTAGAAGGCGAAGAGCAACTGGTCCAGCGTCTTGGTGAGGTGGTAGACCGAGCCGGGGTTGGCGGGGTGCAGAATTTCACGCTCGATGTCACCGTCCGGGGTGGGGACCTTCACCGTGAGGTAGCCCTCGGGAATCGGGGCCGAGCCCGACCAGCCGTACCCGTAGACACCCATGGTGCCGAGGTGGACCAAGGCAATGTCCTGGCCCGACTCCACGATGGCGGCGAGCACGTTGTGGGCACCGCGAACGTTGTTGTCGATGGTGTAGCGCTTGGCCTTGATGTTGCGCATCGAGTACGGCGCGGCGCGCTGCTCACCGAAGTGGACGATGGCGTCGGGACGCTCGTCGATCAGCAACTGAGCGAAACGGTCGTACTCTTCGGCCAAGTCCAAGTTCACGAACTGGATTTCCTTGCCGGTGAGTTCCTTCCACACGCGAACGCGCTCACCCATGGGGCGAATGGGCGTGAGCGACTCAACTTCGAGCTCCAGGTCAATGGCGCGACGGCTCAGGTTGTCAACGACGATGACGTCGTGACCGATGTCCGACAGGTGCAAACTGGTCGGCCAACCGCAGAATCCGTCGCCACCGAGAACGAGAACCTTCATTTCAACTCCCTACGTACATTGGTCGTCACTTACGACACACGAAAATGGGCCCAGTCGAGGCCCTTTTCCCTTGTTGAACTCTACCAGCGCTCCCGATGGTGAAAGGTTCTCCCAGGGTTACCGGAATGCAAAAAGAGGCGCCCCACGTCGTGGGGCGCCTCTTTTTTACTGCGGGAACGATTAGTAGATGGCTTCCGTCCACTTAATCAGTGACTGGAGGGCCGGTGAAGCCTTAGGCGAGGTAACGGGACCGGAGAAGCCCAAGAAGATGTAGCTACCGGCGACCCAGGCGTCGAGGCGGACGGAACCCATCTTGTCCGTTGAACCCAGACCGTCTTCCTTGCCGTTACCGAAGTCGAGGTAGTCGTTGGTGCCGGCCACCAGGGTCTTGTTCATCGCGCCAGCCGACTGCTTGACCATGTAGTCCATGTACTGCTGGGCCGTCATCGACTTGCCGGCCTGCTTGGACAACTTGGCGATGTCGCTCGGGCTGACGCAGCTCACGACCAGGGCCTTAGCGCCGAAGTCGTAGGTGGTGCCGAGGGAGTTCGGGGCGTTCTTGGCTTCGTTGGTGTAGTTGTACGGGGTGACAATCGGACCAGTGGCCTGGGTGAAGCCCTTGCTGACGACGAGAGATTTCGTCAATGCCGAGCAGTTGGCCAACATCATTGACGAGGCACCGGCCGTTGCGGCCGAGGTTGCCACCAGGGTCATTGGAGCGAGCAGTGCCGCGAGCACAGCGGAGCGAAGAATTCGAGACATGGGTGTCCTTACTGACAGATACGGCGGGTGACCATCACTCGCGGTAGGTCAGCATAAATAGCCAACCGTCGAAGCCGGCTAACGCCGGTTTAAGAATTCGCTAAGTCTCAGTCGGGCTTAGTAGTGGGTCAAGTGCCAGCTGATCACTCCGTAGGCCGCGACGATCAAGAACCCACCCATCGCGTACGTCCACCCGCGGTGCTGCAGGAGGAAGCGTGAACGACGAATCGGCCGGTCGATCAGGTAGTACGCCACCGCGGCAATCACCAGCGACAGGGCGAGAAGTTCGAGGCGACTCTTGAGGGGTAGGGCGCTAAAGGAGTACTGCGTCGCCACAGCCACGATCGGCCAGTGCACGAGATACCAGGAGTAGGAAATGTCGCCAACCCACTGCACCGGCCGCCACGTGACCAGTCCCGAGAAGCCCCCGGGGCCAACCAGCGTCCCACCGACCAAAATCGCCGTCGTTGCCAGTACCGGTGCGGCCACGGCCGAACCGGGCCAGACCGTGGCCGCGGTGTAGAACCAGGTGCAGGCGAGGAGAACAGCGACGCCCAGCCCTCCCAGGACTGCGCCGGCCCTTGGCGAACGACCCACGAACCACGACTCGGTCACGGCAATCAGTGCGCCGCACCCGAGTTCCCAGGCCCGAGTGAGTGGCGAGAAAAAGGCCCACGTCAACGAGCTGTGGCTCTCGACCACACACCATATGAAGGAGCTCACCACAATGACTGACAACACGACGGTCAGCACTCGCTTGAAGTCCCATCGGCGCAGGAGCCGGGTGCAAAGCAGAAAGAGCACGGGCCAAACGAAGTAGAACTGCTCTTCAACCGCGAGCGACCAGTACTGCTGGAGCGTTGACGGGGGCTGCGCCGCGGTGAAGTAGTTAGTGCCGAGCGCCGCGAAATGAAAGTTTCCGCTGAAGAGGGTCACCCAGAGCGCGTCGTGGGCGTTCACGGCTCCGGTGACGTAGGCGAGGTAGTGGTACGTCAAAAAGACTGAGGCCACGGCCACCATCGCGGCCATGGGCAAGATGCGGCGAATACGGCGGCCATAGAAGTCGAGGAGGGAGGTGCCATTCGTCGTGGCGAACTCTCGAACGAGCACCTGGGTAATCACGAAACCGGAAATTACAAAGAAAACATCGACGCCGAAGAAGCCGCCACGGATCCCCGGCACGCCGAAGTGATAGAGCACCACGAGCACGACAGCCAGGGCACGAAGGGCCTGAACGTCAGCACGGAACCAGCTTCGACTCGTCATTACGTCACTTTCTCTCTACGGACGGGACCAGTTTGGCAGAAAAAAGGGATTTGGCGTTACCGGACAATCCGCGAGCAACGAACTCGAAGACGAACTATCGTGCTGGCGTGCTCAGCCCCCGCGATACCGCCCCGTCACGATCTCTTCGCGAGCGTGCCCTCACCGCGCCGCAGGCCCTCATCGCTCGCTACGGCGCGGATGACATTCTCGCGGGCGAACTTAACGCACTGGCCGACAGCGTGGCGTGGGCCCTGTTTGAACGACTGGGTCCTGGCCCTCACGTCGTGGCCTATGTGGGCAATGACATCAAGACCGCCATGGTGAGTCAAATGGCTATCGATCGCGCCGGCATGACCGCGGTAGGTATCCCCTACGACGAAGTGCCTGAACGCTTCCAGGCCATAATCGAAAACGCCCAGTGCCGCCTGCTGCTCGTCAACGCGCCCCTCGAGCAGTTCCCCTTCATCGAACAGCTGTCCTGCTGGGGCCACCCGGCCCAATCGGGTCCACCGCCCGTTGAGCACTACCCCGAGGCCGTGGACATTCTCTTCACCTCAGGCTCGACCGGTGCCCCCAAGGGTCTCTCGTTCTCTCGTTACTTCCACGAAAACATTGATCTGGAGGTCTTCGACTTCGACGACCACGTGCGGGGTCGGTCGGTCGCCGGACTGTCGAGCGCCGATATTGCCACGCTCCGAGCCGCAATTAAACGCGGTAACTACCACTATTTCGATTTTCGGTGCC
>Ga0208497_1000711_pt1 | contig 14156 bp, 16 predicted proteins | sample CryBogCBE25Aug07_FD_184555 | JGI IMG/M metagenome (GOLD analysis project Ga0208497, IMG submission 184555) | Freshwater microbial communities from Crystal Bog, Wisconsin, USA - CBE25Aug07 (SPAdes) | ecosystem: Environmental > Aquatic > Freshwater > Lake | place: Crystal Bog, Wisconsin, USA...
GGCTGGTACTTAGTCACCTGTTGAGTGGATTAGCCACTGCACTTCCGATACCTTGTATTATCCGACCTTTGAGACAAATGTCAACACCTTGATGCAAATATATTCTCTGCCTTATATCTATTGGGTTATATTCCCTTACAATCTGTAAGGTTATTAGTTATTAGGGCGTTTTCCCTTTGGTATTTGCATTATTATAAACAGATAGGGACAGTGTGTCGACAGCATTGTCCTTGCCAGTATCAAGGACTAACCTATCTACTTTCAAATTATGATACTGGAATACCACAATGGCTCACAAAGACCAAGCTCAACGCACACAGTCACAAATAAGACGTAGGAATACATTACAGGGTAGACTCAAATCGCTACTTGCCAATGCTCGCAGTCATTCTAAACCTAGAGGGCACAATCCTCCTACCATTACTATTGAAGATTTAATATTGATATGGAAACAGCAAAAAGGTATTTGTGCCTACACTGGATGGACTATGAGCACACAAACAGGATCGCCTCTAGTGGTCAGTATAGAGCGAGTCGATATAGCATTGGGATATGATAAAGATAACTGCGTCCTTGTTTGTTGGGTTGCCAATAATGCCCGTGGAACAAGTAGCAGGGAAGACTTCTTGAAATTGTGCCGAGCTGTTACTGAGCACCACACTGGGGTATCAAGCGCGTTGTAATTGTCAAACACCTTGTCCACACATCACCTAGTCTTACGCGTACGCGTGCACCCTCAGAGCCCACGCAGTATATGATAGACAGGCGATCGGCACATAGGTGAGGCTACCCCCTTACCTCAGAGGCAAACAGCGTGGCGACCCCTTAGCGCGCCTCCTATCCGTCAATAGGTGTTTACCCTAACAGGCAGGCAGGACACACAGCCACGCGCCCATACATTCCACATTGTGATATGCCTTATCACAATGTGGAATGTATGGGCGCGTGGCTGTGTGTCACGTTGCTGGTGTGTATCCTTGCCTATGTGTTGTATCCATACCACACGGCGGGCGCGGGCACATTGGCACGGATCTTGCTAGGCAAGAAGCGTGCCAGCTATATGTTAGTGAGTACTCACACTCATCACTCGCTGTGCTTGGGCGCGCAGGCTGGCATAGATCTTGCTAGGCAAGAAACGTGCCAGCCTGTAAGTGATCACCTGATCACTTAATGCACCAATATGGTGCATGGGGGTGTTGTTTATAAACCACATCACCCTTTTAGGTACCATCGGGGTGGTCGGGGGCGGGGGCCCCACAGACCCTGAGTTTGTGTAACTTCCAAATTTTTTTTAAAATTGTCACCATTGTCTGGATGCAGTGCAGCATTTGTCACCCAACAAATAGGAATCATTATCATTTACTAACGGTCTATCAATGAGTTACAAGCGATTTGTCACCATTGTCACCATTGTCACCCCTTGTTTCACTTATTTTATAATTTTTTTAAAAAATAAAAAAAAGTTATAGATAAACTGGAATAGACCCAGACAATGGTGACAATGGTGACAAAAAGGGGACAGAGTCGAGGCATATTTTAAAAATAAGGCAGACTATTGCCATTTGTTTGCATTATTATAAGTATGAACAAATACGTCTATCAGATACAGGGCGCACTAGAAAGCAGGCAGGGAGATTTCCTGGGTCTTCGTGTGCTGGTCTGTGATGTGAATAACTTTGACTCGGTTGATGTGCCTGTAGAGGTACTAGACTCTGAAACCGCAAAGTACATCAAGTTCAGGCTTAGTATCACCGCAGAGGCCCTGGACATCCAGAGGCTACCGGTTAACATTCAAAACAAAATACGCACGCCGCTAGGGCGATGGCTGGACCACTGGGTCCTTGATAACTTCTATGGCAATACTGTCAACACAAAGAGTACTAACGCTTGACCACTGGAAATACGCCCGCCACCTACAGGCGGGAGACTATGTATTTGATATCAATGGCAAGCCAGTAAAAGTAAAGTTGGTACAAGAGTACCTGGCGCCAGCCTGCTATGAGGTAACGTTTAACGACCACCTCACGGCTACGGGCGATGAGCACCTGTCTTTTATGATAGAGAGTCCCAAGTATCGCAACAGGCTACAAACATACCAGGGCATTCGTAAATTTAAAAGGCCACTTCAGCCATTAAGCGTAAAGGATCTGCTAGAGATCCCTTTAAAAACAAAGACAAACCGCCTGGCGTACTCTGTGCCCACGGCAAAACCCCTAGAATTTCCACACAAAGATCTGCCAGTGCCGCCGTTTGTCTTTGGCTTTTGGTTTTTTAACACCAAGCCCAACGGCAAGATGCAGTTTCCTAAGGGAATGCAGGAGTACATTACTGAAAGATTCAAAGAGCACGGGTATAAGGTCGTACCCTGGAGAAAATCTCGCACAGGAGAGCGCTACTTTAGCACCATCCCTAGCGTAGAGTCGCACCTAATCCCAGTATTACCCACAAAGATACCACAAAACTATCTGCTGTCATCGGTAGAGCAGCGAATTGAGCTGTTGTCTGGCATAATTCTGGCAAAACCTAGGCAGTACTCCACTAAAAAAGACAGCTTTCGTGTTACCTTTGGACACCGTGGCATTATTTTACAGCTCCAGGGGCTTATTGAGTCACTAGCCAGCAGAATTACTGTAGAAAACAGGCCACAGCTTGGAAATTACAGCGTTATTTTTAAATCAAAGCATCAACTTGTACCACACCAAGTCTCTAAACCTGTAAAGGTTCATCATGCGAGACGGTACGTCAACAAAATCAGTTCAATTCCAGCCCAGTCTTGCATACACATCGAGACAGAGGGTCAAGATAGCACTATCTTAGTAGGAGAAGGTTTTATTCCATGTCGATAACAGACAAACAACAAAGCGAGCTCAAAAAATTTGCAGCCGCAAGACAGCACTGGCCCAAACAACAGCTTGAGGCGGCCATCTGGCAGATAAAATGGTCGCTACAGGCCCTACCACATCAACAAGAACCAGACGATGGTGAATATGACACATTTCTTATGCTTGCCGGTCGTGGATCGGGCAAGACTCATACGGCCGCTCATTGGATTGGCATTCGTGCTTGGAAGTATGACAACACTCGCTGGCTGGTCACCGCCCCAACCTCTAACGACATACGAGCGACTTGTTTTGAGGGAGATTCCGGACTCCTTAATATTATCCCACCTAGCCTCATCAGAGACTACAACAAGTCCCTATTCGAGATTACCCTTACCAATGGATCCATCATACAAGGAATTCCAGCATCCGAGCCAGAGCGGTATCGCGGTAAACAATACCACGGAGCCTGGTTCGACGAGCTCTGCGCGTTCGACTACCTCGACGACGCGTATGACGGTGTGCAGTTCACGCTGCGTCTCAAAGACCCAAGGATCGCCAGGGTCCAACAAATCATCACCACCACCCCCAAGCCAAAAGAGCTCATCGTCGACCTTAACGAAGGAAAAATAGGCGGGGATGTATATGTAGTTAACGCGTCATCTTATGACAACAGAGACAACCTCTCAGAGACATTCTTCAAACAGCTTGAGACTTACGATGGTACAGATATTGGCCGTCAAGAGATCTATGGTGAGATCCTTGACCCAGAGGCATCTGGCATCATTAAACGTCGCCAGTTCCGTATGTGGCCCGCAGACAAACCAACACCAACCCTGGAGTACGTCATTGCGTCGTATGATCCGGCGACTTCTGAAAAAACAATGAACGACCCCACGGCCTGCACTGTCTGGGGAATATTTGAGCAGCAAGACGCGGGCACCGCGGTCATTTTGCTAGACGCATGGGACGAGCACCTGTCATACCCAGAACTTCGACGTAAGGTCATCAACGACTTTAAAGAGGTCGTTTACGGCGCGGACAACGAGTTTGGTAAGGGACGCAAGGCCGACCTTATTTTGATGGAGGACAAGTCTGCCGGTATCTCCCTGATCCAGGAGCTTCAAGGATCTGGAGTCCCGGTCAGAGGATACAACCCTGGAAGAGCGGATAAGGTGCAGCGTCTAAACATTGTGGCCCCATTAGTCGCCAAGGGTAAAGCGTTTATACCTGAGGACAACAAACAAAAGGGTGAGTACGCCTCGTGGACAAAACGTTTCCTAAGACAGGTATGCTCGTTTCCTGAGGCGGGCGGCCATGATGACTACGTGGACTCACTATCGCAGGCGCTGCGTGTTCTAAGAGACTCTGGATGGATACAGCTAGATCCACTGCCCGCTAGAGACTACGACTACGCCGATACAGACGCATCTAAGCGATTTGTCAATCCCTACGCCCAATAAGGGCGGATTGTGCCTATTTCTTGCATTATTATAAATAGGAATAATACATGAATCCAATCAAATCCCCACATCAACTACTCCTGGAAGAAGCAGGAGCGTCCTTGGATCCTAGTCCCGGTTTAGTAAACACGCCACAGCAGATGTTAATGCAGCAGGCAAACATATTACCTCACCTAGCACTTGGCGGTGCTGTAACACCTGCTGATATGCAGGCCGCACTGATTGTAAACGGAAATACTCCACAACATTTTGCAACTGGCGGACATCCAGAATCATTTCTTGAAAAATTAAAAGCGCTTTTAAAACATGTACCAATGCCCGCAACATTAAACGTTGGTTTAGGTTTACCGGGCGCGTATGAAGAGCACGAGAACCTACAAAAGAATTTGCAAGGCGGTAACTACGGTTCTGCAGCAAATAACGCACTTCACTTAGGCGCTTCACTGAGCCCTTATTTTTTAGTACCAAGCATGTATGACGCTGGTAATTATTTATCAGAAGCATCAGCAGGACATTTAGCGCACGACCCAGCATACAGACAAAAGATGCAAGATATGTCATCCACACCAATGGGTGGGGCGCTCGCTGGCGATACAGGATTAGCATCCCAAATTCTGGGACAACACGAATACGACGAGCCTCCTAGCATTTTGGCTGGCACAACATTACCAAAACGATAATCTATGGCAAACCCACAACTACCGATTCAAGCAGGCGGAAATCTTCCAGGTCTTAACGATCGCGAAGAAGATGTTAAAAATGCGGAAGAACAAGATGCAGAAATGGAGCAGTATGAAGACGCACTTGGTCTTGACCCAGACGAGGTAGAGCAAGAAGTTATTGAGCTAGAAGATGGCTCAGTTGTGGTTAACTTCCAAGAAAAGAAAAGCCCTAAGCAAGACCCTGAGTTTTATGAAAACTTGGCTGAGGTATTTGATGAGGACGTTCTCCAATCTTTGGCAATTGAATTTTTAGACTTTATCGACGTAGATAAAGAGGCACGCACCGAGCGTGACAAACAGTACGAAGAGGGACTACGCCGTACCGGTTTGGGTAAGGACGCGCCCGGAGGCGCAACCTTTGATGGAGCCTCCAAAGTCGTTCACCCAGTTATGGCCGAGGCATGCGTTGACTTTGCTGCCTCCGCATCTAAAGAGCTTCTCCCATCTGATGGCCTGGTTAAGACAGACATCAAGGGTAGCGCAGATAAACTTAAGACTGATACAGCAGAGCGCAAAGCAAACTTCCTTAACTGGCAGCTTACCGAACAGATCCCTGAGTACCGCGACGAGATGGAGCAGCTGTTTACTCAGCTACCGTTAGGTGGATCACAATTCTTTAAGTGGCGCTTTGACTTTGAACAAAAGCGTCCTACCTGTGAGTGGGTAGCAATTGATAACATATTGCTGCCGTACTCATCAACAAACTTCTATACATCACCACGGGTAACCGAGGTACAAGACATTACAGAAGACACGTTCTTACAGCGTGTTGAGGCTGGTATATACCGTGACATAGACTCACAGTACACCTCTGACGCGCCGATTAACGATCAGACCCGTTCTGAAAAAGCAAACAACAAAATTGAAGGCAAAGAAAATTCTATCAAGAACGTTGATGGACTTCGCCGCATCTATGAGATTACCTGTTTCATTCGTTTGGATGACGACGAGCTTACAGATGGAAAACGCGCACCATACATTCTGACAATTGACGAGTCTAGCAGCCAGGTACTGGCACTATATCGTAACTGGGAAGCAAACGATGAAAAGCTGGAAAAACTGGACTGGTACGTCGAATACAAGTTTATCCCTTGGCGTGGAGCTTACGCTATTGGACTACCTCATCTCATTGGTGGTCTTTCTGCTGCTCTTACCGGTTCTCTTCGCGCTTTGCTTGACGCTGCTCATATCAACAACAGCCAGACAATGCTTAAGCTCAAGGGTGGACGCATTGGTGGACAGTCAGACAGAATTGAACCAACACAAGTAGTAGAAATTGAAGGCGCACCGGGCGTTGACGATGTACGTAAGATTGCCATGCCGATGCCGTTCAACCCACCATCGTCTGTATTGTTTAACATGCTTGGATGGCTGACAGATGCCGCTAAAGGTGTTGTTACTACCGCTGAAGAAAAAATTAGCGAGGCAAATAACAACATGCCAGTGGGTACCGCGCAGGCTCTTATCGAGCAGGGCGCTAAGGTATTCTCTAGCATCCACGCACGCATGCACCGCTCACAGGCCAAGTCGCTTGCTATCGTATCCCGTATCAATCACTGGTACTTGGAAGAGATGGACAACCAGTCTGGTGAAGAGATCAAGGTTCGTGACTTTGCGGCAAACAACGACATCCGCCCCGTATCAGATCCTAACATCTTCTCTGAGACACAGCGTGTTGCACAGAACCAGGCACTCTTGCAAATGGCAGGAAGCGCGCCCCCAGGAATGTTTGACGTACGTGCCGTATACCGTCGCGTGCTACAGCAATTAAAAGTTCCGGCAATTGACGAGGTTCTTCCAAACCCAATGGGCGCGGCAGAGTCTAACCCTGCGCTAGAGAACGTCTCCATGACAATGGGACGACCAGCCGCGGCCTATCCAGACCAAGACCATGTGTCTCACATTAAGATTCACTTAGACTATGCAAATAATCCAGCTTATGGTGGTAACCCTGTTATTGGGCCTGTTTTTGCTCCTCATGCTTTAGAGCACATCAAGCAGCACTTAACACTACACTACCTACAGTCTATGCGTGCCTATGTGGCACAGGCAGCAGGCGGAAAAGATACACTAGACCTACACCAAGAAAAACCGTTAGACATCGAGGCCCAACAGGCCTTAGCACTTGCCTCACAGATGGTCGGTCAAGACGCACAGCAAAACCTGGCGCAGTATGTTCAGCAAATCCAGGCGCTGGCACAAAAAGTTTCACAAGCCCAACAGTCTCAACAACAAAATGCCGCCGCGGCAGATCCAACTGCACAGGTTATCCTTAAGACACAGATGGCAGAGACTCAGCGCAAGCAGGCAGAGTCACAGGCTAAGATGCAGATGGAGATGCAGCAAGATCAGCAGACCTATCAGCTTAAGATTGCTGAGCTACAGCAAAAAGTGGCAGAGCTACAGACTAAGTACCAGACCCAGACCGCGATTGATGCCAACAGAAACGCGACACAGATTGCTATGGCAGACATCAACAACGCATCACGCGAGCGTGTGGCCTCTATAGCGGCTCAGGCGGGTCTAAATAGCGATCAGATGGCTATGGCACACGAACAAAATCTAACGGCTCTGGAGGCCTCTCATCAGGCACAGCAGGATATTAGACAGCATGGCCTAGAGATTGAACAGCAACAGTTCCAGAAGCAGGCGGAACAGGTTCAGCAGCAAATATCCGCCCAACAACAGGCTCAGCAGCAGGCACAAGGCGCACAGCAACAGGCACAGCAATCTGGCTTAGAGCACGCACAGACCCTACAGCAAAACGATCAGCAACATCAACAGGCACTAGAGCAACAGGCAGCAGCACCACAACCAACACCCCCAACAGGAGCACAGTAATGGCAAAAAACCCACAAGACGGCGGCGAATTAGGCTTTCGTAAGACATACAAAATGACTGGAACCCAAAGTTCCGGTGGCGGCCCAGATGCCAAGGTAGACAACGGATCATCTGGATCCAAGCGCGCTAATAACGCCGTATTAAATGGTAACAAAATGGCCAAAGACAGCAAAGTCGGCCCAGGTAAAAACCTTAAAGACATCGGCGGAGGCAATTTCTATTAATATTTGGGGCGGATTTTCCGCTTCATTTGCATTATTATTAATATGAAAGACTTTATTAGTGAAATTATCTCTCGTACGAGAGATGAACAAGCAAAATTGGCGGAAACCCTTACCGCTGGAATAAATGTCAATACCTTTGAAGACTACCAACGTTTAGTTGGAAGATTTGAAGGTTTTAAGGCAGTACAAGACATTATAAATGAAATTTTAAGGGAAGACGAAGAAGACCTGTAAAGGTTAAGGAGCACTGAACAGTGTTTGATTTAAAAGGCAATGAAGAGCCGGATACAAGATCAGAGGAAGAATGTTTTCCCAACATCGACACCGGTATTGAGGTAGCTGGAGACCGAGTTTTAGTTCAACTAAGGCGCGAAAAGTCAACCAGCAAAGGCGGAATCATCTTAGTTGATGAGACCAGACAGACGTTACGGTTTAATGAGACGGTTGCAAAGGTTGTCCAGGTCGGACCCTTGGCATACAAGTCACCAGAAGACTTAACACCCTGGATCGAAGGTCCTTGGTGTAAAGAGGGTGATTTAGTTCGTACTATCAAGTACGGCGGCGATCGTTTTGTTGTTAATCCTGATGATGAAGGTTCACCAGTGGTGTTCATTACTCTCCAGGCCCGTGAAATCATTTCTCGCATCAAGTCGTTTGAGTATGCGCAGAAAATGAAGGCGTTTGTAGACTAATTTTGAAAGAAAATTATGGCAGAAAATGAAAAAGACGTTCCCATAAAGGAACAAGAAGACGGATCGGTACTCGTAAAAGTTGAGGCTCCAGAAGAGTTTGACGAAGAGGTCGAAGACAAAAAAGAAGGCGGCAAAGTAGAAGCCTCCGACGATGATGACGACGAAGACCACGATAAAACCCAGCACGAGGGTGAAACCGATGACGAGCGTGAAAAAATTCGTGAGGCCCGGCGTGAAGAACGCAGGCTAAAAAAAGAGCTGTCTAAACAGCGCGAATACACAGCAAAAAACAAGATTAGTGCACTTGAGAAACGCAACGAAGATTTAGCTCGCAGATTAGCCCATTTAGAAAATGGTGCAGCATCGCTAAAAATTGCGCAGATCGACAAAGCAGTGGAGGATGAAGCCACTAGAGTCGAATATGCCAAGATGAAGATGTTACAAGCAGCTCAATCAGGAGACGCATCAGCTCAGGTGGAGTATTTGGAGCAGTTGACAGACGCAAAGCAGCGCCTGCAGCAAATCCAGCATTATAAAAAGCAACAACTCGAGGCCGCAAGATCACCAAAGCAAAATGTTCCGAACCCTGTAGGGGAAGAGGTACAGAAAAAAGCAAACAAGTGGTTAAAGAAAAACTCCTGGTTTGATCCACAGGCCCGAGATACAGATAGTAGAATTGCCAAGGTAATAGATCAAGAGCTTGCCTCAGACGGATGGGATCCATCGGATTCTGAGTACTGGGAAGAGCTTGACAATCGTTTATCTGCACGTCTGCCCCACCGCTATTCATCAAAGGGCGGGACACAAAAAGCTCGTCATTCAGGCCCCACAGCCTCTAGCCGAGTATCAAACACATCCAGCGCTAAACCTGGCACCATCACATTAAGTCGTGAGCGTGTACAGGCAATTAGAGATGCGGGTGCATGGGACGATGTAGATAAACGAAACAAAATGATCCGGGCGTATGCAAATTACGACCGCGCTAATAAAGGATAATCAAAATGGCAAATACAAGAATAAAACGTGACCTAGATGACCGCTTAGCGGATCGGGTACAAGAAGTAGTTGAGCGTGCTACAACAGCCGCTCCTGATGACATTGCACGTCGTGAACGCCTGGATGCGTTTAGAGACAAGTGGGCAAATAGTGCGTTGCCCGATCTTCCTGGGGGTATCATTCCTGGGATGCACTTGTGTTGGTTGTCAACAACCAATACTTACGACAGTATCGACAAACGTATGGCGTTGGGTTATGAGCCAGTTAAAGCCTCGGATTTAGGTAAAGGCTTTGAAGGACTAGGCAAGATGAGCTCCGGCAAGTTTGAAGGCTGTGTTAGTTGTAACGAAATGGTACTCTTCAAGTTACCAGAAGACATCTACCAAGAAGTGATGCGCATGCTCCACCTCGAGGATCCCCTCGAGCACCAGAAAAATATCACCGCCAGCGTGCGTGATACGGCTCAGGGTAATAAGGGCGGCAGATCGGTCTTGGAGGGTGGTCTCTTGGAAATGGAAAAGGATACCGCAAAAGCGAATAACAAAAACATTCGTTTCCAATAACATTCTTCAAAAACACAAAGGAAATAAACTAAATGTCCACAACATTTAATCCCTTTGGTCTGAAGCCAGTGTATCATCCTAGCGGTCTTGATCGTGCAGTGCCATTCGTTGGCACTAACACATACAATCCCGGTACGACTTACACTGCTCCCTACTCTTTGAGTTCTGGTCAGTCATTTTTCCAGTACACACCAGTAGCGTTGACAGCCTCAGGTCAATTAACCATTGCAGCACAAGCAGCAGCATCTACAACTGTAGGTCGCGTATACGGCTCATTCGATGGCGTAGAGTACACAAACTCTGACGGTCGTCGTTCTGTAGCTAAGTATGCCTCCAAGACAACTTTGGATGCCTCTACTCAAATCATTTTTTGGATCTTCCAAGACCCACAACTGGTTTATGAAATCCAGTGCAACGGCTCAGTAACAACTGCAGCTATCGGCACACAATACAACTTTGACACAACCGCTGGCTCACTAGTAACTTCTGGTACAGCTATCGGTGTAGGTGGCGCAGGCTTCTCTACTACAGCTCTATTGGCAACTGCTGTTGCTGCCGGCGCTCAAGGTCAAGTACGTGTTGTTGGATTAGGCCGTGAAGTAGCATATCCAGCTGGTAGCAATAACAGCTGGGGTGATACATACACGATTGTTCAAGTACAGATCGCAAACAACATGTTTGCAGCCGCTTCGGTCTCGATCTAATATAACGAAAGAAAAGGAATAGCAAATGGCAACCCCAATGCGTAGTACCGACTTTCGTGCGGTAGTCGAACCGATTATCAACGAAGTCTTTGATGGCGTATATGAACAACGCGCTGACGAGTGGAAAGGATTTGTAGAACAGATCCAAGGTATTCCACGTAACTATCACGAAGAAGTAATGCTCTTCGGTATGAATGCTGCACCTGCCATGCCTGACGGTACTCCTGTCAGCTATGATCAAGGTGGTACATTGTACATCACCCGTTTCATCTACCAAATCTATGGCTTGGCTTATGCCTTGACCAAAGTTTTGATGGAAGACGGCGATCACATCCGTATCGGTAGCACCTTCGCTAAACACTTAGCTCAGTCTATGATTGAAACTAAGGAAACCCTCTGTGCTAACTTGTTGAACTTCGCGTTCACATCTGGCTATGTTGGTGGCGATGGCGTTACATTGATCAATACAGCTCACCCTGTTGCTAACGGTTTGACATACTCAAACCAATTAAGCACAGCAGCTTCTTTGTCACAAACTTCTGTTGAACAGATGCTCATTCAGATCCGTGGCGCCATTGACAACAATGGTAAGCGTATCCGTCTGAAAGCTGAACAATTAGTAGTTCCACCAGCACTCGAGTTCCAGTCTGAGGTTATCCTCAAGTCTGTTCTCCGTTCTGGTACAGCTGACAACGATTTGAACCCAATCAAGTCAACAGGTATGCTCCCAAAAGGAACACACGTTGTTACTCGTTTGAGCTCATCTAAGGCTTGGTGGGTACAGACTGATGCAGAAAACGGCTTGATGCTCGTAATGCGTCGTCCAATGGAGAAATCTATGGAAGGGGACTTCGAGACTGATAGCATGCGTTATAAAGCAACTGAGCGTTACGCCACAGGATGGCACGATGCACGTAACGTGTATGGTACAGCCGGTTTGTAATCAGCTTTAAAAAAGTTGTAAAAAAGTCAAAAAACCCAGCCCAAAAAGCTGGGTTTTTTGCATTATTATATGTATGGCAAGAGACCAAGAAAACACAAAACGTTTACAACAAGAATGGTACCAGAAAAACAAAGAGCTGGTAAAAGAACGTGCTCGTACTTGGGCTTTAGCCAATCCAAATAAAAAGAAAGAAAGTGTTGATAAGTGGAGAAACAATAACATAGAACAACACAACGCAACAAACCGCGAATGGTTTGCCAACAACAAAGACAAGCGTGCAGCTTATGAAGGCAAACGCCGAGCTATGCAAATCCAACGCACTCCAGCTTGGGACCCGAATGCCCACCTGATTATAGCCAAATACCAACTAGCTGCCATGCTTTCCCAAGCATCTGGCATCGAACACCACGTAGATCACATTATTCCCCTACAAGGTAAAAAAGTCTCAGGACTACACACCTTCGCCAACCTCAGAGTCATCCCCGGCTCAGATAACGTTAAAAAATCCAACTCCTTTACAGTTTAGGGCGGTTTTTCTCCCTTATTTGCATTATTATATATAAGGAAGATTAATCCCATTCTGACCGCCGACACTTCCCGGCGAGACGACTTAGAGACAGCTTGGGGTACCCACTAAGATAAGGAAATACCATGTCATCAACATTTACAGGCCCATTACGCATTTTTAAGCGTAACAACCCAACTAACAACGGTACAATCGCCCCAGACAACACTGGTGCAGCTTCAGCCTCACAGCAAAGCTACATTACCAACCCAATCACTACTACTACAGCCACTACAACAGTATTTACTACTGCTGATGTAGGTTCAACAAGCGTAACACCATTCGTGTTACCAGCTGGTGCATTAATCAGCAACATTCGTTTTTACCAAACTGACGCCCCCGTTGGATTAGTTGGTGGTGTTATTACTGTTGCTATCGTTCAGACTAGCCCAACAGACGGCTCATTGACAACTACCACTATCGGCACAATTACCCCTACCGCGGCCGGTGGTGTTATTGCCTATGTTCCAACAGCTACTGCAGCGGTTGCAACAATTCTTAATAATATTGGTACACTAGATGCTACGTTGACTTTCACATCAGCTACTGTAACAACATTAACTAGTGGAACTGTTGCTGGTACATTTGATGTATCTTACACACCACGCAACGTTGACGGCTCTACAGGCGCTTACGGCGCTGGTCTCTCTAACAGCTAATACAGACGGCGGGGCAACCCGCCTCCTTTAACTTTTAGGAGAAACCTATGGCTAATGCCTACAATCCGTTTACATCACCCCCTCATTCCGTAACCGTTCAAGGCGCTTACGAGCCATTTGACTTGCAAGTTTCACGTAGTCAGATTATGGGCCACAATAACATTCAATTGTTTGGCTACAGCGCAGCTGTTGGCTCTACAGCACTTGGCCCACTTTGGGAAGGTTTGACCGTTTCTGGTGGCGCCTACGTTTACCCCGGATCTGCACTGCAGATGACTTTGGTATCCAGTAATGCCGCTGATACACAAATAGTTCAAATCCAAGGTTTGGATGCTAACTACAATTTGTTGTCTGAGTACGTTACATTAAATGGCACAACCGGTGTAGTATCTGTAAACTCATATTTACGTATCAATGGTTTGTATATTACTAACGGTGTCAACGCCGGCACTATTACCTGCAAAAATAGCACTAACTTGTACGCCCAAATTAATGCGGGCGTTGGTCAGACACAAATGTCTATCTATACTGTACCAAATGGTTATACATTCTATTTGACTTATGTCCAAGCAGATTCTAGTATTGGCTTTACATCAAGCAACTACATGATTTTTGCTGAATCTAACAAATTTAATTTGTCTGTTGCCAACGACAATATTAATGGTTATCCAGTAAATTATGGTGGTAACACGACACTTTTAAATCAATCGCCTTACGTTCAAAGTTTAAATATTCCGTACACTGTTGCCTTGGCCCACTCAAGTGGTACAGATATTCAGTTCCAAGTTAAGGCCAACACAGGATCTCCGTTTATAGCCGGTATTTTTGCCAGCGGTTATTTAATCAAGAACGATAGTCAGTCAGCGTAAGGCACGTAAATGCCTGTCTACTTAGATACGCGTGGTAATTCTGTCCTGTCTGTGGCGGTCTGTGACCGCTGCAACAGGAAATTTGCGTACGTAGAT
>Ga0208497_1000713_pt1 | contig 14128 bp, 17 predicted proteins | sample CryBogCBE25Aug07_FD_184555 | JGI IMG/M metagenome (GOLD analysis project Ga0208497, IMG submission 184555) | Freshwater microbial communities from Crystal Bog, Wisconsin, USA - CBE25Aug07 (SPAdes) | ecosystem: Environmental > Aquatic > Freshwater > Lake | place: Crystal Bog, Wisconsin, USA...
GCGTATTAGCAGCTCCTGTAACAGCTACCTTTACCGTTTTCCCCATTGGTTGGAAAGCGATATTGTTAGCCATTTAGAAAATGTCCTTGCCACCAGCATTGCCAGGCTTAGTTGTAGCGGAGTTTTTAGTGTTTTTATTGCCGTCAAAGTTCCATACGGAAACATACCCTGCTGGCATCTTTCCACCTAAAGAAGTGTTAATTCCATTGGCAGATCCATCTCTAGGCAATGGAGGGCGCACAGCAGTAGATGTTTGCTGACTTTTTGACTGCTCTCTTTTATGAGGTGTACCACCTGTACTGCCTTTAGTTGTCGGTTTTAGGCTCATTTTGTTTCCTCTCTTTTACATTGACTATAAGGTAACTGAATACTACAAATATTGCTAGTGTCACCACTCTTTCCCACATGGGATTCCACATTGTCCAACCGCACATCACGCTTGATGCTAGTAGAGCTAAAATTGTTATCAAACGGTCTGTAATGATTCCTAATGCTAGGCGTACCAAGGCTACTGCTTCCATAATTATCCCCAAATGATCTATTCCAGATCACAGTTTAACCTTACTCATCGTTATCATCAACTGTTCCAAATCCTGATCCCCATTCATCGTCAGAAATCTTCTGTTTGAGTTTCTCAATGTTGACGGCACGATCAATAACCTTGCATTTATCAGTCAAAGAAGCAGTTTCATCCGCCATCACTTGTTTTAGCAAGGTGCTGACTGCATCCTCTAAATCGGGGTTAACGCCTTTACTTTTCTTGCTCATTCAAATGCTTTCATTGCGCCATATCCGCCAACGGTAGCCAAAGCACCGTAGCCTAACGCTCTATAAACAAACAACTTAATCTGGTCTTTCATCTGGTTTGCATCACGCACCGTTAACCGTACTTTTTCAATCTGGCGTTGCAATTCACGATATTCCATCTGGTCAATCTGACCATGATCTAACATTCTCTTGGCTAAGTTATTGCTTGCAGCAGTAATCTTGGCTGGATCATTGGCAGCAACCGAAAGATCGGATTCAAAAGTTTGATAATCTTGAACCAATTGTTTTTTCTCTTTAGCAATAGCTTCTTCAGACTTTTTAACTTGTCCAGCAGCGCCAGTACGCTTTTCGTAAGTCCTTAAATCTATTGCATATTTTTCAGCCATTGGCAAAGAATTGGTTTCTCTAAGCATTGCTCTATTTTGACGAATAAAGTTTTCGGCTTCTCTAGCAGTGCCTTTGCCCTCTAATTGACTGGCAAAGTAACGCTTGGCTTCCGCCTCTGCCAATTTGCGATCACCACCAAAAGCATCTACTAAAGCATTGTAGTTTTCTCTTGACTTAAATACTCTGCCTGGAATGTCTTGAGCAGCAACCGTAGCAAAATCAGTTCCTGGCAATTGAGTATCAGTTAAGGCTTTTCCTACTTTTGTTTGAAATACTCTTAATGGCTCAGAATCTTTTTTGTATTGGGTTAAAAACTTTTCAATTTTTGGAGAAAATTCTTTTTGAATAGCCTCAATACGATCAGCAAAACGACCTGCCATTTGTTGGCTAATAGCATCATATCCTTGCGCTGGCACACCATAAGATTTATCACGCAACCACCGTCTTGCATCTTCCAGCCCTTCAAAATTTGCTGGTTTTCTGGATATAACAGTGCCATCTACATCAACAATAGTACGATCCAATATTCCACGAATCTTTTTAAGTTGAGCCTCAAGTTCACCTACAGGAACGCCTGATAAATCCGTTGTAGGATTTTTTATCATGGCATCAATTTCTTGAATGGTGTCCTTATAAGCATTAGTTTGGCTAATATTTTGCCCAGCAGCTTCTTTTTGAAAAGCCTCTCCAAAAGCAGCTTGTTTATTGATCTTAGCGTTAACTTCCCGTTTTGCTTTAAAACTTTCAACAACTCTATTAGCGCTATCTTTAATCTTTGTGCCTATATCTTGAGCAGTTTGAGCAATAGGTTTAAATCTTCCAGCTTCTATCTCAATACTAACGCCTGGCAATGGTTTTAAAGCTATCTCACCGCCTCGGCTTGCTTTTTCCTCTGCTTTACCAGCAATAGCAGCTCTTTGTTCAGCAGCCGTCATTTCTTCGCCAGTAGTTTTAGCAATTTGACCAGCCCTTGTTTCGCCTTTTGCACGCAAATCTTCTGCTAAAGCCTTAGATGTTTTACCTAATGCAAGGCGTTCACCAAGCATCCTTCCGCCTTGAATTGCAGATTTACCAGCTTTATAAGCAGGAAAAGCCGACATTGCAACATCAGCAGCAATGCCTAGAGGTTCGCCTACTTCTTGACCAGCACGATATTGTTTAGCAATAGGAGTTTGTTGCATGATAGAAGGACCGCCACCTTCTCCAGTTAATCCGCTAACCACACCAGAAGCGTAACCTTTTTCTCTTTTAGGCAATGGTGAAGGAAAACCAATAGCAGCTCCGCCTTCCGTTTCAGTCATTTTTTGTTCAGGAATAAGCGCAGCATAAGGATCTGATCCACCAGCATCCTTTTGAGGAATTAGTGATTCATAATCAGCCATTAAAGCTCCTGACCTGTTTGTTCTTTAAACATAGATCTTACTTTTTCTTCTGGAGCGCCTTTAGCAATAGCTGCTTTAGCTTTACTACGCTCTGTATCAATATCAATAGGCTTGTTGGCATCAGTAGGTGGTACTCCGCCAGTGGTAATGTAAGCCTTTTCAAAACCTTCTCTAATTTGCTTAAACCCTGGATATGTCACTTCATTTAAAGCAAGATTATTGTCTAAAGTACGCTTAGATTCAGTTAATCTTGTTTTAAGAGCTTCGGCAGTTAAGCCTTTCCAACCATAAATAGGCTCAAGAATCTCTCTTTCGTTCTTAGTGAGTGATTTACCGCCAGTTTCAAACTCAATAGCCTGTACACGAGCTAACTTAGGACCAAGCTCTGGAAATCTTTGGCGTAAGTTTTGAATAAAATCAGGAGTAAATTTAGTTGCTGGAGTAATAAATTTAGAAATTTGAGGATCTTCCAACAAGGTAAGGATTTCATCAATATTTTTAGATGAAAGATATTTAACTTGATAATCTTGTTTAGTTTTAGCATCTTTAGGCAGCGCACCCTGACCAGAAACGCTGTGTTTAGCAGCTAATTCACGCATTTTCATAATTGAAGCAGATACTTGATGCGCAGTATCAGCAGCAACATCAAGCCTACCTGATTCAATTTGTTGCGCAATGATTCCTGGGTTAGTAGCTGAAATTTCAGCAGCCAACAACAGCGCTGCATCCTTATCTGTTACTCGTAACTTTTGTAATTGCTCTAAGTCTTTTAATAACTTATCGTTAATTGTCTTAATACGAGTTGTTTCTTTGTCAAAGATAGCCTGTTCTTTAGTAAATAAATCTTTACGACCTGATTGCCAACCTTTAAGCATACCGCCCATAGCATTTAAAGAGTTCATAGCAGATAGCTTACCGCCACCACCCAATGCCACGCCCATCGTAGCAATTACGCTAAACAAAGCACCTAAATCCATAGCATTATCTTGAGTAGGTTTAAATTCAGGTGGCTCTACCTCTGCTTTTTTATATGTTTCGTAGTCAGCTTTGTTTTGAGCAGACACGCCCTCTAAAGCCTTGCGTTTTTCTCCTGTTTCTAAAGCAGTTTTTGCAGATTCAAGTTTAATTTTTGCATCGGAAGCCTTTTCTTTAGCAGCTTGTTCTGTTTTTAAGAACGGAAACTGCTTAAAGTCAACGCCAATAGCTTTTTCTAGCTGTGGATTTAGTGCTTGTTCAATCTCAGCCATTATTTAATCCCCTGAGTTTGCAATGCAGGTGCAGCAGGAATGTAACCAGTTCCACCCGCAGCAATACTAGCCAATTGAGCATAGAAATTGTTGGTAGTAGTTTGTAATTGTTGATCCAATTGCAATCCAGATTTAATAGCGCCCAAAGTAATGTTGTCACCAATCTGCATGATCTGCAAGCCATATTTGTACTGGTTATCAATCAATGACTGATACAGATTAGCGATTTGATTAGAGGCTTGCTGTGAACCTACACCACCACGATTAGCAATACCTTGATTAACTTGGGCTTTTGCAGCATCTAAGGCTTGTTGGCTTGCGGGACTTAATGTGCCTTGTTGCGCTTGAGCAACTAATTGCTGACCTTGTTGGGTATATGGCTGTGCAATAGCTTTTTGTTCGGCAGTAGCAGCTTGTGTTTGTGCGCCAGCTTTACGAGCTTGACTTGCACCAAAAGCACCTAATCCCGCAGTTAAACCTAAACGGGACAATGTATTAACGCCTTTTTCGCTAGTTAAATATTCTTTCAATTTATCTAAAGTGCCTGGTTTATCTGTAGGAGCTGCTTGTTGTTCTGGGCTTACAACGCCAGGACTTGTAGGAGTAATTGTTGGAGATACCGCTCCAGTAGGAACTATTTGTTGTAATGGAGTGCTAAAAGTTTGACCAACAGTTTGTCCAGAAGAGGTTAAAGTGTCATACCCTGCGTTTCCAGCAGGACTTACAGATGGAGCATACGCATCACCACCAGGCTGATAAGAAGGACCTACTTGTATAGGCACACCAGTATCAGCTTGTGTAGGAGTAAATTGACCTTGTTGATTAACAACATCATAAGTTGGTGAAGCGGGTTCTGGAGGGCTAAAGTCATAAGAGCCTGAATCTTCATACTCAGGAAGTCCAGTATCAGGATTAACACTACCAGATCCACCCCGTCTTTTAAGAAGGGCAGCTTCTTTAGGGGTAATGTGGGCAAGCATAGTGTCTTTGCCACGACCTTTAGCCCGTAGCATTTCAGCCAATGCTGGCAAATCCATTCCCAACGCTTTAGATAAAGCCATTATTAACTCCCTGTTTCGTCTTTTGTTCTAAGTGATGCAAGATTCCATACGGGTGCGGTTGTTTTCTCGCCACCTCCAGGAGATTCAATTGGAGCGCCTGGATCACCTACTCGTAATGCTTGTCCTAATGCAGTGCTACCAGGAGTTGTTCCAGGTTGACCTGTAGTTGTTACCGTTCCCGATTGTGGGCTTGAACCACTAATTCCAGTAGATCCAATTTGAGATGATGTTGATTGAGGTGAAAATAAATTTGACACATTTTGACCAATAAATGCTCCGCCTACACTTTTAGCAATTTGATCTGATTCGCTTAATCTTTCACCTGCTGGAGCGCCAAACAATGCTTGAGTAGCGCCACCCGTAACACCACCAATTTCACCTTGTTTTAAAGATTGATTTAAGTTTGATCCAGACAATTCTGCTTTAGTAAATCCTTGAGTAGCTCCACTAGCAGTAGCTCCAGCCACAGGAGATCCTGTAGCACCACCAACCGCACCGCCTACTTCTGCTCCTACTGCGCCAGTAGCCGCTCCTACACCCGCAGCCTCTAATATTTTTATTGGATCACCTGATTTTTGAGCTTCAGACAAAGCTCCAGAAGCAGCTCCCACAGTAGCAGCTCCCACAGTGGTTAATGTAGCAACGCTATATCCAGCAGCAACCGCTTCAATTGCATCTCCATAACCTAAAATTAAAGCGCCCATTTCAGGACCAGCCACTACAGAAGCAGCTACGGCAACAACTACCATAATTACAGGAGCAGCAGAACCCATTATAGTTTCCCCTCTTTAATCAATTCTTCAGTTAATTTTCCAGCAGTAATTCCATTTGCCAATAATTGATAATCAATTCCCTCTCCTTTAGGAGCTTGATCTGGTGTCAAAATACCGCTTTTTATAGCAATTTCAATAGCCATTGGATACATTTCTGGTTTTTTCACCGCTTGTCTAGCGTATTTTGCAGCCATAATAATCTTTTGTGGGTCTGCACCTGATGTTTTAATAATCTTCAGCAAACGATCTTTTACTTGTTGAATTTCAGGGCTTGACTTAGGCTGTCCTTTGTTTGCAACTAAATCCATTACATCCTGGTTAATAGGTTGCGTAGCTAAAGCTGGATTTTCCATTTTTTTTGGGGAGGGGGAAGCGTTATCCATATTTGCCTATGAAAGGTTAAGGGCAGCAGCAATTTGCTGATGAATGTACAAGTGGGAAGCTATCCAATCGTAGAAATCATTTTCATTATTAAAGTCCACATCCAACATATTGAACGGGTTATTTAATCCTAATAACGATGAAAAAGCCTGATGCTCGACCTGATGAGCCAGTAACCAATCATCTAAATTGTCTGTATCAGCATCCGTTATAGGGAAAATAGGCACTGAAATGCCCTTATCCATGAAAGTATCTTGAAATAACTTGTGTTGAGTGCCATTTTCAAACAAAAACTCTCCTAGCGAATCTTTATCGCCATATTTCACAATGGAAAGCGTTTCAAAATTCACTTGTCAGCCTTTGTATCGAGCTTATCAAAGATTCTAGCTAACATTCCCTTGATCTCCGCAATATCAATACGGTAATCATCCTTCATTACATAGCCTTTTTCAATCTCCTTGACATCATCACGAAGATCTCGCACAGCATCCCATAAGACCTTAAGAACCCACCCGACTAGAGTTCCCACAAGGGTAGCAACGATATTAAACAAAAATTGGCTATCCATGTTAGACCGAGTAGTAAGGGATTTTGTAGTTAGTGCCGTTAATGTTTAACACCAAATACCCCAATGGAACTAATGGCAGTGAGCTTGTGTTAAATGTTGCATTAGCATTGGTTGTGCCAGCATAAGCATTGATGGTAACGGTGTTGTTAGCATTAACCACCATTGCATCGGTAGTAGAGTTATTAGCTACAAAATGCACTGCATTGTTGCTAATAGAACCAATGTACACATCTGATCCACCGCCATAAAAATAAGCAGAGTTAGATTTATAAAAGTTACCTGTACCGACATAAGTACTTGAAGTAACACCAAAATCTGCATAAACAGAACCAGTGTCATTAACTGCTACATAGTCAGAAGAAGCATTATTAAGATTGCTGCTGTTTTGTAAAATTATTTGCGTTGAATTATTTGCAGAATTTGCAAAAGAAGCCACAATCCCCACATCTGAATAAGACAGGTTTCCATAGGAAAATGCGCCAACATTAGATGATGCAATAATGTTAGATGTAGCAATTTGATAAACAGCGTTGTCATAAGTCACGCTTGTGTTACCACCAGTAATAGCTACTGCGTTGGCATTTTGGGTAGCCATCGTACCCAAGCCTGTAACATTGGCTGCTGGAATAGATCCGCTAGTAATGGTGACATTTTGTAGCGTTAAGTTTCCAATAGTAGATGCAGTTGATCCTAAAGAAACGCTAGTGTTTCCTAAGGTTACAGCGCTGTTAGATAGCTGACTGTTTGCAATACCGCCTAGAGTACCGCCAAGAGTAAGGTTTCCTGTGGTCGTGACATTACCAGTAAGCGTAATGCCGTTGACAGTACCGTTACCGCCTACTTGCGTGACTGTACCGTTACTACCACCGCCACCACCCGTTCCGCTTGATACGACCTTGAGAACCATTTTTAAACTCCATCGCCAGGGGTAATATAAACGACTGCATTAGCCGTACTTGTGCCAGTAAAGTAAGCATTGGGAGCAAAAGTTAAAATCTCATCTGTACCCGCTAATAATGGAAAAGCTGTACTGCTAGTGGTTACATTGGCTGAGTTGGTAGTGGCATTAGCAGCATCTACGCCATAACCCAAAAACACAATAGTAGTACCAGAGTTAATAATTCGATATTGATTACCACCCAAAGTAGTAGATGAACACTGAACAGGCGTTGGAGCAGCTACTCCAGCCGTAAAAGTAACGGTATTGCCTGTTTTGCAGAAAGCGTTAATTCCCATTTTGAACCTCCGTTGCTACTTGGCTTGGTGATTTAGCCCATGCAATATTGCTCATAATAGTTTGTACGGCATCTACATCGGATGCACCAGTAATAGCAGTGCGAGTGGAATCAGCAGTTGCTCGAATTGAAGCTCTCCATGCGTTCCAATCAGGGTTTACAGGAGTTGAAGTTTCAATACCTTTTACGACCATCCAATCAGATGGTTGCAAGATTGAATAAGCCGTATCGTTAATTGTATTAAGAGCATTGGCTTTTACAGTAGTTAAGTCTTTTGGAGTATTAGTAAAACTAATATCCACTTGATTGGTCTGTGCGTTATATACAGGCGCATCTTGCTGAACCCAGTAATACTGATCGTTAGCTGGTTGACCATAAACTACATCCACCATGCCGATAGCAGCTTTTTCTTCTGGGGAAGATAGATTTACCCAATTAGAAGGGTAATCAATGCCATCCCAAGAAAACTGACTGCCCGCAGGAATCAGTAATTGAATTATTCCGTTTTGTACGATTGCAAACATAATTACCTCGCTAAAGAATATTTAAAAGGGTTTTCTGCAAATGCGGCATAGATGTAGGTTTGAGCTTGATTTACAGCAGCTCCGTTGTATCTTAGTTTAAATCCATTTGATAAAAAATCCATTGTTGCAAATGACGCTTCTGCATTACTTGTATTTGGATTTAAATATGCAGATGCTACATTGTATGGGTCTCTAGCACTATCCATTAACCACCAATTTTCAGCGCTTGTTGAACTTTTTATTAATACATATCTAGGTCTAAACCCTGTGTAGATAAACGGACCATCATTAGAATTGTTACCTGTATAGCTACCAAATGCGGAGTAGCCAGCGATTGGCGCCCAGCAGTAAATGACATACGGTATGGTACTTGAATTTGAATTGCTATTATTACCAATTGAAAATACAGATGATGTTGGAGATGTATTTTGCCAATAACCAGAACCGCTAACAGCGGCATTAGTTGTATTTAAAATTAAACCGCCAGTATTCCCAACTGAAACATGATAAACAAACCAATTATTTGTATCAGTTCTTCCTTTGACAATCATCATGCTTGGTGCTACACCCAAGCCATGTCCTACTGTGGCATTTGCACCTGTGCCAGTATAAGTAACAATACTAAATCCAGCAGAAGCATTAACGCTTACTGTTGATGTAATAGAACCATTTGTATTAGATGATGTAGAACCTTGACCAGCTTGCCATTGCCAGCCGACATAAGTGGCTGTATTGTTGTTGTAAACAGTATCAGAACCTAATGACCAACCATTGCTGTTAAATGCAGTCAAACCGTTTGTATCTGTTGTTTCTGCGCCAGTTGTGTCAGAAATAAGTCCTTTTTGTACACCTCTTACAGAATCAGTAAGTTTATGGTCAGTTGCAGCACTACGAGATTTTACCCATACAAAATCAGGCTTAAAACCAGCACTATTTGTAATAGTATTAGTGCTTCCATTACCAGTATATAAAGTAGCATCCATTACTGTATTACCTTTAACAATAGTGCTAGTAGGTAAGTTATAAGTATTGAGTGCTACAAAGCCTGTTGGTGGAGTGTAGGTGAATGGCTGTTGACCGAAGTTGGCGTATCCACCATAAGTAGCTGCTCCACGACCTGTCATAAAGAATGTTAAATTAGTTGTGGTTGTAGAGTAAGACACAGCACCTTGGCTAACTCCATTTTTATAGAATGTAACCGTTAAATTTGTTGCATCTAACGCAATTCCAATAACATCATTAGTTGTGTAGCTTGAACCATATGCAGAGTTAGTAGAGAAACTATTTACATCTTTAGTTCCGTCACTCTTATAGCCAACCGCTAAATTAGTATTGTTATCACAAACTCCAAGCTCAACAGTTCCTGATATAGCCGTATAAACCATTTCGCAATAAAACTTACCAGAACTAACAGCTATTGTGCCAAATGCACCATTACCGTTATTTGCTTTGGTTAAGTTTCCATCAGATAACCCAATGCTACCAGCAGATAAATTTAAGTTTAATGGGTTAAAGGTGCAAAAGTTCGCTGTTGTAGTGCTGGTCAGCGTTGGTACATCAGTCATTGAATCGTAAGTGCTACCAGCAGTTAAGCTAATGTTGTTAGGAGTCCAGTTATTACTATTGCCTGATTTATCGAGGCATAGATTGGTCGTGCTGGAGTTGTCAGAGAATGGCAGATAAAAGCCATTAGTGCCGTATGTGCCTGTGTATTTAGCTGGTTGCCATACACCAGTAGTAGCGTTTGTAGAACCAAATGAAGATGGGGTAAGGGCTTGACCATCAATAAAATTGGTTTCAGCTAAATAGCCGTCAAATAAAGCACTAGTATCATATACATCTCTACCAATACCTTGGTTTTGTGCAACATTTATTTGAGTATTGCCGTTCTGCGATGGGTAAGTTGTTGATGAAAATGAAGTTATTTGAACTCCGTTTACATACATTTTTACTCGGTTTGCGGCAGTGGCTTGTGTTGTATCTACTGCCAAAACAATGTGATACCAAGCAGATGGGTCTCTAAATACTTGGGTTGTTGTAACTGAGCCGCCAGCCGTACTATCTGAAAACTGAAGCGTATTGGAATTTTTTAGTTGAAATAATGTGTATGTACCAGCCGCAGGTCTTGATGTTAACAATGGCATATCGGAGCCATTCACATTAGCAAGGCTTGTTTTAACCCAGCCAGACCATGTATATGTCTGTCTGTTTGTAGTGGTAGCTGGCGTTCTATTTAACCATGCACCAGCACTACTTCTAAACCTTAAAGATTTAGTTAAGTTATAAGCGTTGCTGGCTGAACCAGTTTTGCGTGAGCTAAACATTAGAAATTCTGTCCGTAAACCGCACCATAGGTGACATTACCGTCTTGGTAAAAGTTAAATATGTCCACTTTTCCAGTAGCAGCAGTAGCCGTTGGAGTAGTGTTTCCAGCCCACTTAATTGCTGTACCACCTGCCCAAGCCACAGTGCTATTGCTTGTGTAATAGGTCTGGACAGTAAAGCTCTTACCCGCTACAGAAGCTGGCAAGGTAATTGTGGTAGCTGCGTTGACATTGATGTTTTGGTAAGTACCACCCGTCAAACTAATGGTCACATTACCTGTCTGACTGACATAAGTTTCGGTGTAGTTGGTAACGGTAGTATTGGTTAGTGTCACATTACCTAAAGTGGTAACAGTGTTTCCTAGCCCTACAGTGGTATTACCGATGGTTGCACCAGTATTGAAGTCGGCATCAAGGTTAGACAACGGGATTGCCGTTGTTGCATTGCCAAATATAAACGGAACTCCAGCCATTTTAGAACCTCACTCTTAATTCATGTTCAAATTCAAAAGTGTTAACTACAAAACCAGCCGAGTTGGATGTCTGTGTTAACCCTAAATATTTACCCCATTGTTGCGCATCTGATTTGTATAGTTCATAGCCTATACCACCTATCCAAGATATTACAGTAGAACTGTTGTTAATCCAAGGGATGGTGGTGTTAGATGTGTTATACCAAGTAATGTAATTTCCAAGCGTATAAACAGGGCTAGATCCTGATTCAGAATCCACCGTTACATTTAATTCCACGCCAGAAGTTGTTGTTGCTTCAACCGCAAATTTTAAGGCTTGTTTGGTGCGAATTGGATCGCTCATTGGCAACAAAGCAGTCTGAATACGGCTAGTAATGCCAGATGTCGCATCCGAATACAGCCTGTACAAATCACGACCTCTTGTGCCGTACATGGTGATAATTCCGCTTACGGGTACAGAAGTGGTGTACTGAAGATCATTGCCTTGGCTTGTAATAAACCATTTTTTCTCAAAAAAGACTACTTGGATGTACCGATAGCTTTGAGTAAATATGGCATCGTAGTATCTAAAATTGAACGAAGCGCACAAAATGTTGTTTAAAAGCACCTGACCAGCAGTAACTTCCTCGGTAGCAAAGTCAATATTGGGGAACATTCCGTCAAGCGGATCAGATATTTTGCTAGTAGTTGAACCCACTAAAGCATAAATACCGTAGTTGTTCATAAACAATACCGACCTAAAGTAAGGAAAAATGGCATAAGCCAATTTAGACCCTACCGATGCGCTCACATTGGTATTAGTAAATAAAGTAGAACCGCTAGTAGTAACCCTAACATCCGAAAAGACATTGATGGAATCATCCCCAAAAATATACAAAAAGTTGTTAGCAGAAAGAAGCTGCTGTATGTTGCCATGTAATGTACTGTCCGTTAGTGTTACAGATCCCGCAGAAACGCTTGTAAAGTCGCTATACGACCCCGCAGCGCTGTAGTAGATAGTTCGCCCTTGGGCAATCCAAACTCGCCCTGAGAAACTCGCTATTCCTACATTTTGCTGAGTGTTAATGTTGGCTTTTAAAACAGCTCCCGATCCACCACCACCTGTAATGGTTGCCGTAATGTTGGCAGAGTTGGTATAGCCCGTACCGTTATTGGTCATAATGACCGAAGTAACAGTGTTTCCTGAAATAATAGGTGTTCCCGCAGCTCCTGTACCGCCACCACCTGAGATGGTTACCCCAATATTGGCTGCGTTGCTATAGTTAGCTCCACCTGAAATGACATTGACATAGACCGTACCCGTAGCAAAAGTAGTAATTCCCGCTACCGCAGAAGCTCCCGATCCACCACCACCGCTAAAGGTGACGGTTAAATTAGCGCCATTGGTATAGCCAGAACCGCCATTTGATAAAGAAACAAAACCTACAGTGTTGCCACCGCTAACTAAACTGGATGTAGCATTGGCTTGAGTACCGCCTGTCTGGTCATATCCAGAGATAACAACGGTAGGAGCAGTGGTATATGCTGATCCTGGATTCGTAATGCCAATTGATCCTACTGAACCAATAGTGACTACATTGTTGCCATCCCAAGAAAAATACCCCTTGGCTGGATCAAGAATGAGCATCCTGTCGTTGTACCATTGGGTAATATTGATTGGATATTGATTAGAAACAACGGAGCTAGAAAAAGTACCCGCAGTAGCTACCGTACCCTTGGCTTTAGTGGCAATGTTGTAATACTCAGCGCTACCATCGGTCAAAAAGGCTACTACATAGTCTGTAACATCAATATTGCAAGATGCCAGATAAATGACATCATTTGAAAAAGTAACCGCCACATTAGAAGCGTTTTGAACTGCTGAACTATTGGGTGTAATTTTAATGTTACCAAAACCAATAGGCTGTGCGTTTTCTAGCCAAGAAAATTCAGATTCATCAATGGCTGTACGGTTTGCCTTGGTATTAAGCCCTTTAAACTGCTTAATGACCTGGTAGGATTTTTTCTGTTCGGCAGCAGCCATAGTTACATTGGGCTACTGTAAACGCTAGGAATCCTACGGGTAAATACTGAGTTAAGCACTGAAGCACCTTGTTTGTTGTACTCTTGCTTATAGATTTCAGCTTCACCGTAGCTCTGTTCGTAATACTTGGCTAAATAAGCTGCGTAAAACTTAACCATTGTTGAGTAAGGATCGTTAATCACATCCGTTACCGTTGGGGTGTTTAATGACAATGGATTAGGCAAAACCACGCAATCAATCTCAATTTGATAGACTTGATCGGGTACTGGTCCTAAATAAATTTGTCCTTGACCATAAATACTAAAGGCTAAAGGTCTGCCAATATAGTTTTGCCAAAAGCGCAAACGGGCATTAAAGTCTGTCCATGCTAAATAATCCATTGGTACACGAGTATTACCCCAGTACAGATTGATATTGATAATGTCTAAAACTGTATTGCCACTAGAAGGCGCTAATGGGCTTGATCCCATCAATTGGGTTAAAGCTGCATAGCTTATATTTTCACAATTACCGACATAAGTTAACTGGGCTGTGCCATCTGCAAAAGGAGCAGTAGGTGGGTAATTGCTGTAATTGTTTGTACCGTTAGCTGGATAGGCAGGTGCTGTAGATCCTGAAGTTCCAGCAGTAGTGTATTGATAAATAAAGATATTTGAAAATACAAAACTATTTAAAGTGACAGCAGTATTGGCTACCCAAGCTGTTGGGTTGGTCGGACTAACGCCACCAATGGTTGCTGTAGGTGCGACTTGACAAGGTGTTTGCGTAACAATAATTTCACGCAAGCATCCTGTATCTCTGACAGCTCTTTCTCTGGCAGAGTTGATGTAATCGGTTAACTGCGAATCGCTATAAAAATTCCCGTTAGCATCATGCAGTAACCTACGGACTTCCGTAATGTACGAATTAAGCGTTGCCATTTATTGACCATAACTCATGCTACCGCTTGAAGGACTTTTCCCCCGCCCTTCCTAGAGGTTGG
>Ga0208497_1000718_pt1 | contig 14080 bp, 19 predicted proteins | sample CryBogCBE25Aug07_FD_184555 | JGI IMG/M metagenome (GOLD analysis project Ga0208497, IMG submission 184555) | Freshwater microbial communities from Crystal Bog, Wisconsin, USA - CBE25Aug07 (SPAdes) | ecosystem: Environmental > Aquatic > Freshwater > Lake | place: Crystal Bog, Wisconsin, USA...
AGACCCTCCGCTGTATCTTCAATATAGTTGAGAAAACACGATATGGGTAGACCACGCTTGCTGCGGCCAAAGCTAAGAATAGGTGTAGAATAGCTAAGCCAATGACGAGAAGAATAATCATACAGCCTTTGGGAATGTTCAGGATTTGAACCAAAAGCTTTTGATACGAAAGCAAATCTGTGTTGTGGGGATGTTTCATCTTCTTTCATGTACGATTCTTGCAATCGTTTTATTCCTAGTTCATCAAAAAGTTTATCTCTCTCATAATCTATGGTGATACCAAGATAGTTCTCTGTCATATTTTTGCCTTATAGTTATTATTTTGTAATAAATTCCGTAATCATAGGGAACACAGGTTCTAAAGCTTTAGCACAGGCAACTGCCACTTCTCTATGTTCTTTTTGAGTTCCGTTTCCGCTTCGGAGTTGTATATAGTGTATCCAAGACCTCAAGGTTCCGTTCATGTACATCCTACTTTTAGTCATTCCTTCCGGTAGAATTGCTCTGGCTTGCTCTTTAGCTATACCATGTTCCAAAGCCCAAGTGTAAGATTCTTTCACTCTTTCCAAGAGGTTGTTTTGCATCAATTCCCATTGATAGGCAAGTCTCCTATCATCATCCACATTCAAGTCTAGTTCAGTACTGTTTTGACGGTTTTTGGTGTCTTGGTACCTTGCTTCCTTGCGTTCAAAACCAAGTTGTGATGCATCGGCATACCTTTGGGAAAACTCTTGGAACGAGAAGGAACGATGCCTAAGAATTTGTCTAGCAATGTCTCTAGTTGTGTTGATTTCAATACAGGCACTCACCATCTCAAACGGAGACCAGTGATTATTAGCCATAAGATATCGTACCAATTTTTCACTTGTAACCTTAGTAGTTTGGTTTGCTGGGTTTGACACTCTGGCACAATAGGCAATTTGATCCAACAAATCCGTGGTATCAGGTACATCCACACCCATTATATTTGTCATTGGTCCTTGTGAATAACTTATTAATTCTGCAATCATACTTTTTTCCATCTTATAAATTCCATTTTTGCTCTGAGGTTAACGAATGTGTTATTATCTATTATATCTTGAATTTCTTCGGTTGTAAAGCCGTTCAAAATCATCTCATTGATATCTTTGTATTCTTCCATCATTTCTGGCCAGATTACAATTTGGTAATGTTCTTCAATGGATTCTTCCATCTTTTTTACAATATCTTTATTCCTTGGTTCATTATCAAAGATAAGGACTACCTTTGACTTATCATACACTCTTGTAATTGAAGGTAGATTAGCATCAGCAGTAGCCACACAATTCTCTATAAACAAAGAGTCAATAGGACCTTCTACAACATATATCTTCTTCTCCTCATCGATCCTGTCGATGCCAAAGACTTTGTTGTTATCGTCTTCTACCTTGACTGTGATATATCTCAGTTTGGAAGTACCTAGTGCTCGACCTTGAAAGGCAATTAGGTTTTTATCTTTGTCGTAGAATGGTATTACTAACCTTGGGTCATTCTCTTGAAGCCCATCTTTTTGTATTTGCATCTCATCAACAAAACGTTTAAAGTCTTCCGCAAAATACAACGTTTTGTGAAAGTCTCCTGGAATTTTACGAGAGTTGACATATGCCTTAGCGTAGTGGTCTTCTGGTAACGAGTCAATGCTAGGGATTGGAAACGCTTTCTTGAATACGGGCCTAGGAGCTTTGAATTCTTCAAGAGCGGGTGCCTTGATGTGGCGTGATGTGTCATTTTCTTTATACCTTTCCAGTTGGTATTCTTTAAGAAGTTCAGGATCAACCTTATCTAGGAAATTATAAAATGAGATACACACATGGCAATTATGACACTTGTAAAAGTAATTATTACTCTTACGAAAGATATATCCACGGGCTTTGGTTTTGTTTGTGCTAGAGTCGCCGCACAACGGGCATCTGAAGTTATAAAGGTCATCCTTTTTTTGGACAAATTTTGGTAACTTAGGGGAGATTTGAAGGAGAAATTTTCTATCAATGAAAACGGACATAACAAAGGTTTAATAATATTTAATTCAGAAGTCTTGTTATTGTATCAAATTTTATGTGAGATAGCAACCATGCAAGTACAACTATACCACCGGCAGCCATCCATTTCCATTCCATTATTTTTTGGAGATCCGAATCTTCTTTAGCGTTATGCTCCGCAATGTCTTTCTTTAAAGACTTGATTTCATCCATAATACGGCGTTCGGTAAGTTCCAATTTGTCCGAAAGGTTTCTATCAACCGTGGTTATCCTAGAATGTAACTCTTTAATATCGGACATTGTTTCTTGTCTTTTCTTTTCCATGTCATCGTAGATATGGTCAGCCATCTCATCTTGTCTTGTGATGAGCTTATCGATGACTGAATCCATTTTATTACAGAGTGTTGTGAGTGTGCTAACTTGTTGTTTAAGCACACCAACGTCCACTTGTATATCTACGCTGTCTGCCATTTATTTTTTCTTTTCTGGAATATCTGTGCCTTCAAGCTTCTTATGAATTTTTACATCTTTACAAGCTTGAACTACTGTACCATCGGCTTTCTTAACTGGATTACCTTTGGCATCTACTTTATCGTGACATACTTTCTTAACTTCTGCTTCAGCAAAAGCATTTAAGGAAGCGATAGAGACAATAACGGCAAGAAGTAATGATTTCATTTTGTGTCCTTAAATTAGAGGTTGTGGTGCAGGAGGTGGTGCTAATTTGCCACCAAATCCAGTTGTGACTGAACCAAATGAGTTGTCTGTTGGTGCAGGTGTTGGTGTTGAACCAAATCCTGTTGTTGGTGTAGAACCAAAACCGGATGGAGTTCCGAATCCTGTTGGCGGCGTGCTAGGAACTGAAGCGAAGCCTGATGATACGTTAGGCGTTGATGGGGTAGTTGGTGCTGGTGAGACTGTTGTTGGTCTGTTTGCTGCATCTAATGCCTTTGCTTGTAAATCCTTGTCACCACCAGCTAACATGATACCTGATAGTGTACCTGTTAGGAATGTAGCGATAGGAATAATCATCTCAAAGAACTTTTGGTCGATAGGACTAATAGCATTCAATGGTTGAGTGATAAAGATAATAGAATACAATACAACAAACACGATACCTGTTAAAGTTAATGCCAAACAAATACCAATAAAGAATTTAAGACGAGCCATAAGCTGGTCTTCTGTATACATGAAAGGTACATTATTTTCCACAATTCGCTCCTGGCGCTTGAAAGTTTGGCGCAGATGTAGGTTTAACATTTGTAGCCATGGACTGATTTTGGTCCGCTGTTGGAGGACCCAATCTTGGATCTCTTTGGCCTTTGAAGATTTGTTCGGGGCAAGTTCTTGTAACATCGCAGATAGGTAGTTTACATTCAGGGGTATCCCAGTTGGCTGGGTCTTGACAAGGATAGCGGAATTGGTCGTGACCAAAAAACGCCAACGAAAGAGGCAATATCAATAATAATGCTGCCCCAAAAAACAGCTTATGGTCATGCATCGTTATTCTCCAAAAACATGTAATGCATGTTCAAAGTGTGATATACGGTCTTCTAAACCAATATAACCACCATTGATAATCTTAGTCATGCCTTTGATATCACCACGGTCAGCATAATCATTCAACTTTCTTGATTCCCAAAACCAACATGCTGATTGAGCGGCACCTTCAAAAGTATGCATATATTCAGCTGCATCTTCTGGAGTAATTTGTAAACTATCAGCAAAATCTGTATAGTTTGATTTACCAGTTACTTGGATTAGTCCACGACCACAATATCTATAACCATCACCAGAAGCTTCATCACCATTACCCATACGATTAGCATAGATTCTGTTGGCGATTGCTTCTTGTTTATTAGGTAAGGCACAATACTTCTGTGCTGTTGGTAAATCGAAATATTTACCAAACAACTTAACTAAAGATTCTGGACGATAGTTTAGATTTTCTTTAGTTGCAACAAAATTACCAGATTCGTGAGCGCATTGAGCCAAAAACGCAGCCATGCGCTTTGGTATATTAATCTCATAATCTGGTAATAATTGCGATAAAGCATTAAACCAGTGGTCAAGATAAGGGTTTTTAGGAATCAGTTGCGATAACTGTTCTTTGGTCAATTCCATGACAATATCCTAAAAATTAATGACCTCTACGAGCTGGCAATGCATCTGTTGCTGTTTTAGCATCAGAGATAACCATGTAAACGTTGGCAATAGCTGCATCGTTAGCATAAATCTTGAAGTCTGGATTACCAGCAACTTGAGAAGCGATTGTTGTGTTTACTTGAGTCTTATATTGGTCAAGTGTAATTGTGTTAGCTGTGTATTGTGCTTTAAGTGACAATGCCATTTCAGCTAGTGTATTTGCAGATGTTGCCATGATTTTTCCTTATGGTTAAAAAAAAGATTGTATTATATTTATGTTTTAAATAACGGAGGCCAATTGTATGGCACCCATCAAAATACTATGATATTCTTGGTTTTGTTGAAATTCTTCCAAATTAGCATTGATTCGGTCGGATATTTGCAAGTCGTTAATCAACTCTTTGTATTCCTGTGGAGACAACTGACCAGTCTGGTATGCGTTTTGGTATTGTTGTGCCAAATTAGCTGCTTCGTATAATGCGCTCATCTTGATTTACCTCCAATGGCTTTTTGTAATTTTTCTGCGTTGTATGATATAACACTCAGTTTGGCTTTACAATATACGTCACCTGGTTTATCTTTCTTGTATAGTTCATCAACCATAGTTAAGAAGTCAACTGTTACCTCAGCAATTTTCTCATTGTGTGGTATATATTGGCTTGTATTCTTTAGTTCTAGAGCATCTCTATACAAGGTTGTTACTTCGTCCTTAGAACAACTCATAAATGTTGTTTCGGTTCTAATTTTTGTGATTAGTGTATATTCATGTGGATCATAAGGTGAAGCAAAGATGATTTCTTTCACAGACGAACATGAAACCAATAAAGTAACCAACATCAAACATAAAATCTTTTTCATTGTTTTGCTCCATCAAATATTTTCTTTTGCACAGTATACCATTCTATCCAGCCATCAACTTTAGTAGAACATTCATAATAGGTAGTGTAATTGGCCGTGACCGTACTAGCGACACCACTTAACTTGACATCATCAGGAACTTTTTGTAAAGTTGGACAAGGTGTGATGATTGATTGTGGCGCTTCAGGGAATGTGGGTATGACCGTAACAGGTGTTGTGCAACCAACCAGTAAGAGTGATAATAACAAGTATTTCATTTTGGTGGTACCTCAGCTGCATCATTGTGTGCTTTTACAAATTCTTGTGGTATGACACATTGACTATCATACTTGGTGATTTCTCTATCAATATATTGTTTTATAACTTGGCCACGTTCGTGTATAACTTTGGTTCTAGTAACAACTTTTGTGTCAACTTTGGCAGTTTCTTGTTTACCTTGTTGTTCCATTTGTGCCACTTTTTCTTTGGCTCTGTTTAATTCATCAACTATATCTTTACTACCAATGCATAATCCCTCTAAGAATATGCCGATGGCAATAATAGCAATACCAACTATTGTTATTGGTACAGAGTAAAGTTTTGGAAGGAAATTAGATGAGACTAGTGATACAACACCAACTGCCACAATGATGTGTATTACTATTAATGGAATCTGGTTGATTAACCATAATATCATTTTAAATCTTTGGTGCTTTTCTACGACCCATACCCATTGGTAATCTTGGATCATTTTTTCTTTTTTTATTAAGGTAAACACCAGGTTCACCACCCTTACCACCAGTGCCGGCAATTGCACCGCCACCTACAGTATTTGTTGGACCAGCAGAACCACCCATGGCACCACCACCAGCACCACCGCCGGCGCCGCCATCTTCATTAAACTGTTTGAATGTTTTCATATATTGCTTAATATCTCTGCGACATTTGTATCTATTGGAATATCAGCTACTGGGATATTCTTACCATTAATACCATAAACGCCATCAGGCATAATATTGAGGTACATTAAAAATGTCTTCAATATGTCATAATCTCTTTCGTCTATTTTATAGAACAATATTCTGGCACACGCATCTTTACCAAAAACATTGTTCAATAAAATAATGTGGTTCAGTATCAAACGTTCTTTAAGAGACTTTGTTATCTTATACCTTCTAAAAAGTCTTTTAAGATACTTGGTTCTCTTAATGTCACTTTCAAATTCGGACATAATACAATGAGGTGACGTATAGCACTTCATGGCATATATCATAAAATTATCTTCATTCAAATTATCAAACATGGTGTAAAAAAGGGGCCGAAGCCCCTTGTATTAAGCTCCAGGCAATGTGATGTTGTCGGATGAATTGTCACCAATAGGATTTGCTAGAGCAACTAGAGTTTCCCATTGTACACGACCTGCACGACCACCTTCACCTGTTTTCTTTATGTTCCAACCTACGTGAGCAGCATGTGTGAAACCTGTATTAGCACCGTCTTGAGCGCCAAGACCTTTATCGGCATCAGCAGTAGCATTGCCTGATGTTAATGTAAAGGTTGAACCATTGTTAGGCATAAAGAGTGCTGAAATATGAATTGGTGTTGGTGAACCAGCTGTCGCAAACGCATATGTACGAGCCAGTTGGAAATCATTTGCACCAGTTTTAATTACATAGTACAATTGATTTGTATTGAAAATGTACTTGAATGTATCAGCATTTCCGTTACCTAGTCCTGTTAGGTCGATAATACCGAGACCATCAGGAATAGTATTTTGACGAATTACGTGAGCATATGTGTCATACAATGCAAAAGTATCAGCGCTAAGTCTTTGAGCAAAATAAGAAGTACCAGTTGTCAAACCACCAATTGGATTTGATCCTGATTTTTCGTAATAAACTTCATCACCTGTTTGGAATGGATGAGCAACTGATGTAATGATGTTAGTAGATGTGTTAACAACAGCTGAACTTTGACCGTTAGCAGTAACAACATCACCACGTAGACGACCACTACCATTTGGAGCATACATTACTTCATCACCAGTATTCCATCTGTGAGCGGTATATGTGAATTTGTATGTAGAAGTAGAAACAACGGATGAACTAGCAAGATTCAAAGTTACAAATGGAGCTTGTATTGTAACAGTAGGAACTGTTTCATAAGAAGAACCATTATTTGTTACTTGAATGTTTGTAACTACACCACCAGAAATAGATGCTGTTGCAGCTGCACTAGAACCGCCACCTCCAGAGAATGTTACAGCAGGTGCTTCCATGTACTGAGTTCCACCTTGAATGATGGACACATCAGTAACTTGGTCAGCGCCAGCAAATTCTTCGATTGTATCAACCAAGAATAAACCGAGTGTTTCGCCTGTTGTATAAACATCAGGTGTTGTGTTGCCATACAGAGAGGCCACGTTGGCTGCTGTAGGTCTTGTGCCAACGGGCTGTTTATCCACACTTACTAGCGTAGAATTAATTGCCCAATATGGTGCGTTGGCTGCATTATCGTGGTTACCCCATGATGACATGTTTTTTTCTCCTTAAGAAAATCTTATTTTATTTTTTATTTATCCGATACTCTTTTTACTTCTGGCATCTTCAGGTGAAGCACCATTAGTTGGACGGGTTCTCATCATCGGATCAATTTCAACAGTATCTCTACTTTTACCCGTTAATGTCGTTCCACCCTTTAATACGGAAGCTGCCTTATTAGTACTCTCAGCTTCTTCTTTGGATTTACCCATTTTAGGAGCTTTACCATAGACTGATGAACTACCTTTGTCATCCTTCTCATGGTCGTACATTTCTTCTTTGATACCTTTTTTCTTGTAGATATCTTTGATGATTCTTGCCGACTTCATCAAATCTTCTTTATTTAAAGCTCTTTTGATATTAGCAATTGTTTTACCCATCTGCTTACCAGTGGCCTTCATTACATTCATATGACGGTCTGAGGCTTGTCTATGTTTACCAGCAGAAGTCAGGTCATCAGCAGATTTCTTGGCCTTTTCTTTGTAACGACCAAGTAATTCTGAGCTAACTTCATCTAATGTATTACCTTCTAGTTCCACAGAATCGCCCATATAACGACCTTTACCATAACCCCTATCAGCTGTATCTGGTGCTGGTTTTGGTTCTTGATAGCCTTTTGATTTTAGTTTTTCTCCAGCTTTAACAATAAAACCAATCCTAGAAGACCTTTTTTTGAGATTTTTTTCACGACTGTCTGGTGTTGATGGGTGTCCTAAAGGATCATCTTTCTGCATAGCACCTTTTAGAGCTCTTGCATTAACATCTTGACCAGCTTTCTTTTTATAACTAGCCAAAGTGTTTACAGATAACTCGTCCAAAGATTCAACTTCTTCATTCTGTTTGGCATAGTAAGCACCAAGAGCCATTCTTTGACGTTCTTTTCTAGACTTACCTTTAAATTTAGGATTGTCTGAATGAATGAAGTCATGAATCCAATCACCGGCAGTAGCGTCTTTACTCAATACTTCGTTGATTAACATATCAACTTCTTCATCTGTAAAGTCTTCTTTGTGCATACTACCAGTTGGACTTTTTACAATATAATGTTTAACAGACTTTTGTAGTTCGTTTTTTCTTTTTAAAGTTGGTGATTGTGCAACTTTAGACCTCACATCGGTTGTTTCTCTACCTGTAGTCAAATCTTCACGCACATGTGACCTTCTCCAATTCAAAAATTGATTTGATTTGGAGTGAGCAATCTTGACATCTTTAGGTGCAAACTTAGGATTGATGCCTCTAGTACTAAGATACTGGTCTAGAGCCTTGTCTTCATCAATATTTTCCCTAGCAGACCAAGGGTCCCTAGGGTTTGTGCCGTAGGTAGACTTGTCTGCCAGTTTTTTCACAATCGATTTTAATGTATCTGATTTACTCATTCTGAGGTTCCGCCTGCTTTACCAATCATCATTTCTTTTTTAACTTTTTTCATTGCAGTCTTAGCCAAATCTCTAGCACGACTCATTGGTGTATGCAAGGCACCAGATTTATCTTTTATCGTGCCTTTGGCTTTTGTATAAGGACCATCAAATGGTGGTTTGTCATCATGTTTTTCAACAGCTTCGGATTTCAATTTAACCTTGATGCTGCTGTGTTCATTGTCTTTGCCACCCTTAACACGACCAGCTAAAGTATCTGTTGTTGCTTGACCACGGTCAACTGCTTCTTTCTTTGGTTTCTCACCAGTTTGTGGCATACCCATTTTACGTTGTAGGTCTTTACGCATATCATCATCAGAACCATGTCCCAATGTTTTCAATACTTTACCACCAACTTTTTTAACTGTGTCCATCATACCTTCTTCAACTACTTCTTCTTTTAATTTACCAGCTTTGGCTTGATTGAACTTTTTTTGAAGAATACTCAAAGTATCTTTGTTTACTTTTTTTGAAGTAGTTGATTTAACCATGTTTACATCTTTATTTTTAATACCAAGAGGATAATCACCGTGGCGTTCCTGTGATTTTTGACTTTTATCCATTTCATCTAATTCAACTTCTTCTTTCAATTCTGAACGCATGTAGTTAGCAACAGTCATAATGTAGTCTTCAGCCAAAGTGATTTTAGATTCTACCCATTCTGGTAAATCAGTAGTATCACCCAACATATCCAACAATTCTTCTGTGTTGGTCATAATTGTTCTTAATTGATTGATGGCCATATGTGGGTCTGAATACTCATGGTCTCTTTCTTCTTTGTGCATTTTACCCAAAGTGATTGCTAGACGAGCACGTTTACCAGCTTTACCTGCATCATGAGCATGTTTGTGTGCATATGCTTGAACACTCATACCGGCTTTCTTAGCGGCAGCAGTTTCAGCACCAGGTTTCTTGATAGCACCAGCAATCCAGTTTTTCTCAAGTAATTTTTCTTTGAAGTCCATTTCGGTTTCTTCTTTTTTCATTTTGTCATCTTTAGGCTCATCATGCTCTGGTTTCTCTTTTTGTTTAGAGCCACCATAACGATGACCTTGTTTTACACCGGAACCACCAGAAGGTTGAGGACCTGCTTTGTCTCTAACTGCCTTCATCATATCGTCCCAACCTTCTTCCATGGCTTCAGCTGTAGATTTCGCTGTAGTTGGATATTTTTTGCCTTGGAATGTGAAATGTGGCTGGCCTGCTTTTTTAGCAGCATGAGCAGCCATATGAAAACCAGTTTCTTTCAACTTGTCTTCTTCCATTTTCTTTTCTTCAAAGGTTGGTTTCTTACCTTTGTGCATGTGCTTTTCATGCTTCTCAACTTCTTTATCAGCAATCTTTTTGGATTGCATAGGCGTCACACAATCATCCTCTTTAAGGATTTTGGCAACTGAGTCGATGATTGATTGGCTGACTTGTGTTTTAGTGAACATCTTATTATACTCCTAGTTTTTTAGCAATTCCACTTGCGTAGTGATTTATTAATTCTTGAATTTGGATCTCTTGCAGTCTTAGCTGAAGTCAGTCTTCTTTTCATGCCAGACATTCTAGCACAAAATGATTTTCTACGCTTTGCAGCCTTGCTACCCTTTTTTAACTTAGATGGCTTTGTTGTTACAGCCATACTTAGTTTAGAACCTGGATGCTCTCTACGATAAGAAGCAATACCTTTTCTATTTAAGCCACCTTTTGGATCTTTACCAGCTTTTCTTTGCCAAGCTGCTGTTTCTTCCAATTCGACTTCTTCTTTCATAGCTGTATTATGTGTCTGTACCAACCAATCAGCAGCGTCTTTTTTAGATTTAGATAACTTTTTCATATCCCAATGTTTAGAATATGCTTTATATGGTGTTTTTTTATCGGAAGGAGATTTCATAATGTTACCAATATGATGGCCATTATGATGTACATTCATCACTCCCCCATCAGTAATTATTTTTGTGGCTTCATCCAATTCAACTTCTTCTTTGGTACTTCTCCAACCACCACCCATTGCTTTATATTTCTTTGAAGCCCAACCATTAGCATAAGCAGAAGGATAAACAGCGAACTTAGATTTAGCTGCTGCTTTAGCACGAGCCCATTTTTCTGGACTTGTAGGAACATTCTTTTCTTCCAATGTTTCCATTTGTTCTAAAAATAATTTGAAGCCTATCATTCCTGTTCCTTCCTTCTTTGTGCATTACTCTTTCTTAGAGGATGATCCGGATTCTTATAAGGCGTCTTTCTCATTCCTTTAGAATCGTAATTACCCGATTTCTTCTTTGCTATCGCTGTAGCTGCTGCAATTGCAGCCGCTGCACTTTCAGTCTTTACATTAATTGGAGCTCCACGGCGGTCTGGATTTGGATCCTCACGGCGTTTTCTTCTGGCTGCGGCCGCTCTACCATCTTTACCCAACGCATTTGCTTTTGCTCTAGGTAGACACTTTGGTTTACCTTCACCTGGATCTCTAGCACAATGGCCTTTAACATTACCTTTGGTGTCCATACGAACCCAATCTTGCTTAAACCATTTACGCAAATCTTCGTCAATTACTTCTTCATCTTCTTTGACACAACTTCCTGGTGAGTATGGTTTTTTACCTGGTACTGGTCTGTGACCTGGCCAGCATCGACCTTTTTCATTTATAAAAGACTTGAAGGTTTTCATTTTTTCTCTTTAATCCAGCTGTCAGGTGTTTTACCATGTTCAGATTTAAAATCATTATGCAATTGTTTACCTGTTACACCATACTCTTTGGATATCTTCATCATTAGATTATGAATTGTGTCATAATTGTGATTGTTCAATTGTTGTAAACCTTTTTCAAGCTCTCTTACATGACTCTCTTTTAATTTTTTCTTCTTCTTGACTTTGACTTCAGTACCAATGTTACGCATTTGGTCTTTATAGGAGTCCATTTTCTCCATATTACTAGAACCACCTAACGTACCACCAACACCAGACTCTACATCATTTTGAAATCCATTGAACTCTTTGATGATAGTACTTTTAAATTTACGTTTCTCACCAACAAAGTTATTACTTGGTCTTGGACCAGCGGTATCACCAGTTGGTCTGTTACTTGTAGAATATTCTGGACCTAGTCTATCTTTTTTGATTAACTTTGGTTTTGTTTCTTCTCTATAAGTAGCATCACCTAAACCAGCACCACCAGTTAGACCATCATAACCTCTTGTATTGATTGTAGACCCAACGCCGTCAGGTCTACCAATACGAGTGGCTTTTAAAGAAGTATCACCTCTTTTTAACCTTTTTTCTTTGTCGTTGTCTTTTTGGAAGTTTGGCTCTTTGGCTTTCTTCCCCGCTTGGAGGGTTGGGGCTGTGCCGTAACTTCTGTTGTCGTTACCTGTATCGAAGGACTCGGAGTAGGTTCTGAAAGTATAAGTGCCTGTTCGTTTGACGGCGTTGAACTTGATATCGTCAGGGGCTCCACCACCGGACTTATCGTTGTCGATGGGGAGGTCACTTGGTCCGGCAGCTCTGTATGCTGGGTTGTACTTGGCAGCGGTTTTAGTTTGAATAGATTTAGAATTTTTTGAAACATTTTTTTCTTCCTTAAAAAGATTAGAGTTAACACCAGTATTTAACTTTCCACGATTTTCTAACCATGAAAAAGCGATATCATTATATAGAGACTTGTCAAAAAAGCGATTTATGCTTTGATATATGTCAGTAATGTCTTCCTCTATCTGTTCATAGGAACCATCATTATCAAAGTTCATAAAAGTGGTAAACTTACGAGAGTATGACTCTTTAAGATTTTGTGCCTGCATCCACTTATCGTGTCTTACAGATTCACTAATTGTTCTCTTGAGCTTTTCATTTCTCTCTTTGCTTACCTCATCAGTTGTGTTAACAAAAACCATCATGGTTTCGTAACCCATATCTTCCAATTCTTCTTTAATGTAATTGATACCGTTAGCATCATCAGCAGGTCCATTAATAATCAATGGTGACCTTGTTCTGATGGCTTCTCTACGGAAATCAGATGTTCTTTCAGACAACTTCTGCTTGTCTGCTAGATATTCAAATGCTTGTACAGAGTTTAATTCAACGGCTCTGGCTTCAGCAATTGCTTCACGAATTACCACATCTTTACCAGAACCAGGTCCACCTGTTACAAAGATAGCCTTAAATGTACCACGATAGATATCTTCATGTAAACCCATACCCTTACGAGTATCGTGCATCAATTCTTTGGCATGTTCGTCTGAAACATGATGCGGAACGCCATGTCTAAAAGATTTGATATCTTTATTCTTGGCATGCTCTCTCATCTTGGTACCAGACATACCAGTATCACCTTCAGCATCTGGATCTCTTTCACCAGCTGAATGTACATGAATGTGTTTGAAATTATACAGAGCACCTTCATGTGTACCATTGTATCTGTGTAATTTCTCTTTCATTTCTTTGACACGGTCAGAACCAACCACCATATGAAGGTGAGTTACACCTTTCTTATGAATTTTGGCTGCATGGTGTAGAAATGTTGGATGTTCTTTATCAGAAGCCTCAAAGTGAGTACCTGGAGAATATCTCTTTAAGTGTTTAATCTTTTGAGCTGCTGACAATGGGTTTTTCTTAGCATCTTGTGAATGTGATGTGACAACCGTATGACCAGCATTATGCTTCTTGGCAATCTCATGCACCTTATTAATCAACTTCAAATGTCCAGTTGTAGGCGGATTCATGCGACCAAAGGTCATCACATGGTGTTTTTCACCTTCTTTTGATTCCTGAACTAAATCTAAAAACGATTTCATTTAATCTCCGTGAGCCTTTCCATCACCTTTAAAAGATGGTAAAGGATCGCTACTTGAAGAAACTCTCATTCTGTGCGTAGCAAATTTATTACCTTTATGTAAAAAATGTACGTTTCCACCAGAGTGTTGTACTGTAATATTTTTATGGTCGTTTAAAATATGATTCCAATGTTCACTAGGATTTATCGTTTCATGTACAGTTTTATTACCTTCTTTTTTTCCCGTTTGATACGTTGTATGTCTTATGTGTTCGTGGCCATTATGTTGTAGTGGAGTTTTATTTGCTTGTAAAACATGAGTTCTAATATGATGAACCAAATCTTCTTTTGAAGCTTTAGTAAGTTTTGTAGATATGTGTTTAGCTATTTTTG
>Ga0208497_1000721_pt1 | contig 14028 bp, 12 predicted proteins | sample CryBogCBE25Aug07_FD_184555 | JGI IMG/M metagenome (GOLD analysis project Ga0208497, IMG submission 184555) | Freshwater microbial communities from Crystal Bog, Wisconsin, USA - CBE25Aug07 (SPAdes) | ecosystem: Environmental > Aquatic > Freshwater > Lake | place: Crystal Bog, Wisconsin, USA...
GAACAAAATGCGTCCCAAAAAAACGGGAGAGTTTATCCAAAAAAACAGCTAATTATTTTATTAATATCATTGTTATTAATAAATTTTCTAAAAAAGTGGTTTTGCGCGCTTGAGTTATGGAACTATTGGCACTACGGTTTTACCCGGAGGGTACGCCGAGCGGGGGGCACGACCCCGCATTCAAAAGGGTGTAAGTTGCTGTTCGATGGTGTCTTTTATAATAAACCGTACAACTTCAATGGGGCGCGTTTGACCAAGCCGATCAGATCGTGCAATGGCTTGATTTTCAATGGCTTGACGGTATTCTTTTGTACCATAAACAGGTTCTAAAAGAAGAATTTTGTTTGCAGCAGTTAAATTAATACCGGATGCTGCATTTTGAGATGATAACATAATAATATTAGGCGCATCTTTTGCATCAGAACTAAAACTCGAAATCGCCTTTTTTCGTTGATATACAGTACCATCACAATATACTATCTTTGTTTTAAAACGTTCTAAAAACCCGCCCAATTTATGCAACAAAGGATCCCATTGAGAAAACACAATACATTTATCCTTTTCAGTTAATTCATTTTGAAGATAATAAATCACATTTCCCAATTTAGTGGATCTAACTTCTTGAACAAGCTTGTTCAATTCGGAAACTTGTGGATCTTCAATTGGTTGGGCGTCCCGTTTCAATAAGAAAATGTCATTTAATATAATCGGCACATTGCATTTTGGACATTTCGTCGCCTTGAAAACTTTAATAAATTCATCAATACATTCCCAACAAAATTTATGACCACATTTTGTAACAGCAATGTTTTCAATGTCATCCAAACAAATAGGACATGTCTCAGATTTCGTTAAATTATCAACCACATTAGATAAAAAGTCATAGATACGCTTAATTTCGACGTGCAATTTACGTTCGTTGGTTAAATTTCGCTTAGCTACTGTAATAGAATCGAGGTAGTCTTGCTTTATTTCTTCGTCGATAGCTGCGTTCGCTTGTACAGTTAAAAAGGAGATACTTTCAGTTAATTGATTTATCCGCGCGATGTGTTCATCTAATTTCTGTTTGTTATGATCTAACAGCACCCGTTGAATTTCATCAAATGTTTTGCAATTTTTTATTAAAACTTGAGTTTCCATGTTCATTTCGGGATCGCAACACAGCTGAATCAAAAATTGATAATTTTTTTCTGGATGACCCGCTACATATGAATCATAAATATTACGTTCTTGTTCTGTGAATTCAAGCATTTTCACCTTTTCTGTTATAATATTGCCTGTATATTCACCTGCAATCGATTGTTTTGTATTTCTTCGATACAATTTCCCAAATTGATGAACAAGTTCTTTATCGATACCACTTTCAAGAAACCCGGGTAAACTTGTATATTTATTAATTCTTGTATCAAATTCAGGACAAATATAATTAATCCCAGCTAAAAACCCATTTAAACCATTGGCAAATGGAGTCCCCGAAATATTCCAACGATAATCTGACACAATTTCTTTGAGTTGATATTCAATGTAACTTGATTTAGGCATCCTGAGAATTTCATGAAATTCATCCAATACAACGGATTTAAACTTAAATTTCGATAACAATGAATAATCAGTTGAATTTAATATTTCCAGAGGGTCGTCAATTTCAGTTCTGGACATCAACGATTCCACATTTCGTTTTAATGTATGAAATAAATCAATGTAATTTGAGTTGATCAAGAAATTATAAGAAACAACTATAAGGTCTGCAAAAAGAAGATCTCCCAATGTTAAATTCGTATATTGATCAAATGTCACTAACAAAATTACACGCCTTTTTACAACAAATTTTGTATAATACTCCCGTACCCACTGATCACAAACGTGCGATGGAGCTACAATTACACTAGCATTTGTTTGAAATAAGCGATCCCGAATGAAATCTCCAAGAACAAAACGATCTAAATTACGGTATCGCAAAATGGTTTTATCTATAAACAAGGTGTCATTGTGCTCCTTGCAAAATAATTGATTTTCTAAAGCAGCTTTTTTACAATGCGTTTTCTTGAATTTACCTCTTTTATAAAAATAATTGCACGGCGCGGGCTCTTGGGTCGTGACGACGGCTCCGGGTACCGCGTCGACGGCCGCGGGTACTGCGTCGACGGCTCCGGGTGCAGGGGGAGCGTCCCCGAGCACAAAGTTGCTTTTTGGTGAATGTTCAAGTAAAAAATAAAGCATCACAAGGGATTTTCCTAGGCCCATTTCACTGATTAAATTGGCTCCTCGATAATTATACACATTGCGATAAACAAGCGAATTATTTAAATGTTTAACAAAAGTGTAACTGTAATAAAATACAGGCGTGTTGTCATAATCAAACTGAGAATAAGGATGATATTCGTGTAAAATCAAATTATTATTATTGTCAATGTCGTTTTTTATCGATTTTAACCAAGCGATATCATTCTTTTGATAACTAAACAATTTGATGTTCAAAATGGGTTCGGCGGGTTCAAAAACGTCATTTGCTTCGCTTGCTTCGCTTGCAGTGGAATTTGTGATAGATTCTAAAGCTCGTTGAATTTCATCCGTTTTTTTTTCAAGTGTAAATTTTTCATAAAAACGTTGAAAGGCATTGATTTTATAATCACGTTTGTTCATCAAAACATTATCTAAAATCTTGCGACGCACATAAAAATCAACAAAATAATCATTTTCGATGCGATTTAATTTACAGATCAATGTCGAATTACGATATTCACGTGTTGTAAAGCTCATGATATGACAAAAATTTTTAAGATAATTAAAAGCATGTAGATCAACATCAAAGGTTTCAAAGGGATATACTAATGTATTGCCATAATTATAAAATGTAAGATCTATATTCAAGACCGTTTTTACGAGGTCTCGAGGCAAAAATCGCTGAGCAAAAAGATCTTCTGCATTCATCACACATAACGCATTGTAATCTAAAATTAATAAAACTGGGCGCTCACAGTCTTCAAATCCGATGGGAATACTATGTATTTTGTAAAAATCTAGATAAAAGTCACGTTCCATTCTTAATTAATTATTATATTCTGATTAGATTTAAATTAAAATTTTAACGCGGGGTCGTGTCCCCCGCGCGACGTACCTCCGGTGAAGTTGCATTTTAAACGCACCTTATTTTAGTTTTAAACATATGCATTAACGCAGAATTATGCAAAATAATATAAGAAAAAATTCTGATGTAACAAAACTATTTCTTAATTTTATTGCAAACTTCTGCGTTAATACATTTATAAATAATTTTCAAAAGATTTTGTCACAGCATGTAATATTTTGGGGGACGCCCTTTTTTTTAAAAAGGGTGTATTTTTGGGGGACGCCCTCAGGACCCTTCGGGTCCGACCGTTCGTCTTTGACGAACGTATGTTAAAAAGGGTGTACTCTTTTTACAACAAGAAAAGCGATCAAAAGCAAAATGCACTTGATCATAGTTACAAAGAAATGTGAATAACCAGAAACAAAAGTAATTCTACGTAAGAAATCATTTAATTGAGGCATTGTAGCAGCAAATAAAAAGCACAGCAAAAGTAAATTTTCAATATTTAATTCTCGATTAAAAGATTCTAACGTCCAATCATTTCGCTTGCGTTTAATAACACCTTTTAAAGCACTTGTATCCGAATTGTCAATATATTTTTCTACAACTTTTTCAGGTTCTGGCTGAAATTCTTGTTCTTGTTCGTGTTCTATTTCTTCGGAGTAAACTTCATTTTCTTCGCGAGGACCTGGAAGATCCGAAATAAATGTTGACATACTCATTTTAAAATATCCGCAAGAAATTTTAAATGAAAAAAAATCACAATTCGTTAAATTTGGCGTTAAAAACATTTTAAGCGTTAAAATAGATACTTTCCGATTCAACAAAATCAGCAGGTTTCTTGGTAAATGATTCAAAAAATGGATTATCCAATAATTTCATAGGCGTCGGAAGGTCATCAAATAATTCTTCAATACCCACTTTCATTCGACCATCGCTTAAATAACGGTCGCTCACAGAGGAAAGATCGGAACGATCGGAACGATCGGAAAGACTTTCAGAACTGCTTTCGGAACTGCTTTCTGATCTTGTATTATCGCTCGAACTCGAACTACTTTCAGAACTGTTTTCAGAGCTTGAATCACTTTCGGATCTACTTTTAGAACTACTTTCAGAACTTAAATTAGAACTTGAATCACTTTCGGAACTTGAACTTGAACTCGAAGATGATCTTGAACTTCTTGCATCGGTTTTTTCTTCTTTAGGAATTAATTCAGGAGGGTATATTTCAAGAATCCAATTAAATAATTCTTCAGAAATGTACAAATCCAATAAAGAAGTCAAAAAGTAGTGCAAATCATAAACTTCACTGTAATTATAAGGTACATTTACAGTTGAACTATCAGTGCTTTCAGTTCTTCCAGAAATTTTGCGAGCAACATGTGTTTTACGATCGTATTGATAATGCCCAACAATGAATTTGTTAGGATAAAATTCAGGAATTGCATCAGAATAGGTCATACCAAATTCAAGATCCCAAATTTTAGCTAAAACACCGTGATTTTTTAGATAATATCGTTTACCATTGATTTGATAAACAAAATACCCACCTGGTTTAATAGAAGTATCAATTAGGATATTACCATAATGAAAATCGTTGTGCATTAATTTATATCTCTTTTGAAGAACAGCAAGTGTATAAACAAGTTGAAAAACGACACATTTCCAAAGATCATCTGAAATTTTAAGATCATTATCATAAGTATCATATACCCATGTATCTAAACTACCGGATTCAACGAATTCGGACATCAATATATAGCTGTAATTTTTAATCAGGTCCTCGACTTCAAGGCGTTTCAGATTTAAAAATTTCAAAGCTTGTGATTTATTGGCTGCTTTAGTTGTGCCTAAAAAGAAAGCTATATGTGGACTTACCATTTTGCAAACAATGTTGTCAGTCAATTCTTTGAGAAGTATAAACTCAATATTACCAGGATGCTCATGTTTTTCATATTTGGTTTCAATCGGCATCACTTTTATTCCCATACGCAACCCTTTTAAAATTTTACTTTGCTGTTTCGTGGCTACTAAAGGATATCCTTTTACTTCATCTTCATTTTTTACTTTTTTAAGCAATTTCAGATTATCAAAACCAAAATTATCTCGTGATTCATCTAATATAAATCGTTTTTTCTTTATTTCATGCCGAATTGTTTTTAATAATTCTAATTTCGTTTTGAAATCAAAAGTTAATTCCATTATATTCATAATTATTAAAATTTAATTAATGTTCCAACGCGGCAACTTTTTGAAAAAAGTTGCGACAAAAACGGGCTCGGGCTTAACGGACCTTAAATGGTCCGTGCCCGTCGCGCCAACATAGCGACTGGGATTTAAAAAGAATGCATTAACGCAGAATTCAGCAAGAAATACTAGAAAATAGTTTCGCTTAAAGCAGAATTTTTTCAAAATTATATTGCAAACTTCTGCGTTGGTGCCGCGTTTAAAATGTGAAGCTACGCTCTCCGAGGTGCGTTCAAAACAGAAATTTATTTTCTCTTAAGTGCGTTTAAAATGCAAAAATAGGTGCGTTCAAAACAGAAATTTATTTTCTCCGGGTAGCGCGTTTAAAATAGAAATTTATTTTCTCTATGCAGCGCGTTTAAAATGCAAATTTATTTTCTGAAAAACAGTTAATGAAAACTATAGATCATGAAGCCTTGATTGATTTGGATAAATTTTCTGATCGAAAGCGCGTAGGTATTTTTTGGAAAATAACTGGATTTACTTTTGATGATTACCTAGCTACTGTGTTTGTAGATAGATCTACAAGTTTGAATATTGTTTACAATGGTCATTTATTTCATTTAAAAGTCTATAAAAATAAATATAAACGCGAAATAGATATTTACCTAGATTCATGTATAAAATATAAATTGAGCTCGACTGAAGCAACGCTCAGTGAATTTTCGACGGATTGCGAGGACACTTTTAAGGGAACTTTGAAAATCAGTTCACAAGCCAAGACAAAAAGTCAATATTTACTCGATTTTATAGATGCTATTTCAATCAGTTTTGGTATTTCTAGACTTAGTTTAATTGACGCAGCGGCTCCAAAATTAAATAGAGATATTGATTTAAGTCTATATATGGTAATGAAATACTCTCAGACTTTTTATGAAAGATATCATTTCTCTTTTTTTGAACCTGATGATATCCAACATCAAAAACGTTTATTACAATTATTTGATTTTGATACATTTTATAAATTACTTGATCCATCACAAAAACAATTTGTTGATCGACGCTTGAAAACGCTTGGTAAAAAACGAGATGATTATCGATATTTAGGTCAGTTTTATGTTGACTCTTATGATTATTTAAGATCAGTTTCAAGCGAACATCGTTTACTTCAATTGCAAAACTTGTTAAATGACCCCTCAAAACCTTGGTTTAGTATGGTACTTGCTATAAGTCAACGAAAACAATGCATGGAAAAATTTTATAATCATTGACGGCGGGTCGTGCCCCGCGCGACGTACCTTCGGTGAAGGTACGCACATGAGGAGAAAATAAATGTGCATTTTAAACGCGCTCTCAAGAAAATAAATTTTCGTTTTAAACGCGCTCTCAAGAAAATAATTTTTCGTTTTAAACGCGGCACCAACGCAGAAGTTTGCAATATAATTTTGAAAAAATTACGCTTTAGCAAAAAATGTTCTCGTAGTTGTTGCTGAATTCTGCGTTAATGCATTCTTTAAATAAATTTCTAACTAATTTTAAAATTACTATACCGAAGGTTCGTCGCGCGGGGCGAGCATCTTCGATGCTCGGAGCCAAAGGCTCATTGACGGGCACGAGCCATTAAAGGCTCGTTAAGCCCGACCCCGCAGTTTAAAGTTAACTAAACATTTATGTCAAGATGAATAAAATATTACAAATAAAAAATTTTAATGGTATTTTAGACAATTTTTTCGATTTCTTGGAAGAATCTTTCTCCAATTTCAAATCTGATATGATCCTCGCCAGAAGCACAGCCGAATTTGTCAGAAAAAGTAACCCTAGGCTGGTCGTTGAACAATTTATGGAACACATCGGTCCTTATCGCAAACAAATCATTGAATGCGATGAAGATTTTTTCTTGAATTTAGATATTAAACGTGTTGGTATCTCCAATGATAACATCCTTTTCGGCATGAAATTAAAACAAATTTGGCAAACAAGCCGATTAACAGATATTCAAAAAGCAACTGTATTTTATTATTTCCAACAATTACTTAAAGCAGGCGATCAAGTGGCACGATATTAAATCAATTTCTAATTTTTATAACGATAAGATATTTGTTTATAAAAATTTTTACATTTTCAAATTAAATTTAAATTTACATTTGGACGTTGTCAAAGAGTTCCTTTGCTTGTTCTTCAAAAAGTGTTTTGTCAATTTCGCCGCTTTGCATTTTTGTTTCGACCTTTTCTTGAATTTGAGTCATTAAATTATTTAAACGAGGGTCCATTTTACCGTTTATAATACCAGATAACATGGCCATCGGATTCATGTTTTCAGTTTTAATTTGTTCTGAAACTTCTGTAGCAAGCGACATAATCTGTTCATTTTGCATCAATTTATTTAATACACCTTCCATACCAGATAATCCCTTGGGCATTTTAAAGCCAGGCGGAAGTTTGAAATCGCTTGGAATACCATGTGGTATTCCCTGCGGAATTCCCTGTGGAATTCGTTTACCTTTCACAACACTTCGTTCTTTTGGGTTATTGGCTTCCATTTCAGCAAGTTGCATTGCTTGCATTTGTTCAACAAAACGTTCTAAACCAAGATCAAGATTTTCGTCTGAATTTGTACTTTCAGTTATTTTAATAAAAAAAACCGACATGTAAATTTGATAAAGGTATTTAACCAAACTTTTCTTGGTATTTTTATTTTCATCCTTGAATAAACTAAAATCGATACCAAAAACAGTGATCTCATTCAAGAAATTAAGTCTGTCACTTTTATATTTCTGCGTAGCCGATACAATGAAATAAAGATCATTTTCAAATGGTTTTAACGCTTCAAACACTTTATTTAAAATCGTTTCATTTCCAGATTTAATATCTTCAATTTCCTTCTTTGCATTTTCAAGCACTTCGGGATCTAAATAGTCAAATGACAAATCGATTTCATTTATAAATTGAGTTAAAGTAGTATCAAACGATTCTTGAATATAATCTTGCATATATCATTGTCACACAATTTATTATAAAAATTCGTACGCACTCTTTTTTTTATTTGCATACGAAATTGATTTATACGCAGTTTTTATAGTTTGTTTGATAAAAATTCGTACGATATTAATTTAAACCACGTGCGGTTGAATTGGAAGTAGTTTTTACATACAAATATTAATGGACACTGCTCGATTATTTTTCTCTAATGGCGTCTTTTATATATCAAATGCCGTTTCTAGATACATAGTTTTAAATGAACCCGAAAAAGACCCTGAAAAAGAACACTTAATCCCGCAAGATCAAGAAATACCAATTTCAACGACAATAACTCCGAAATTACCAATGGTATTAACTCATAAATTGTATTTAGATATACGTCAAAAGAATATCTCTGAACCATTTAATGAATTTACAGGTCGTCAACATTTCTTAAAAGGCATGCAACGAAGTTTTATTTGTATAAAAAGCGCCTTTTTTTTCTTCGTTCAAGCCATTTTTCCAAACGTTTTCAAACATTATGCACCGGATTTGATTATCAAATTATCCGAAGACATCCTTGATTCGTATCATGCTGCCTTTCAAGCACAAGCTGACTTGATAGTGTAAATAAAGTTCTTTTAAAAATTGAATTAAAATTAAAAGTTAATCTAATTAACGATGTTTAAACAAACTGCCGAAAAAGTTAATTATATTAATGATCAAATCCAAGAGCTGTTAAAAGAACAAAATGTAGATACATCTTTGCTCCAAATTGATAGCAATTTATCCGAAACACAAAAACGCGCATTTGAAGCTTTTAAACGTGGAGAATCTTTGTTAATCCTCGGACCCGGTGGAGTCGGCAAGAGTCTTTTAATAAAAACTATGGAAACATATCATAAAACTACCGATCCGAATCCAGATATTGCCATGTGTGCTACAACAGGCGTCGCAGCTTATAATATCTCGGGAATGACAATCCATTCATTTATGGGAATGGGTGATGGATCAAAAGATCTTCCCACTATTCTTCGACGTATTTCAAGAAACAAAGCCGTTTTAAACCGTATAAAAATGGTCAAAATTTTAATTATCGATGAAATTAGTATGATGTCGGCAGAAATTTTTGAAAAAGTACATTGTATTTTTCAGCATTTTAGAAGAAATCGCAATGCTTTCTTTGGAGGTATTCAAGTTGTGCTTTCAGGCGATCTTCTTCAAAATGAACCCGTTTTTAAAACTGAAACGGATACACGTTTGTTAATCGAAAGTGATCTTTTTAATCAAACCTTTATCAAAAATCGCTTTGTTTTAACAACGAATTTTAGACAACAACGCGACACCGCATTTTTAAATTTGCTTAATCGAATTCGTGAAAATAAATATGATAATTTCGATATCCAAACACTCGAAACGAAATGTCGAAATTTCAAGACGGAATTAGATCAAAAAACAAAACGTGGTATCGTTCCTGTGCATCTTGTATCAAGTAATAAAAGAGCTCAGATCATTAATGAATCTAATTTAAAACGAATAGCAGGTCAAGAATATTTATATAATGCTGAAATTACTAAAAATATTAAAAATGCAGAATCGGATATGATGGAACGTGAACTGAAATTTCAATTTGAACAAAAAGGTTTAATTAATCTTAAATTAAAACGCGGGACACGTGTTATGCTAATTAAAAATTTAGATGTCGCAAAAGGTCTTGTCAATGGATCTGTCGGTACAATCACTGAATTTTCAAATGAACATTTTCCTATTGTTTCATTTGATAATGGTGTTAAACAAAAGATTGAACCGATTGATTGGGAGCTTGAATTAAATACTTCTCGAGTAAAAATGACTCAATTACCTCTTATTTTAGCATATGCACTGACAATTCATAAAAGTCAAAGTTTGACACTTGATCACGCAATTCTTGATTTAGAAGAATGTTTTTGTAATCATCTTGTTTATTCAGCATTAAGCAGATTGAAAACATTTGATGGAATGTTACTGAAAAGCTTTGATCAAAAAAAAATTACGGTTAATCAAAAAATACTCAGCTGGCTCGCGGGGTCGTGTCGGGCTTAACGGGCCTTTAATGGCCCGTGCCCGTCCCCGCGCGACGTACCTCCGGTATAGTAATTTTAAAATTATTTAAAGAATGTATTAACGCAGAATTCAGCAAAAACTATTAGAAAATCGTTTACTCACAGCAGAATTTTTTTCTACATTATTTTTGCCAAACTTCTGCGTTGATGTCGCGCGTTCAAATTAAGAATTTATTTTCTTTTAAGCGCGTTCAAAAAAAGCACCCGCTAGAATAGTCCAGTGATTTATATATTTTTATGTATAAAATACTTAAATGATGTTGTTTTATTAAGGATTTCTTTAAAAATGGATGATGGTCGTGCTTAACGGGCCATAAAGGCCCGTGCCCGTAATCCCGTTTTTGGTACCACTTCAGGGCCTTTCAGGCCCGTCCTTTTTCCTTCGGAAAAAGTCCTAAAAAGTGGTGTTACCAGGCCGCTTTTCCACCACGAAGACCTTCGACGAATTTGATGTCTTCAGCATAAATAGCAGAGTTTTTAGGAGCGATATTTCTACTCAATACGCGTACTGCGTTCAACTTTTTAACAGTTTCGCTAAGACCATAGGCTTTATAAGCTTTCTTAAGGGCTTCTTCACGATCAGATTTAGGTTCATGGACTGCATAACCATATTTCTTTAAACTTCCTTCACGTAATTTAGGAAGAATAATAGTAGGTTTCATTCCTTTGGATCGCAAACCTTTGCTTTTGACACACGCCGATTTCACTTTGGTACCATTTTTTCTTGTATAACTTTTCCTTGAAATACTGCCTCTTGGACAACTTTTTGCAGAATAACGTTTAACAGATCTCTTTTTCATCGACTTTTTCACTGATCTCTTTTTCATCGAACGTTTCATCGATTTTCGTTTAGTAGATCTTTTCATCGAACGTTTCATCGACTTTTTAGCAGACTTTTTAACACTACGTGCCATTTGTTATAAATTTACAAATGAAAAAAAAAGTTTGTAATTAAATATTTAATTAAACGAGAATAAATTTAATTAAATGTGTGGTATTTAAAGATAACTGTATTTATAAGAAAAATGACCTCTTTAAGTTCTAAATTAAACGGACATCGTCCTTTGGGGGTTTATACGCAATCATGGTCTAGCGGATGGACAAGCACTGCTAGTAGCATGGATCTTGCTCAAATTCCTGCTCCAATCAATCTTGTTTATATTGCCTTTGCAACTCCAAATTGTACATACACAGCTGGAAGCAATAGTTGGGCTGGAACAGGCATTGACTTTAGTTCTGATTTCTCAGTTGTCAAAGGTGCTATTCAAATTCTAAGAAATCGAGGATGTGTTGTTATGCTTTCAGTTGGAGGCGCAACATACCCTTGGGATACTTATAATGCTAAAAGCATCGCTGCCTTAGTCGCTGATTTAGGATGTGATGGAGTTGATATTGATTGGGAAGCTGCAGGAGGTGCCAGTGCAGCTCCTCAATTAGGTCCCATTATTTCAGCTTTCAGAACCGCAATGCCCAATTATTCACTTTCGTTAGCCGGCTTTTCAGTTGGAGCTTATGGAAATGGAGTCTTTGCAAATGCACAACCTTCCAGTGCAAATACAGGTATGTGTGTAGCCGGGTTAAAGTCTAATGGTTATCAATTAGATTGGATTAATATTATGAGCTATGATGCCAGTCCAGTTTATTCAGCTACTCAGGCATTTGATGCTTATCGTACTTTATTCTCAGGCCCATTGTTAATTGGATGCGAAGTTCCTCCTGAAGCATGGGGTGGACATGTCATTACTTTGAACGAAGTATCAACTTATTCTAGTTATGCATTAAAAGATCCTCAATGCAACGGTCTTTTTGTTTGGAGTTATCAAAAAACTGGTACACCCAGTTGCAACCAAATTATCTCACAAGCTTCTAGTATACTATCTTCTTCGACCCCAACACCCGTTCCAACACCTGCACCTGTACCAACACCTGCACCTGCACCTACACCAGCACCTGTACCTGTACCAACACCAGCACCAACGGTTAACGGGTTTCAAATTTCATTTACGATGGATACGAATGGTAATATTACCAATATCGTCTCTAAAAAAGTTTAAAATCAATATTTAAATAAAGTTTTTCTAAATTTGAGGATTTCCTTTTCTGTAATTTTCTTTTCCGTTTCAAAGCTGATGCCTTTTAAACGTTGTATTATAAAATAACATGCATACACGCCGCATTGAATACTTGAAGGTAATTGATGTGCCGTTTGGTTATAAGTAAAAGTGTATTTTGGAAAATGTTTTAAAAAATCAAGGATATATTTATTAGGTGGATGACCTAGAGAATCGAAAAATTCAACCGTTTGAAGTACATTGTCTATATAAACTGCCACCCAATGACTTCCAGCTTTTGTATGTATATCATTGTTGAAAACGATGCCAAGTGTATCATAGGCACGTTTGTAATATTTATAATCAAAATCAATTAATCGAGAAATATCACTTGGCTGTGCTCCTAAAAATTTGAAATCAGGATATTTCGCATTATATTGTGTCATAATCTCGTTAATTTTAATGGTATCAAATAAATCGGTTTCTTTTAATGGTACCGGTTTAAATGTCAATAAATCAATTTGAGAATCATTTAACCTTTTGATAAAGTCAAGTGTCAACCAATTCGACTCTTTATTGCCAAGCACCTTTTGTAATTGTTTGTAAATTGTTTCTTTATCAGCCTTTATATCGATTTTTTGATTTTTACAATTCATTCGATTACATGCTTTTGCTATTTTAATAAGAGATCTTTTACTAAAACACGTAAAATCAAAATCTACGTTCGGCGCGCAAGCTTCCATTAATATTTGCAGTTAAATTAAAATTTTTTAATTATCTTACTTTTGATTTCCAAGCCGAGGTCACGTGATCTATTTGACCTAGCGTTAAAAAAAGTGAATTTAAAAGGAAATAAATCTAGTTTGACGATGACTCAATTGCTTGATTTTCAAGAAAAAACAGTTCTTCAAATGAAAAAGTTTGAAGAACTTTATGATGGTGGTATGCTGTTTAATAGCCCAGGATTAGGAAAAACACTTTGTTGTTTAAAAATTATCAATTCTGTAACTTTAATCATTTGCCCTGCAGGTTTAGTTGATAATTGGATCAATGAAATTAAACAACATACTGACATCAAGGACTCTCAAATTTGTAAATACACCGGACCAAAACGCACTATTGAATTGAACAAATTAATTTACATTACTAGCTTTCCTGTGATTGGCAGGGAGTGTCTCGGTTCTACAAGAACCGAACCACAAATTGGCATCAACGATGCTATTGGCGTTAATGGCAGAACCGAGCCACAAATTGGCATCGGTGAGAAAATTGTAAATAAGTTTACTAAAAACAGTCTTTTTAATGAGTCTTTTTTCGACCGTGTCATTATCGACGAAGCGCATTTCATCAGAAATACAAAAAATATCGTCACACGTGCTATTTTTGATATGAATCTTAATATAAATGTTAAACGTTGGATTGTGACAGCAACGCCTATTTTCAATTCAGCCAAAGACACATTTAGTTATTTCCGATTCCTTCAATTAGAAGGGACGTCCTGCTCATACTTTTTTTACACAAACTTACAAAATAAAAAAAAAAATTGAAAATTTTTAGAAAATCACTTCTAAAAATTCAACTTAATGGAAGATGGACGTTGGGTTTCTAATAAAGAAGCTTGTGCATTTTATGGAGTGTCGGGTAATACACTTAGACGATG
>Ga0208497_1000722_pt1 | contig 14010 bp, 11 predicted proteins | sample CryBogCBE25Aug07_FD_184555 | JGI IMG/M metagenome (GOLD analysis project Ga0208497, IMG submission 184555) | Freshwater microbial communities from Crystal Bog, Wisconsin, USA - CBE25Aug07 (SPAdes) | ecosystem: Environmental > Aquatic > Freshwater > Lake | place: Crystal Bog, Wisconsin, USA...
CCTCTGATCCCCCCCGAAACGCTTCCTCCCATGCTTCTTCGCACTCGCCTGAGATGGTTGATTATCTCGCTGATCGGGGTAGCTACCGTCATCAACTACATCGACCGGTCCTCTCTTGCGGTGATGTGGCCCGCGATGTCGAGGGAGACGCATCTCTCCAAGGAGGCCTATGCAACCATCATTTCCGTTTTCATGGTCGCCTATGCCTTCGGCCAGGCATTCTCGGGGCGATTCTTTGACCGGGTGGGAACACGGATCGGCTTTGTTTGTACCATCGCGGTCTGGTCCACGGCCGCCGCTCTTCACGGCTTGGTTCGCAGTATGTCGGGGCTTCTTATGGCAAGGGGATTACTCGGCTTCAGCGAAGCAGGCAACTGGCCCGGAGCGACCAAGGCCGTTGCCGAGTGGTTCCCCCGCCACGAGAGGGCGCTCGCGCAGGGGATCTTCAATGCCGGGGCATCTTTGGGTGCAGTCGTATCCGCGCCGGCGATTGCCCTGCTCTATTTATGGCTTGGCTGGAGAGCCACGTTTGCCGTCATCGGTGCCATGGGACTCCTCTGGATTATCCCATGGTGGTGTTTGGCACGCTCGGGTCCCCGGAGTCACCCTTGGATTTCCCCGGAGGAGCGGGCTCTTATCCTCGAAGGCGCATCTGCGGGGGGATCATCGAGTGAAGGGTATATTCCGAACGACACGTCCTCACCCTGTCTGAACTGGCGTCAGGCCCTCTCTTATCCGCAGACCTGGGCTATCCTCCTCTCTCGATTCTTCATCGACCCCATCTGGTGGCTTTTCGTGAACTGGCTTCCCATTTACCTAGCGGAGCGCTTTGGCTTCGACGTGAAGCAGATCGGGATGTTCGCCTGGGTGCCTTATCTCGGGGCGGTGATTGGAAGTCTGTTTGGGGGATGGTATTCGGGTCACAAGATGAGTCTGGGATGGAGCGTTGATCGGGCCCGTAAGCAGGCCATCGTCATTGGCGGGGGGATGACGCTTCCCGGGTTTATTTTGGCGGCTTTTGCCGGCAAGCCCTGGATCGCCGTACTGGCCATGGCATTGGTCCTCTGTGGCTTTCAGGTCATGATCAACAACATCCAGACTCTTCCGAGCGACTTCTACTCTGGGAAATCAGTCGGGACTGTAGCGGGCATCAGTGGCATGAGCGCCGTGCTGGGAGTCCTTCTCTTCAGTACCTGGCTGGTTCCCTTGTTGAGCCGAACCAGCTATGTGCCTGTTTTCCTCATGGGTGTTGCTCTCGTGCCCATTGGGATAATTCTCCTCTGCTGGTTGGGAGGCAGGATCAGAAGTTTGGAGGATTCAGGTCAAAGAAGTGAGTGACGCTTTTCTGCGTCCTGCTGGCATGAGCATCATTCCTGCAAGCCCGATAGAAAAGAGTGCGTAGGGTGAAGGTTCAGGCACCACCACGATACTATTAATCATTACCAGATTATCGGGCGTGAGGGCGGGGTTCAGGAGCGGCAGATCGGTGAAATCCCCTCCGAGATACTGTGAGGCGTCATAAGTTGGCACCCCGGCCATAGCGTCTACAACGGACATTCCGTCTCCTATAACCTGGCCGAAGACTGTGAAGCCTCCATCCTGAGCATCAAGATTGGCGGAGTTATCACTCAAGTTGAAGAACCACTGACTCGTGGCGCTGTTGGGATCGCCGCTTACCTTGGCCATGGCAATGGTTCCTCGCACGTTGGAAATCCCCGCTTCGTTCTGAATGGGAGCGTAAGTGGGCACGGGAGTCAATTGACTCCCTGAAAGGGAGTAGGCCCCGCCTTGAATAATGAATCCCGGAATGCTCCGATGGATGATCGTGTTGTCGTAGAGGTTGTTCTCCACATACGCGAGGAAGTTGGCCACCGTCGCGGGGGTTTGGTCATCGTAAAGTTGTACCTCAAAGGAACCAAAACTTGTCGAGAAGTCCACAAGGGTGGCCGCACGAACCGTGAAAATCATAAGTAACGAGAGACAAGCAGAAGAGAGTACTCCCAACCTGAGTGTATTCTGTTTCAGCATTCTCATCAGATATAATAGTGGAGACGATGGAAGTGTTCGCAACCTGTTTCTTAGTTTTTATCGAACCCAAATCACAGGTTCGAAAGTTAGGTTTGGGGAAAGTTGCTTAAAAAAGCCTTCTTAAGGTATCAAGAAAGTGTTCCAAAATGAACCCCTACCCCTACGAACTGATGCTTTGCAGTCCATTTGGTCGATTTATTCGGGATTTGAAAAAATCGGGGTTACTCCAGATCCTGCTGTATGCTTCATCGCTTCAAGTCGCCTTTGCAGTCGTGAATCCCACGCAGCCAATTATTCCGACCAAGGTTTTCAACGTCAAAGACTATGGCGCGATCGGCAATGGGGTGAGAGTTGAGACAAAGGCAATCCAGGAATCCATCAATGCGGCCGCTCGTGCGGGTGGAGGTATTGTCGAGATTCCAGCAGGCACTTATCTCTCCGGTCCGGTCGTTCTTGCGAGTCAGGTCAACCTGCGACTCAAAGAAGGAGCGATCGTCAAAATGTTACCAATGAAGCAATACCCACCTCTTTCCAATGGTGCGTTTAATTTTATCAGTGGTGAAAATCTGCATGATGTGGCAATCAGCGGAAGCGGAACGATTGATGGCCAGGGTGCGGATTGGTGGCCCTTCGCGAAAACCGACAAAACAATCAAACGCCCCATCATGATCAAACTCAGTAAATGCGAACGGGTGCTGCTCGAAGGAGTTCATCTGCAAAACTCGCCGATGTTTCACATAGCTGTCCGAGCGGATAATGTGACCGTTCGGGGTGTCACGATCAAGGCACCCTCCTCCACGGACCCGATCACACCAAGCCACAATACCGATGCCTGTGATGTCAGCGGAAATGACATCCTCATTCAGGATTGCAACGTGAGCGTGGGTGACGACGATTTCACATGCGGCGGCCACACGGGGAACGTGTTGATCACCAACTGCACCTATGGAACGGGACATGGACTCTCCATTGGAAGCTACACCCAGGGTTGGGTGTCCAATATCACGGTCACGGATTGCACATTCAACAACACCGAATATGGCATCCGTATCAAATCTGACCGTGATCGCGGAGGTCTTGTCCACGACCTGACCTACAATAATTTGAGCATGACGAATGTCGGCACGCCGATTCTGATTTATGGATCCTACCACGCAAAAGATAAGAAATTCAGGGATTTGAACCACCTTACCTCCCAGGATGCGGCGACCTATCCCTCCAACCAGGTGACGGAATTGACCCCGATGTATCAAAACATCACCTTCCGTAATATCACGGCAACAGTAGAACCCGGTCACAGGGCGGGTTTGATTTTTGGATTGCCCGAAGCCTGTGTGACCAACGTGCTTCTGCAACATGTCAAGATCACCGCTGATCAACCGTTCGGCATCTACTATGCCCGCAATGTCCGCTTGGAGGATTGCAAAATCGTCACACCCGCAGGAACAAATGAATTGGACATGACGCAGGCTCAGGTAGAGATCATTCCCCACTAAAGCTTCGTGACCTTTTGGGCTCCATCGTCGCCGAGGTAAGCATTACTAAAGTGGTGCCAGTTGGAACCAAGGAAGACTTAGGGATTTTTTATGTCACCTATGTATCACCAGCGACTTTGGCTGCTCACTAAAATCTTGATAACCTCTTGGCTATCAAAGTGCAGCCGAAGGGAGTCGAACCCCTAACCTTCTGATCCGTAGTCAGATGCTCTATCCAATTGAGCTACGGCTGCGTTGTGGACAAAAAACTAAAGCGGAGAACGTCACACTGGTCAAACCGATTCAGAAAAAACTTCACTTGACCCAGTAGATGGTCGTGGCAAGACTATACCTTCAATCTTATCAAGAGTGACGGAGGGACTGGCCCACTGATGTCACGGCAACCGCTGCGGAACAATCCGTAGGCCCAGGTGCCAAATCCAGCCCCGCCACCGCGGGGAAAAGATGAGACTACCCGGTACGGTCGCAGGATCTCCCTCGATCAAGGAACCAGGTCTCTTCGTCACTCTTGAGCGGAAACAACGACGAGACCCCATGTCCAAAAAAACCTACTTCAGCAATCTGAAATGCCGCGAATGCGGACGCCTCTATGAGAAAGAGGCAATCCATATTTGCGAGTTTGACTTCGGCCCGCTTGAGGCCGCCTATGACTACGAAGCGATCCGCGAGGTCCTGACCCGCGAACTCATCGAGTCCCGACCACAGACGATGTGGCGCTACCGCGAACTCCTTCCGATCGACGGGGAGCCGACTGTCGGCACGCAGGTTGGCTTTACTCCGCTGGTGAAGGCCGACCGCCTTGCCAAGGCTCTTGGGATCCGTGAGCTCTGGATCAAGAATGACACGGTCAACTATCCGACGCTCTCTTTCAAGGATCGCGTGGTCTCGGTCGCCCTGAGTCGTGCCAAGGAGCTTGGGTTCGAGGTGGTGGCCTGTGCTTCCACGGGCAATCTGGCCAACTCGGTCGCCGCCAATGCCGCCAATGCGGGTCTTAAGAGTTACGTGCTGATTCCCTCCAATCTGGAGCAGGGGAAGGTTCTCGGATCCCTCGTTTACGGTACCAATGTCATCGGCATCAAGGGACCTTATGATCAGGTGAACCGACTCTGCTCGGAGATCGCCGGCAAGTATGGCTGGGGCTTCGTGAATGTGAATCTCCGCCCCTACTATGCCGAGGGGTCCAAGACAATGGGTTTTGAGATCGCGGAGCAACTCGGATGGAAGCTCCCGCGCCACACGGTTGCCTGCATGGCTTCCGGTTCTCTGCTCACAAAGATCCACAAGGCCTACAAGGAATTCATCAATCTCGGACTTGTTGAGAAGTCCGAGTTCACCATCCATGGAGCCCAGGCTTCGGGGTGCTCGCCGATCAGTGCTGCCTTCAAGCGTGGGACCGACATGGTCAAGCCGGTCCAGGATCCTCAGACAATCGTCAAGTCGCTGGCCATTGGCACCCCTGCCGACGGCTACTATGCCATCCATAGCATGAGAGAGACGGGTGGAAGTGCAGAAGACTGCACTGATGACGAGGTGGTCGAGGGGATCAAACTCCTCGCGGAGACCACTGGTATCTTTGCCGAGACCGCTGGCGGCGTCACTGTCGCCTGCACCCGCAAGCTCATTGAGACTGGCAAGATCCCCCGCGACGAAAGCGCGGTCCTCTGCATCACGGGACACGGCCTTAAGACGCAGGAGGCCATCATCGGCAAGGTCGGCGAACCCCGCGTCATTGGCGCCAGTCTTCGCGAATTTGAGGCGCTCGTCGCCGATGAAGTCACACTGAAATCCTAACAACCCCAGCCTAAACCGCTAAACACACCAAAATCATGCCCACCATCCGCATCCCCACCCCGCTCCGCAAACTCACAAACAACGAGGAGGTCGTCACTTCCACTGGCACCACGATCGGAGCCGTCCTCGAAGAGCTCAACACGACCTATCCGGGCCTTGGCGAACGGATCCTCGACGAGCAGGGAGCCATCCGTCGTTTCGTGAATATCTTTGTCAATGACGAGGATGTGCGCTTCCTTCAGGAGAAGGAGACCCCTCTCAAGGAGAGCGACGAGGTCTCGATCGTTCCGGCGATCGCAGGTGGCTAGAAGCTCTCTTGCCGAAGGTCACAAAACCATCAAACATCGATCCTATGGAAACAACCCGACTCTGGCTGATGTACCCGGCAAAGCTGATCACCCGCCCGATCGTGCATGAACTTGGGCACGCCTTCGCCGTGACCACGAATGTCCGCCAGGCGAGCGTGACCGACGAGATCGGCTTGGTCTGTCTGGAACTCATCGGCGAGCGTGATGAGATCAAGAAATCAATTGCCTGGCTCGAGGATATCGGTGTAAAAGTCGAACCCGTTGAGATCAATACGATCGAGGGGTAGATCCCGCTGACCAGGCGCCCAAAAGGGAGCGAGGTTTTTTCTTTCTGGGGGTTGTATCGGGAGCAGGACGAGTTAGGTTTTTTCTCAATGGGGCATCCCTCCTTTTTTCAGGCCCGCTTTGGGCGCGAATCTGGTCGCCGAAATTTCAGGAGACTTTATTTCTACGCCATGCTGATTGGGGTCATCTGTGTCCTGCCTCAACTAGCTAGAGCCCAAGAATCGGTGACCCCGGAGTTCTACGGAGTCGATAGCAGCACCAACCTTGTCAATCTGGCTGATATTCTTGGAGCTACAACATTCTACAGTAATGGAGTGACTGGTCAGAACGTCACCGCATGGGTCGTGGATGCTCAGTTGGTGGGCACCAATCTTTATGAAGCCGAGCATTTAACCAATATAGCCTCAACGTATCGTCCCTCCGGGGTGATCAGGGTTCCCGGTGAGCATGCCACATTCTGCGCTGCCCTTCTGGGAGGGAACACGGGATCAGGATACTACCTCAACACAGGGATTGCTTACGGAGCAAAACTTGGATCTTCAGCCCTCGCCACTGCTACGAATTCGGATGGGTCCTTCAGTATCAATACGGATGGATCCTCAAGCACGAACTCCCTAGCCTCCTATATCTATGCGGCTTCCCACGGGGATGTCCTCTCCACAAGTATCGGTGACTCGACCGACAACGCCGGGGTGGGACTGTTGAGCGGATTGCTGGATTCCCTGGCTGTTAGTAATCCTAACACAACAATGGTGGCGGCCGCTGGTAATACGGGCCCCAGCAATGGGACGGTGGGTGGTCCGGCATCGGGATATAACACGATCTCGGTGGGGGCTTTGGACGGTCCCACTAATTACAATGTGGTGGCCTCCTTTTCATCTCGAGGCCCGCAACCCACCGCTTGGTACGACGGAACCAATACCTTTTATTACAGCAATGGGGTATCCACCCGTCCCGGAGTCGACCTGGTTGCCCCCGGTACGTCGATCTTCATGCCCACAAATATGACCGTGGTCGGATCAAATGTGTCAGCTTCCGGTTATCTTATCGCAGGTACCAGCTTCGCCACGCCGCTAGTGGCTGGTGGGGTGGCCCTGCTTGACAGCGCTGCAAAGTCATCGGCCGAATTCGCCGCCGTCACCAACGCGGCTACCCAGAGTATGGTTGTGAAAGCCGTTCTCATGAACTCTGCCGATAAACTGTCGGGATGGGATAACGGCCAGCAGATCACGAACGGTGTTATCACAACAACGCAGGCCCTCGACTACGCCATGGGCGCTGGTCGTATGAATCTGAACGCGGCGTTCACCCAGTACACGACGAGCGCGGACGTGACGACTGCCAATGGGGTCTCGTCATCCGGATTCACGGATTCGGTGGAAAATACCGGTTGGGGCTATGGAACTGCCCTCAAAGGGGTATCCAATAATTACCAACTCACCAGCCAACTCTTTGCCGGTCAGGAGATGGCGGTGACGCTGGCTTGGATGAGGAGTCAGTCTTGGATCAGTGCGACCAGCGACTATGTCGACCTTGCGCAGGCAGAACTGGATCTCATGGTTTACCAGGTTCTGGGTAGCAGTTCCGATCAACTTGTGGCTGAAAGCATCAGTCCTGTCAGCACCACGCAGGAGCTCTATTTTACTCTCCAGAATACCGGCACTTACCTGATCCAAGTGGGATATTCCACCAACCTCTTTGATTTATCCGGGAATTACGCCTCACAGGACTATGGAATTGCTTGGGCTGTGACAGGTGTTCCCGAGCCAGGTACGCTTCTGCTATTGGGATTAGGAGCATTGTTTCTCATGATGCATGGCATGAGAAACTCCCTTTCCGGCTGGCTTAAAAGTTGTGGAGGGGATACTAAAAAAGGATGAAAATCTCCATCGGCAGTGATCACGCAGGATTCCAATACAAGCAGGCTCTTGCCGAGATGCTACGCTCCCAAGGACATGATGTGATCGACTGCGGCACGCATTCCGCCGATTCCACGGACTATCCTATCTGGTGCATCCCAGCTGCCGAGAAGGTGGCAAGTGGCGAGGCGGAGAAGGGGATTGTCATCGGAGGATCGGGCAATGGCGAGGCCATCGCCGCCAACAAGGTGAAGGGGATTCGATGTGCCATTGCCTGGAGCGATGAGACGGCACGCCTTGGCAGCCAGCACAACAACGCCAACGTTCTCTCCATCGGAGAGCGCATGGTTTCGCTGGAGACCGCCAAACGCCTTGTCGACATCTGGCTTTCCACTCCCTTTGAAGGTGGTCGCCATGTGAAGCGGATCGAGGAGTTGGCTCGTTACGAAGCCGGTCAACCCATGCAATAAAAGCCTTGGGACTTTTTCGTCACGCATGAGCTAGGCTGTGGCGAACTACTGCAAGCGAGTCGCAACAACACGCCCAACGCCCGTCTCTATGAAAGAGAGACAATCACGGCAGTCGCATTGTCCTTGCCTGAACTTCTGATGGCCTCTCGGACAAGGTGCTCTGCAGGTGTAATATTCTTGGGGCACTGCTCGAGGGTCTCGATGATCGCGAGATCGGAAAGTCCATCCGTGACTCCATCCGTGCAGAGCAGAAATCGGTCTCCGGGTTGGCAGACGATCTCTCCAACCTGAGGAGTCACAAACTGGTTCCCCGCTCCCAGAGCCTTTTGAAGATGATTCCTGGCGGGGTGCACCCTGGCCTCCGAGGAGTTAATGCGACCTGTCCTGAGTAACCAGGCGACATGGGTGTCATCGTTGGTGAGTTGACGGATTACACCCCCTTTTCCCGCAGATGGAAGATGGTAAATCCGGCTGTCACCCACGTGGGCGAAGTGCATGATCTCTCCCGAGAACCAGCAGAGGCTGAGTGTTGCCCCCATTCCATGGCACTCCTCGTAGCTATCCCCAAGATGTTGGAGTGCTTTGTTAATTTCGGCAAAGAGTGCCTCAAACGCCGGAAGGTATCCGATGGGACGTCCCTCTCCCCGGCCTCCGATCAGGGGAGGCAATCTGCGGGTAATCTTATCGATGGCGATCTGGCTTGCGAACTCACCCGCCTTGGCACCCCCCATCCCATCACTGACCGCAAAGAGTAGGTCGTTACCGGCAGTGTTTGCTGAACCCGTGCGACCGAGATGGAGAGTGCCTGTCGGGTCGATTGAAAGCCCGAGGAAGGAATCCTCGTTATTCTCTCGGAACGGTCCCGGGTCGGTGCACCCCGACCATTCAAAGCGGAGCAGAGACTGGGATGAGGAGATAGACGATTCGGTCTCTTCTAAAGGCTCTTTCTTCAACAGCGAGGCAAACTCGAAATCAATCAGGCAGAAGCGTCCGTCCTGTTGTCGGTAGGTGACGTTCCTTATTTCCGGGTCATCATGGCGGACGTCATAAGCCTCGAGTTCCGCGAAGAGTTCCCGGCATCTTTCGGGATCCAGATGATCTACTCGTGAACCGCAGTTTGTCGTGATCAAGAGAAGCTTCTCGGGATCTGTCGCCAGTAAACGAGGCACAAAATCGCAACCGACAAGCTCGAGATGTTTCAGAATCCTCACCTCATTGGCAAATCGCTCTCCGGCATTTGGTCCACGAAAAACCTTGCGGACACTCCCATCGAAGCAGACCTGAACAATGGCACGCTGGGTGTCTTTGATGGTGATCATGATGCAATTGGCCGTAGGTTTTTATGCGGAAGACTATTGAGTCAGAGAGACGTCAAGGAACGAGGGGGCAATTTAAAGAAACAAACACCCTGGATTTTTCATGACCTACATCTAACAGGCTTGGAGCCTTTACAATACGAAGAATTTGTCACTTTGGCATTGAAGTTGCTTGATCCTATTGCAACCGATCTTAAAGTCGGGAGACACAGTTTCTCCGGCGAACTGCTCGGGGAAAACTGAACAAAAAAAGACAGAAGACACCACAACCACCCATAATATGGCCAAGTACAAACTCGAATACATCTGGCTCGACGGTTACGAGCCCGTTCCTAACCTCCGTAGCAAGACCACCATCAAGGAGTTTGCGAAAGCTCCCACACTCAAGGATCTTCCAATGTGGGGCTTTGATGGCAGCTCTACTCGTCAGGCCGAGGGACGCAGCTCCGATTGCCTCCTCAAACCAGTCGCCAGCTACCCCGATCCGACGCGTGAGAACGGATACCTCGTCATGTGCGAAGTCCTGCTTCCCGATGGAAAGCCGCATCCTTCCAACTCACGGGCAACGATCCTTGATGATCCCGATACCTGGTTCGGCTTCGAGCAGGAGTACTTCCTCTACAAGGATGGAGCACCCCTGGGCTTCCCCAAGGGAGGATGGCCCTCCGAGCCTCAGGGCAAGTTCTACTGCGGAGTTGGCTATGCCGGTGTCGGCGACATCGCCCGCGATATCGTTGAGGAGCACCTCGACATCTGCCTTGAAATGGGGATCAACCACGAGGGCATCAATGCCGAGGTGGCAAAGGGACAATGGGAGTTCCAGATCTTCGGCAAGGGTTCCAAGAAGGCGGCTGATGAAATCTGGCTTGCCCGCTACGTCCTCATGCGCGTCTGCGAGAAATACGGTGTTGACGTTGAGTTCCATTGCAAGCCTCTCGGCAAAGAGATGGATTGGAACGGTTCCGGCATGCACACCAACTTCTCCACCAAGTTCATGCGTGAGAAGGGTGGCAAGAAGTATTTCGAGAAGCTGATGGCTGCCTTCGACAAGTTCAAGGACGAGCACATTACCGTGTATGGTCCCGACAATCACTTCCGTCTGACAGGTCTCCACGAGACCCAGTCGATCGACAAGTTCAGTTACGGCGTTGCCGATCGTGGAGCATCAATCCGTGTGCCTCACAGCTTCGTGAACAACGAATACAAGGGCTACCTTGAGGATCGTCGTCCGAACTCACAGGGGGATCCGTATAAGATCGCAAGCCGTGTTATTCAGACGATCAAGACCGTTCCGCTGAAGTAAGAGCGACGACAAGCATCATCGTAAAAGCCGCCATTCCAATAGGGGTGGCGGCTTTTCTTTTGCCAGTAAGGAATGAGGTAAGTTTGACGAGTGTCACAGCGACCTTAGAAGACGGGTCTGTTATCACACCTCATTTTCATCAATAGCCCCTTACAATTCTTCCTTGCAGTGAAGCTCGCGGGGGCTATTCTACGTGGCCGCGCTCAAAAACATTTTGCCGTCGGTCCTTGGGTGATCTGCACTTGCCGATCACCGCCACGCGACAAGGGAAACCCGGTAACAAAAACAATCAGACAATATGCCTATCCGCCTCGGTCGCTTCGAAATGCCGAAAACCCTCGTCAAGGACGAGAAATCCGCCACAGAAACATACGCGAAATTTGTAGCAGAACCCTTCGAGGCCGGTTACGGCCACACGATCGGCAACTCACTGCGCCGCACCCTTCTTTCCTCACTCGAGGGTGCCGCCATCACCTCGGTTCGTATCGAGGGAGCACCTCACGAGTTCACCAGTATCCCCGGAATCGTCGAGGACGTGGTCGAGATCATCCTCAACCTGAAGCAGGTCAAGTTCAAGGCCCACGACCATGAGCCACGCAACCTGACCCTTTCGGTCAACAAGCAGGGCGTCGTCACCGCCGGTGACATCCAGTCCACCGCCCAGTGCGAGGTTCTGAACCCCGATCAGCACATCTGCACACTCGACAAGAAGATGAAGTTCGACGCCGAGTTTGAGGTCAAGGTCGGCCGAGGCTTTGCAACCGGAGACGAGAACAAGGCCCCGGACAAGCCGATCGGTGTCATTGCCATCGATTCGATCTTCTCCCCTGTCACGAAGGTCAAGTATGCCGTGGAGCAGACCCGCGTCGGTCAACGTACCGACTACGACAAGCTTATCCTTGAGATCTGGACCGACGGTCGCCTCACTCCGGACGAGGCACTCCTTCAGTCCGCGGCGATTCTCCGCCATCACCTCGACGTATTCGTTAATTTTGACGACACACAGGTCGAGTTTGACGAGACCCCGGTTGAAGTCAGCCAGGAGAACAACCGCCTCAAGAAGCTGCTTGCCATGAGCGTGAACGAGATCGAACTCTCGGTCCGCGCGGCAAACTGCCTCAACAATGCCAACATCACGAGTGTCGGCCAACTCGCTCTCAAGAGCGAAGCCGAGATGCTCAAGTACCGTAACTTCGGTAAGAAGTCGCTCAACGAGATCAAGGACAAGCTCGTCCAGTTGGGCTTGGGCCTGGGGATGAAGTTCGAGGCAGGCCTCGTCGATTCCTCGTTGACCGAGTCAGCCGAATAAGGACAAAGGAATAAAACGACATGCGTCATCGTAAAAAAACAGTCAAGCTCGGCCGCAGTCAGTCACACCGTGATTCGCTTCTCGCGAATCAGGTCTGCAGCCTGATCGAGCATCGCCGCATCAAGACCACTCTGGCCAAGGCCAAGGCTACCAAACCGCTTGCCGAGCGTATGGTAACCCTGGGTAAGAAGGGTGATCTGCACGCACGCCGCATCGCGATCTCCTACCTCAAGCACAAGGACATCGTGAAGAAGCTCTTCACCGAGATCGCTCCCGCATCAGCCGAGCGCAAGGGTGGCTACACACGGATCACCAAGTTGGGCGCCCGCCTCAGCGACAGTGCTCCGATGGCCTACCTTGAGTGGGTCGATTACGCCGTGGAGGCCAAGTTGGACGAACCTGCCACCGAGGCTGCCGAAAAGCCTGCCAAGGCCAAGGCCGTGAAAGCACCGAAAGCTGAAAAAGCCGAGGGCTCTGAAGCCGCCGAGAAGCCGAAGAAAAAGGCTGCTCCAAAGAAGACTAAAGAGGCCAAGGAAGAGAAGGGCGAATAACCCGATCTCGAACTAATTCATGAAAAGCCCCGCAGCGATGCGGGGTTTTTTTTATTCAGAAAGAAGCAAGCCGGCTTGTGGCTAATGAAAGAAGGGGACTACACCCAAGCCTATGGCCTATTCCGCATCCAAGCCGAATGCCGTGTGCGCCAACTTTGCCGCGTCGGCAATCTTCGCTTCATCGATAATGACGGCGATCTTGATCTCGGAGGTCGAGATCATCTGGATGTTGATCCCTCCCTTGGCGAGTGCTTCAAAAAGTTTTGCCGCAACACCCGAGTGGGTCCGCATCCCGATGCCAACAACGCTGAGTTTAGCGATGCCGTCCATCTTACTGACTTTACCGGCACCAATCTCGGTGGCGACTCGATCAAGGAGGTTGCCGATCTTCTCCAGTTCATCACGGTTCATGGTGAAGGAGATGTCGGTTGAGCCCGCTGCGGAGACATTCTGAACGATCACGTCGATCATGACGTGAGCATCGGCAAGGGCCGTGAAGAGTCGGGCTGCGCATCCCGGCTTGTCAGGGACTTGACTCACGGTGACTTTGGCCTGGTTGCGCTCGACGCTGACGCCGCGCACGACGACCTGTTCCATTCCTGCTGATTCTTCTTTCACGGTTGTTCCTGGGTTGTTGTTAAAGCTGCTGCGGACCTCGAAGGTGACTCCGAATTTTTTGGCGAACTCGACCGAACGTGACTGCATCACCTTGGAGCCGCTGCTCGCCATTTCGAGCATCTCGTCGTAGGAGATCGCCTCGATTTTCCTGGCTGTGGGGACGATGCGCGGATCACAGGTGTAGACGCCGTCGACATCCGTGAAGATCTGGCAGGCATCGGCTTCTACTGCAGAAGCCAGCGCTATGGCCGTCAGATCAGACCCTCCTCGACCAAGGGTGGTGATATCCCCCTCGCTGGTCTCTCCTTGGAAGCCGGCCACAATCACGATGGCCCCTTCATCAAGGTGCTTCTTGATCTGGTCTGGCGTCACATTGCTGATCTTGGCCTTGGTATGGACTCCGTTGGTGACAATGCCGGCCTGGGCACCCGTGAGTGAAACTGCCTTGCCTCCCAAGCTCTGAATCGCCATGGCTGCCAGGGCCATCGTGGTCTGCTCGCCGGTTGAGAGCAGGACATCCATCTCTCGTTCCGTGGGATTGGCGGAAACTTCACGGGCAAGTTTGATCAGTGAATCCGTCACCCCCGACATCGCCGAGACAACCGCGACAACCGAATTTCCCGCCCGCTGCGTTTCGAGCAGACGCCGGGCCACATTCATGATGCGCTCGGGATTG
>Ga0208497_1000723_pt1 | contig 13978 bp, 16 predicted proteins | sample CryBogCBE25Aug07_FD_184555 | JGI IMG/M metagenome (GOLD analysis project Ga0208497, IMG submission 184555) | Freshwater microbial communities from Crystal Bog, Wisconsin, USA - CBE25Aug07 (SPAdes) | ecosystem: Environmental > Aquatic > Freshwater > Lake | place: Crystal Bog, Wisconsin, USA...
ACAGTACTTTCCTTTGGTTTTGCCTTTCATAGCAATACCATCAGCACGACTAGAGGCTGAACCGCCTTTAGCCATTTTGATTGGAGCTGCGCCGAAAGTACCTTTGCCACCCTTAGCGCCGCCTTGGATTTTTTCAACTTTGTAGTCACGCTCTTCCATACCTTTAGTATGACCACGCTTTTGAACAGCGGACTCACCATGCTTAAGCAATTTGTTTGAGCCAGATTCAACGTCTTTAGCCATTGATTTTGGTCCCATTGTTTCTTTCATTGCTACTTTTTTCATTGTCATTGATTTCACTTTGCCACCTTCTTTCAGTTTGGATAAATCGGTTTTCTTGTTTTCATGCAATTGTTTGTCGTGCATACCAAAAGCTTTTTTGATAAGCACTTTGTCTTCTTTGATATCGTCATGTTTCATAACTCCACCTTGTTTAAATTTTTTACCTTTATCGGCAGCCGCAAAGTCTTTGCCAACAGACTGTGGAACGCCAACTTTTTTAGCAAACTTAGCGCTATGAGCAATAGCTTCCATAAAGTTGTGTTGTTTTTTTGATTTACTAGGCATTTTATTTCCAAACCCTATCTAAAGCCCAAACAATAATACCGCCTATTAAACCAGCGCCAACTGTAAAAATGGTATGCCAAACTTTTTTACTAGCCTGTGCTTCGGACAGTAATCTTTGAATTTCTGATAAAGATTTTTTAACTTCTTCCATATCTTTTATCAATTTGTCCATGTCATCCTGTAAATGCTTAATATCATTAGCGTGAGTAGCTAGTTCTCTAGCAGTCACAATTTCGGGATCATTAATTTGTAGTTCCATCATTTTAACATTTCCATCTTGCCAAAGAAGCTGCCTTACGAGTAGGGCGCCCTTTTTCATCTTTCATAGGTCCGGGCATTCCAGACATTCTGGCGCAGAAAGATTTTTTTCTTGGTCCGCCTTCAGGCTGTGGGGCTTTAAGGTTGCTTCCTGTTTTTGCATTATATGCTTTTCTACCTGCTGCAGTCATGCCAGCACCTTCTTTTGTACTAAGGTAATTTCTACCTTTTCCTTTGGTTGTTTTGCGTATTGGACTAGCCATTATGCAACCTCAAAATTGTTATTTTTTGAAATATTATCAATACCACGCATAGCTCTTAAATTGCTAGGAACATGAAGTCCTGATACTAGCTTACCTTGTAATGGGATAATATGATCTACATGCCAAGGTTCGCCAGTAATTTTAGTCTGTAGCGCCGCCAATTGATACTCATTTTGGATACGCTCTTTATCAATATCAGTAAGCCACACAGGAGTTCTCTGAAGTTTAGAAGCTCTACGAGCTGCTTCGTATGCGGCAACCTTATCTAATCGACTTTTTTGTCTTAGTAATTGATCCATTTTTGATTTCTCATGATCAGCATAGTAATATTTTAATGCTTGCTCTTGGCGTGATTCTTTGTTGCGCTGATACTCTGCTGACCAATTTCTTTTGCTATCACTAGTTATGCGCTTATGTTCTCTGCTACAAAATCTAGCATTACTGCGCATATGACCAATGTTTATTCCACATAGTTCACAAGCTCTGCCTTTAGCTGTAAGACCAGCACCTTTAGAAACAGGAAGCTTCTCACCTCTACCGATTGCAAGAGAAGGACTTTTCTTTTTAGCCATAAAATATAGTTACAAATCCAATATACGTCATTTGAGCATACAGACCGTTAGCTACCAAAACACCTTCGCCCGGAATACTAATTTGTTGCGTAGAAGTTTGGCCAGTTAAAGTATCAAAAGAAGTAACCCAACGATTACCGTTACTTACAAAATAACACCCTGTACCACCACTTACGTTAGATACTAAATTAAGATCTGTAATATTAAAAGTGTTTGCTAAAGCATTAGAAATTGCATAATTACCATCTGTTGCTGAATTTCCTGTGGCACTTAAATATCCAATACCTACTATAGCGCCATTAGATAGTCCGTGAGCTGTAGAACTAACTGTTACAACGTTAGCAGTTTTAGCATAACTAGCTGTAGTTGGGGCAACTGTTGTATCAAAAAGCATAAGTGCGCCAGATTGTGAACCGTTACCAGAATATGTAATTTGTTTTACACGAGTTCTAGCTGCTGGCAATAAAAACCCAGTTACTGCTTGGTGGGCCGATTTAACGTCAGTTTGAAACATAATTAAGCCATTGCCTCCTGGGAAACCACATTAACCTGTACATTGGCGCCAGCAGAAGAAGTTATCGCAACCGTCAAAATATCAGGAACATTACCTCTAATATTGGTTAGTACAGGGAAAAAGTTGCTTAAGTCTAACTGTTGCAAACCATTAGGAGGAGTAGAAAATGCATACACCACTTCTCCGCCAGAACATTGAATAGAGCTTAAGTCTTGTTCAGCAAATGAGTTATAAGAACCCAATGTGTTTAACGCAACAAAGTTAGCATTTTGCAATGACAATTGATTTGTAGGAGTACTAGAAATTAATTCAACCAAACAAGTGGCAGAAGAATTCAACAACAATGTTGTAGGCAACAACTGACCACGATCAATTAACCCAATTTGATAGCTATTGCCAGATGCTGGGGCATTTGCTAATGGGTTTCCAGTAACAATATCACCAAAAGTAATTGCGTTAGTTGTATTGGAAGTAATGCGACCTGTATATGGAGAAGTAGCAGTTGCCCCAGAGGTATAAGCGCCAGGAGTAGTTGTACCAATCAAAATAGAGATTGTTGTAGTTGGGCTTGTTGCTGGAATATTTACAGACCAAATACCGTTATACGTTGTTGGAGTAGATCCAGAAATAGTAATGACATCACCTTGCTTTAAACCATGGGCTGAGGCAAAAGTAATGACCACTGAATACTGGGTTAAACCTGCAATTGTAGAACTTGTGGCTCCTGCAATAGCACTAATAGCTGGCAAACTAGCATTGTAATAAACAGATCTACCTACCCACTGATTTACGCCCCAATATGTTCCTGTTGGCGCTGTAGTAGATGTTACGCCAGTTAACAATTGAATCGGCAAAATCATAGTAGTTGTTGAAGGCACTTGTTGAATTAACCAAGTTTGCGCTGCATACGTTGTAGAAGCAGTTAATGTAGCGGCAAATGTAGTCTGTGTAGAGCTTACAGAATACGTACCAACACCACCCGGAGCATAAGATGTAACTGTTCCAGCTACTTGTGCTGTAAATGCTTTATTAACAGTAATGGTTGCTCCGTTTACTGCAGTAATAAATGTACTTGGAGCAATACCTGTACCAGCAATCAACTGACCAACTGCAAATGAAGTACCCGCCGCCAAAACTACCACGCTTGAGTTTGCTGCGCCACCACTTGAAAATGCCTGTGAGCCAACTGCAGATCCAGTAGATGTTAACTGAGAAACAATAGTAGGAGTTCCAACAATTCCAGAACCCGATAATGTTTGACCAACTTGATAGGCGCCAGATGTAACAGTAGTAACTGTTAATACATTAGCGGAAAAAGTAAATCCACCAGAAGCAGAAGTGGCATTTGCTGTAAACGCACTTAATGTTACATACTGTGCTGGGTTATTAGCTGCTGCTGGATTTGTTACTGCATAACCGTGGGCAGAACCAAAGGTTACTAGTGCTTGACCGCTATTTGGCTGACCAACTACAGAACTAATAGATGGTGTTGCAACGCTAATAGTTAAAGTCTGTGGAGATCCACCAGTACAAGCTGCGTTTGTTTGATCAAAAATATCTGCACCCATAGAGCGCATACGGAATGACAAAGCTGGATAACGCTTAGAACTAGCTGGAACAGCACGTTGTTGAGTAATGGCATCATTACCATAAGAATACGTAAATCCACGTTGCGGATCACGACCACCTTCAATTAATACTGAAACGCCATAATGCGTCATTAAAGAAGGAGCTGCGCTTCCAGTATCCCGTTGCTCATAGCGAACAGGCAAGTTACCAGTACGGCTCCAAGGTTTAGTTTGTGGGCTACCAGTAAATGAAGAGTTAGCTGTACCAATCTGATGTAAAACATATGGTTCGCCGTTTAAAGTTACGCCCCAACGTAATGCACCAGCTCCGTACCAAGCGTACTCCATCCAAATCATTTGAACTTTAGTCCAATCAAGGGAAGCAATAATTTGTTGATTGCCATTCCACTGATTTGCTGAGACAACTGTATCTACTGGTAAACCACCTGAATCTGAACGAACTACAACGCTCATTGCATATGGGTTAGTTGTAGATGTAGCGCCAGATTGTTGGAAAAAAATACCATTAGAGTCATCAAAAATACCAACACGCTGTACTTGACCAGAAACAGAAGATCCAAAGTTTACATTCGACGCCATGTACATTGTCTTGCCGGGCTGATAACGATGATATGGACGTGATTGACGAATAGTAATATCTCCAGGAGTATTACCACCGCCAATGTTCATTGATACACCACCTAATCCGGGGTTTTGAACAATATACGCTTGACCTGATACGTTTTGAACAATCTGTTCCCAACGCAAAGGCTGAACACCATACTCAAAGTCGGCATCATAAATATTTTGCGATTGTGAAACTTTTAATTTGCCTACAACATCTCGAAGACGTTGAGGTGCAATAAATTGTGCAGATCCATCAATGCCATATAAAGGCTGACTTGGCGTTTGATAACCAATATTACCAGCTACGCCTGTACTTGTATTGCCACCAGTATTACTATTAGTAAAATAGTTTAATAAGTTCCATGCACCCGACATAATTAATCTCTCCTAAAGATATAAGCGGGGGACGAATCCCCCTAGATTAATTAAACGTTTTGTACGCCGTAAATTGGGTCAAATGCATAATAAGTAATGTATCCAGTCAATGGAACACCAGTAGCACCAGCAGCACCAACAGCAGCGGTCAACACGATCAAGTTAGTTGCGTTAGCAACGTTGCTCATGGAAGAACCAGCAGTAGCAGATGAAATGTTAAACACTGTACGAGCTGCTACGTTACCGTTGTTAACAAAAGCTGCAGGAACGTTTATACCTAAAGTTGTAGGCTGTCCAGGACCAACAGTAACCAAAGGTGTGAAACCAATGTTAATTGTTGAGTTACCACCAGTAGTGGTGTTAGTAACGGTAATGTTAGTAATAACCGCACCGGCTGGAAGAATCAAAGCCTGTGAGTTTGCTGAACTATTTACAATATTTGCAGTAGCAGAGCTATTTGCAATGTAAAAAGGAAGGTGTAATGAAGCTGTGCCGTTTAATGCTGTGCGAGTTTGATCCCCGCCACCAGAACGCCAAATCGCTTGTGTTGTTGCTAATGCCATAATAAATTGTCCTTACATACAAGATCAAGCCTATTAATCGGTATGTCGTCTGCCGGGACAGTTTAATAGGCCGGTTTTCCCGGTTTCTTGAATATTACTACATTTTCTAGTTTGTGCAAGTGTTTTATAAAGAAAAACCCCACCGGGTAGGGTGGGGCTTCCTGTTTCCTAGCTTGCTATGATTAAGCGCCGGGAGAACCGTACATTCCTAGTGGATCTGACCAGCCGAATGAATAACGCTCACGAGACTTGTAACGAACGTTACCAGTATCGAAATCGCCGTCCATGCTGTTGCTCAAAGGAGTACGAACGAAATGCTTCATACCATTTGGAACATCAGTTGTAAGGAACCATGCATTTGTATCAGTCAAGAAGTGGTTGATTGCATAACCTTCAGCGACAGAACCGTTATTTTTAATAGCGTTGATGTCGTTATCGTTTGTACCAACACGCAATTCAGTTTCGAGCAAGCGAGTTGCAACGAACTGGAGTGGAGGAGGAACAACCAGCTTCTTAGGTTTAGCAGCGATCAACAGACCACGCTCATCAGTCCAAGCAGCGATTTGAATAACAGCGGCTTCCAAAGAAGTCTCATTCAAGTCAGCGGCAACAGATGGAGTGTTGCTGTTAGTACCACCAGAAACCAATGGATGTGCTGTAGAGAACAATGCAACGCCGTCACCACCGGTATAACCGGAGTCAAAGCCGTTGTTCAATACTGCTGCTGCTTTAACCTGCTTGGTGTAAGCCATAGCACGGGCTAAGCCTTTGGTGTAGCGAGCAGATAAAGAATCGTAGAGGTTGTCTTCGATTGCTTCTTCTGTCAAGCTAAAGCCAAGAGCGATAGTCTGATGGTTGTAGCGAGCTGTCCATGCTTCTTGCGCATTGTCATAAGCGATGGCAGAGCCTTCGTTTTTAACAGGAGCAGCACTAAAGCCTGACAGTTTTGTTTCTTCTTCAAAAGAACGCTCAGAAGTCTCTGTTTCATAAACTTCTTTGTGTTCTTCACCGTAGCGAGCATACTCCAAACCAAACAATGCGTTCAATCCGGGCAGAAGCTCTTTTAATAGTTGCGCTCTAGAAATAGCCATTTAAGTAGCTCCTTATGCGTAATCGTTGGCAGCAGCCAAGAGGATTTGTGGGTTGTTCAACTTCACGATTACTTCTGTGAAGGCTGTAGAGTTTGCTGCAGTCTCAGGAACAACGGCAATAGCACGTACAGGTAATGCTGCAGCGTTTCCAGTTCCCGCAACAGGCAGAACAACAGAAACAGCAGAGTCACCAGTAGTGGTAGAACCAGTACCTTGACGGATTTGCAAGTTAGTACCGACAACTTTAGAAGTTGCAGTAGTAACAGTAGTGTTACCAGAGTAAGTAATAGCTACTTTAAAAGCAGCCATAGGATCGTCAACAACATAGGCAACAGCAGAAGTAGCAGCAGCATTACCTGGGTAGTACTGAGCTTGAACTGTTTGGCCTTGGCTATTAACATACTGTACGCCAACGAATACACCATAGGTAGCATTGTTTTGCTTGTCTGTGGTGGAGTCAGTTGTAACAGCGGATTTTACAATATTCCCTTGATAAACTAGAACGATGTCACCGTCGTAAATCGCAGTATTATAAGTACTAGCGATTGGCAGTTGACGTGTAGCACCTGCATAGGGCATAAAGTCAACACGGTTAACAGGAACTAATCCATAGGGAGCAGAAACGGTTGGATAAGCCATTTAAATCTCCAATTAAAAAAAGTTAGTTTTTCACGCCTTTGCTACTCGTAGACTTGCTCTCTTTAAAGAGCGGCATCCTTGGATCGCTTTGGCGCATTAAATTGTTGTCTACAGCATCCGTCTGAGCTTGTGTCTGACCAGCATAATAAGCGTTACGCTGACTCACAAATTCTTCAGGGGTTTTGCAAAGCAACAAGCCGCCGATTTCGATGTTGTCCTTAAAGCGACTACTCGGATCGACTAACAGTTGGAATTTAGGTTGTTCCTCAATACGAACAGGTTCCCATCCTTCTCTCAGTTTTCCTGAAAGATTACGTGGATCTGGGTTGTTCAGTGTTGCGACACGAATCCAGCGATAAGCATAACCAGCCTCTTTGTCAGGCTCAGGGAGTAACTCAGGTTGCATCCACTGTTGGGGACGCTCAAAAGTTACACGGGTATCAAGCTCACGAGTTTTTCTTACTTCAGCCATTTTAAGACTCCAATTTAGTTAGTTCACGGGCGTACTGCTCTGGGGTAAGACCTAGCTTTTTCGCAAGCAGGACTTGGGTTTTGCTCATACGAATCTTTTTCGGAGACGTACTACGTGTTGCCGGAGCGACTACCGTACTAGCTCTAGGCTTTTGAACCTTTTCGGGTTCATCTACCTCTACTTCTTCTTCCCCTTCAAAGTTCTCAGGAAAGCGTTTTCGCATCGTTTTATCTATGCGTTCGTAGTATTCGCTTGATCCAGCCGGGACCCCGCTACGTACCAATTTTCCGTGCAAACCAAGCGCTAAACTTGTCATCTCATCATCTTGGCCGAACCATTTATTGCGTTTCTGCCATTTCAGAGCCTTCTTATCAGGCGCATTGACTTGCGGTTGTTGTATTTGTACATCAGGTTCTAGGGCTTGTAAAGCCTTTTCCTGCACAGGTTGATAATTTTCTGCTCTATCTGCCTTAATCTTTGCATTTGTCATGCGCTCTTGGGCTTCTAAAAGCTTGTCTGAGTCACCAGATTCATAAGCGGCCTTAAATGCTACCTTTGCCGCCTCTAATTCTTGCAATGCAGACTGTTTTACAGTGTCAACGAAGGCTGTTTCACCATTAAAGATGCGTTCTTTGAGCTTTTTGTTCTCTTCTAACGCATGTTTAGCCAGTTTAATAGCCTCTTGCTGTTCACGCAGAGCCGCTTCCTTCTCACGGCGCTCCTGATGCCAGACTTTCTTCATTTCCCGTAGTGATTCTTGGGAGTTTTTCTGAAGTTCGTCTAGATCTGTCTCTTCTAGTTCCTTGATTTTCTCTTCTGGGACTGGTTTACGATTGCGATCCTCTGGAGGAGTATCGTTTTCAATCTCAATCTCAAAGCCTTCGTCATCATCGGTATCAGTATTAGTACCTGTTACCTTAACTTCATCAGGAAAAACGAAACTTTCTTTTTCAAATTCAGGCATATTTGTTACCTTTCTTTCTATTTTCAGTAGCTGTTAAAACTTGCAAATTACATGGAATGTGTAAACCGTTTACATTTCTTCCATTTAAAGGAACTATATGATCAACTTCAAATTCCTTAAAAATGCGACAAAATTGATAAAAACCATCAATTTCTGCTTGATATGCTAACGGAAGTTTTAAAGCTTGTTTTATTCGACCTTGTCTTACTCGAACGTCTGCAATTCTAGTAGCCCTATGTTTTTCATAGTGCTTTTTCCTTGTTTCTTTTCGAGTTATTGCTAAACGATCTTTATTTAACTCATACCAAATAGCCTTCTTTTCAGATATTGACTCTTTGTTCCTAGCATCATAATTACGTTTAGCTTGTTTCCAAGCGGCTTGACGATCTTCTTCAGATTGATATTTGGATCTCATGCTCTTTTAATGCCTCTTGGGTCCTCGACAACTGCTTCTATGCTATCGTCGTTGACCATCCTGAACTCACGACCATGAATTAACAGGCGTGTTCCAGCGTTTGGTCTAACAATTACAAAGTCACCTTGTTTGCACCAAGGTCCATTTGGGAACCTTGTCTTATCTTGATAGCAATCTGGGCCAAGATCTACCACGAAAAGGACTGTTGCCAGCTTTTCTTCATAGTTAATGGTTGCGTCTGCTTTTAATAAGCCGCTTTCGTACTCTGCTTCTACTTCTGGGATAGCGCAAAGGATGCGATAGCCAGATGGTTTAGGCAATTGACGGGCTTTGTCTTCTGCTTCTTTGTTGAGTAATGCCGATAAATCTACTGCTTGATTCAAATTTACTGCCGTTTGGTCACTCATCGGAGGTCTCCATTTTTTTCTGAAGGTCTAAGATAATTCCACATGCAGACTCTAGACCTCGAATTTGTCCGCATATGTATTTGTACTCATCGTAAGAAGCACAGTGACCTTTTTGTAATGCCGAGCTGAGCATTTCAAGGCGGTCTTTAGCCTCTATGAGTACTACTTCTAAAGGATCCATTATTTACCTTTCGTGGTTTTCTCCCTTTGGATGGACATCTGTTCTGTATGCTTGCCGATGTCCACTGCAAGTCGTGCATGTTCAATATCATTTTGGATAGCCATTTGCGTTCTATCCTTTTCCAACTTAGTCTGATTTTGCATAGCAGCAATACGTTCTTGAGAGGCTATACGTTCCCGCTCAATTTGCATTTGTTCTGCTTTAGCTTGTGCATCAATCTGAACTTTTTGTTGCGCTGTTGCTGCGTCTTGTTGTTTGATTTGCAACTCAGCTTGCTGGATCTGTACTAGCGGATCCTGAGCTTGTTGTTGCGCTTGTTGCTGTTGAACTTGTGATTGATTCAATTGCAATAGCTTTTGTGCTGCAGGTGCTGCTAATCTTGCGATTTGGAGTTCCATCTCTTCTGGAATTCCGTCTTCGTTTTCCTCATCATAAGGAATAGGAACGCCAATCATTTCTTCCATTTGACGACGATATTCGTAACCAACGTGTTCCTGAATATGAGCCATCATTGCGCCCATAATTATTTGCGCATTAGGGTTTTGTCCCATTATCTGCATCATCTTTGGATCTTGCATAGCAGACATATGAACCGTTATGTGAGCCTGATGATCTTGATAGAGGAAAGCTTTGAGCGGTTCCATTTTGAACGCCGCCATGTTTTCCGAAATTGGATCCCGTGGTTTCTGGTCATCTGGTAATGGAACTAACTTGGCTGCATCTTTAATGCCTAGCACGTCTAACATCTGACGATGCAATAGTGGCAAGTTATATAACTGTGGTGCGCCTTGAGCCAACTGAAGAGCAGCTTGATACTGCATAATCTTTTGGCTCATTGTTGCTGCGTTAGGATCGCTTACTGGAATGACATCTACATCGTCATAGTCAGAACGCTTAGCAGAGCGGCGTCCTTCTGATGGCTCATAGCTATAGTCTTCTGGGGTGTAATCAGCAATAATGCGCTTGAGTAAACGGAACTCTTGTTTCATTGAGTAATGAACACGGGCTTGTACCGCAGACATTACTTTTAAAGTTCTTTCCAAGATTGCAAGGGTTGTCCCTACTGGGGTATTCCCTGACATATCAGCAACTTTAAGATCTGCTGCAGAAGCAAAGCGACGTCCTTCATCAACAATCTTATCTAGCAACTGAGCAAGAACTAAAGAAGGTTCTTTGTATGGCAACGGCAGGATGTTGTCCTTCATTGTTCCACTTGGTACATCTACATCACGGAACTCTCCCGGTGCTATCGGTGTGTCGTCGCCTTTGATACGCATTCCACGGGTCTTAAAGCCGCCCGGCAAATTAGCGAGTGATCCTGCGTCAACAAGTTGGCGAAGAATGGAAGTACCAGATTTAGCAAAAGCGCCGATAAGATGGATAAGACCAAAACAATAGAAACCAAAGCCGGGAATATACCCGTAGTGAACAAAGTGCTGACGTTTTTTATGTGTCTCATCATCTGGGTTCCAATTTCTACGGATGGCTAAAATCATGCCAGAGCCTTTTTCAACAGAAACAACGTATGGCAATCCAATGCCTGTCATTTCACCATCATCGCTGGTATGCTCAAATCCGGGTAAATCTAGATTAACGTGCATCTCTAAGACTTTATAGCGGTCATCAGAGGTAGCTCTAAATCCAAGCTTCTCAGCAATCTTCTTTTCTACTTCATCTAATACGTTGTCTGGTGTACCAAGGTCGATGTCTCGGTAGAAACCCGCAGCTTGTAAACGCAGAATATCATTCTCGGTCTTACGCATAACATGGGTTACACGCTCTGCAGACTCAAGATTCGATGCGCCATAAGGAACAACAATATCTTCAGCAGGCACATACATTGCTACCTGACGCTCTAAAGCTGGATCATAATAAACCTTCTTAAAAGCGTTACCGGCAATGCCTAAGCCCCAGAGTAAGCGCTCATGCTCAGGGCGATACTCTTGCATTACGTCGGTTAACTGGTAGTTCATGTCATCTTGGACACGAACGGCTGATTGTTTTTTCTCTGGAGTTTCTTTACCAATGATCTGTGTCTTTACAGGACCAGCGGCTGGGAAAGTTTCCATAATCATTTCTGCTTGGAACTTTACTACTGCTTCAGCTAGGATAGGATGGTATACACCACAAGCGCCTTCCCATGGTTCTGTGCGCTCTTCAATCTTTAGGCCCAAGAGTTCTAAACCATCTACATAAGTCTGGATCCAGTCTTTACGAGAAGCTAAGTCTGCTTCATAGTCGCCAATTAAATCTCCAGCAATCGAAGATAGCTCAGAGTCACTCATGTACTCCGCTAAGTTGGCGTCAAAGTCGTCGGCAGTTTCTACTTCAGGCTCTAAAGATATTTCTAGCCCGTCCATACCAATGGTTACTTCTTCTGGATCCTCAATCTCGATCTCTAGTTCTGGCTCTTGCTCTGCCAAAGACTCGATCCCTTGAGGGAGTTGGTATAAACCTTTTTCAATTGCCATAGTTTTTCCTAGTAATACGCAGCTTTGCGTCTAATCATTGGTTCGTCGTCATCATCATCTGATGGTAATCTGATAAAGCCACCTTTTCTAAAACGGATCAGGGCTTGAGTAGAAGAGTCTACTAAGTCGTCATGTTCCGAATTGGGAAATGCTGCCATCTCTTCCATTACTTCATCAGCCCATCTTGTCCCCGGCGCCCAAACCTTGCCGGATGCAAACAAATCTGTTACGGAGTTCAGTCGGGCTATCTTATCATTCCCACGTGTAGGTGTAAACTCTTGTACGGGTATACCCATCCTACGCAGTTCAAATATTAGCGGCATACCAGAAGCTTTGCCCTCGATCACAAATGCATCAGGCTCCCATTCTTGGTACATCTCTAGCGCCATCTTCTTTAATTCTGGGAACTCTAGACGTGCTTTATACGCATCTAGGAGAATAATATTGGGATCCCTTTGATCCTCATCTTTATAAAAGACACCCCATGTTGTACAAGCTGAGTAGTCGCTCCGCTCATTCTTAGTAAAAGCGGTATCCCAAGATTGAATAACAAACTCACATGGCGGCGCTCTATCGCCTTTCCACTCCTGCCACCACTCCCTTTTGACAAGGGCGCCTTCTTCTGAGGTAGGACTTTGTTGATACTGAGCATTCCATTTAGATACTGGAAGTTCTTCTTTTAAAGCTAATAGTTCTTTTAACGGCCAAAAGTCAGGCCATAGTGGGGCGTCACTAGGAAGGATCGCTGGAAAGTTAATGACTTCCCATTCATCTCCGTCTCGCTCGATACTCGACTTTAGGATCTTGCCTGTTAGGTCTCTCAGACTCCAACGGGTCATAACAACCACAATGGCGCCACCCGGCTGTAAACGCTGACGAGGACCTGATGAATACCACTCATAGACCTTATCGTAGACTTCTGGGTTTGTAGAGGCTATCGCCGCTTCTTGCTCAGAATGGGGATCGTCAATAATCAGGAGATCCGCACCTTTACCAGTTACAGTACCGCCGACACCAATAGCGAAGTAGTTACCGCCTTTGTTAGTATCCCAGCGCCCTGCCGCCTTTGAATCCGATTTTAAGCCGACATCTGGAAAGATTTCGGCATAAGCTTCCGAACCTACAAGGTTCCTCACCTTCCGCCCAAACCCCACTGCTAGCTCCGCCGTGTTAGAACACTGGATAATCTTCTTGTCTGGAAACTTGCCTAGGTACCATGCCGGCAACAAATAGGAGGCAAACTCGGATTTAGTATGTCTGGGCGGCATATTGATGATAAGCCGTTTAAGCTTGCCATCGGCTATATCTTGAAACTTCTGTGCCATCACTTTGTGATGTCTTCCATTAACAAAGCCCGGCCACATGGCATGAACAAACGCCATAAAGTCATCTTGTCCCTTTTCCCGTTTTAAAGACTCGATATAAGCCCTCGCTTTGACTAAGAAGTCCGCTTGCTCTTCAGGAGGTAGCTTAGCTACTAGCTCTTCTATGTTCATTCTGGATCTAGCTTATTAACACGTAAATACGAAGGGCGAATACTGCGGGCCATCCTCGGTACCATTTTGCAATGTCCAAGGGCGACTAACTTCTTCATGGTACGGTGTACATTCCCCCTACCCCTATCTCCAGTAATATCCATGATGTCATCTATAGAGGGCGCAAAGCCATGCTTAATCCACCACTTATTAATGATGTCGTAGATATAGGCTTGTTTCTCTGTCATAGGATGTAAGCCGGCTTCTCTGTACGCTCTTCTATCGCCCTAACTTTTTGCTCAAATGACGATGCTTTCTTTTGTTTAAGTAAGTCATCCTTAAGCTTATAAAACAAGCATCTATTTTCTTCTGCTTTAGGCGAATGATTATTTTTCAAAATATATACCCCCCACCCCTATGCGTTTAGAAACACAAGGGGGTGCCTTTCCCTATAAAAAGTGTCAACCGTTGACAGCGTTGGATTTTTACCACAGAAATTAGTCATTGGATTCAGCTACAGATTGTTTGTCTGGAGTACTATGTAATACATGGGACC
>Ga0208497_1000724_pt1 | contig 13963 bp, 13 predicted proteins | sample CryBogCBE25Aug07_FD_184555 | JGI IMG/M metagenome (GOLD analysis project Ga0208497, IMG submission 184555) | Freshwater microbial communities from Crystal Bog, Wisconsin, USA - CBE25Aug07 (SPAdes) | ecosystem: Environmental > Aquatic > Freshwater > Lake | place: Crystal Bog, Wisconsin, USA...
ACCATTACCTCACATAAGGCGTAGTCGGTAGTTAATTCATCGGGTAAACCATAGATAGGAAATCCTGTATGGTCACGCCCCGTAGTCTTAGACCTAGGGTAATCCCCAATAGGGATAACAATACCAGTAGCAGTGTCGTAACTAACTTTGAGAGTATCTTTGCCATCAAGTAAGTCCACCATCCAATCGACAACAGAACCCTTGTGTAGAGCTTGTTGAATGTTAAATAAAGGCCATCCTTTACGCATAGTCCATTCTAGGGGGCGAGGTTCACCTTTTTCATCCACAATGAATGCCAAATCAACATAGCCAGTATGTCCGATATAGCATAGGTAATCTTCAAAGCGTTTTAAGGTTTCATCAAAGATATTAGATTTAGTAACATATTTGATAACAGTTCCCTGTTCACCTGTGTTACAGCCATAGTTACCTGACATGAGCTTTTTATGCTCAAATCCTTCTAGGATGTTCTTACCAAAACCATTAGGGCCTATCCAAGCACCTACTCCAAACTCGATGCCTGGGACGAACTCTTGGAGGATGAAGTCTCTTCTTTTTCCTGTTTCTTTCCATCGTTGAAGCATGAAGACCATATCTGCTGCAGATTTAGATACATAAGATAGAGCCTTGTCTGCATCACCACTGGGTTTAGAGACGTATCGTTTGGGATTAGCTTTAACAAAGTCGATAGCACTGTTGTAGTCCTTAAATTCAAATGAAGGGATAACTGCAAGTCCTGCCTTCTTCATAATGTCTTGACCATAATCACGGTCTAGTTCCATCTTGGCACCAAGCATATTAGTACCGATAATTGGGTAACCCTCTTCATGGAACTTTTCTAGTTCCCGCATTTGAAAAGCGTTATCCGATAATACGATGAGGTCTGCTTGTTTGGCATGAATCTGCCAGTTCTGCACTTGGTCAATAAGCCCTTTACCAATTTTAGAACGTTCCTGACCGTGGGGCTTAATCCATTGTTTAACTTCGTGTCCTTCGGAAAGAGCACGAATACCAAAGTCAACTAATGCACCAGCAGGGTCTAAAAGTAGTATTTTCATTATTATTGACCTTGTATTGCTTGAGAAGTTGTATCAACTGCTTGTTCACCTGCAGTTATTGCCATAGAACGAATTAATTGTCTTTGTAACCTAGTTGCCATAGGAATAGAAGATTTACCTTCTTTTCTTAACTTTTCAACTTGGTCAACCAAACTTCTATATCTTGCTGCATCTTTTGAACTCAGTAAATCAGACCTTCTAAGCATTAATTCCATTCTATCAAACTCAGATGTCAATTTTTCAGGAGGGGTATTTTGCAAATGTTCACGAATAGAGGTACGCAATACACTTTTTAGTTCAGGGTCTTTATTAGCTTGCATAAATAGTTCTTTGGCATCAGCTTCTTTACCAAACTTAGAAATAATGTATGGAACTTTGTCTTTAGCTTCTGCAGTCTTTTCAGCAGTAAATGCTGCACGATAATCCTTTTCAGATGCCCCAATGCCAGTTTGTTCTTGCCATTGACTAAATGAATTTCTTAATTTAGAACGAACATCTTTAGAGATACTAGCTGGTAATGCAGCCTTACCTTCGGCAGTTAATGAACCTTGCCATTCACGAACAATCTCATCGACAGTCTTTCCATAATCACCTCGAACACTAGGGTTTTTACTAGTATCTGTTTTAAGTCTTTGGATTAAATCATTGTAATCAGCATTAGAGATACTTCCACGCTCTTTTAAGGTGTTAAGTTCACTTTGGAATCCAGAAAATGCTTCACTCTTAGAGAATAAAGAAGAAGGTACTGCAGATTCTAATTGAGCAATTTGAGCCTTAATTGGGCCTTGTTCAACCAATCTAGTGGTTGCCAGTTTCTTTTTAAGTTCATCAACCTGTGCTTTGACAACATCTTGTCTTTGAACGTCTTGTTGAATTACGCTACCAACATCCTCATACATCTTATTTCTAAGAACAGTAGAAGGTCTTTCATTCGAAGGAACTTTAACGTTATATTTTTCCTCAACCATCTTAGAAAGGTCTTGTTGAGTTTGTTGTTGAAATTTAGAGCCTTCAGCACCAACTTCAGCACCAATCTTAGGGGCACCGAATATTTGTTTTTGTCTGGTAGCGGCTTGGTATTCTCTTTGACCTGGAGATTCACCAAAAGCACCTCCAAAATAAGCAGCGGATAATGGTAAATTTCCCTTGGCTGCATATACACCAGCTTTAGTAAGTGATAATAATGATTGTGTTAAACGCTTACCAACCGCATCACCTAATGTAGCAGCCATCAATTGCAATGGCATCTTGACGGCAGTAGGAGCGCCATAGGCTTCAGCAGCTTGAGTTGTTATATCAGTTGCTGCACCTCCAGCCGCACCTCCCCACATACGTTGACCTGGAGGAATTAACTCCATAGCTTGACCTGCAATCTTTGCTGGTGCAAATGGAAGTGCTTTTAATACTTTGGGAGCAGCATAACCAATAGCAGCGCCTACACCAGTAGCGCCACCAAGTTGCTTTACTCGTTCTCCTGGGGCCATTGTGACTGGCTCTTGAGGCGCCATAGACATCTCTTGACCTGTTACTTTGCTAACACCCTTAATAACGGCTTCAGGCAATGCTGTAGCTCGTTTAAGAATGTCTTTTATAGAATACTTAGATGATGGCTCTTCTTTTTTTACAGAAGGCAAATCACCTTCTGGAACCACCATATCAGATGCTGGAACTACGTTTGATGTATCTGGCAAATCATCTTTTGGGACTAATGCCATTATTTAGCTCCGTCTGTATATACCCATTGACCACCCTGAAATGCAATTGGTCTGCCACTTTTAGATGTACTTGTTTGACCTTCTTGTACAGTAGGCTTTGTTTGTGCAGGTTTAGTTTCTGGAGATTTAGGAGCTTCAGATTTCTTTCCGCTTAACCCTTTAAATTCTTCTGGTTTAATACCATATTTAGATTCAAGGGCAGTTAAATCACCTTGTGCCAATTCTCTATAAACAAATGGTGCAGATTCTGGAGTTAATCCAGATGATTTTAATACTTCAGATTGTCTATTAAGTTCTGATATTAACAAACGACCACCGCCAGAAGCAGCTAAAGCCCTTGCATTAACTACATCTAATACTTTTTTAGCAATTAATCTTGAATAATCAATTTCATCTGGAGAAGCATTTTTAGATTTCATTGTTTTTTCAACATCACTAAGTATTTTAGATTGATTTGCACCACCCTCTTCATCTTTTTCGTAACGAGAAGGTAAATACTTTTCAAATGAATTAATAATTTGTGATGGTATACCTGCCGATAATGGATGTTTTTCAACCAAATCTGCTAATTCATTTGTTTGTACTACAGATTGAATGGTAGAGGAAACTTTTGGAATCTCTTTACCAGATAACCTTTTAATCCTATCGTCTGGTAAGAATGCTCTTAAACCCTCAACCTGACCTTTGACGTCTGCGTATTCTTTTCCAGTAATAGCTCCCAAAATATCTGTTAACTCTTTATCACGAGCAGCTTCTCTATTACGTTGGAATCTTTGGTCTTCATCAGCACGTTTTTCACGATTTCTAGCGTATTCTTCTTTTTCAACTTTAGAACGTGCTTCTGGAGACATCTTTCCAAGAAGAGTTGCTTTAACTTCAGGAGTCCATTTTTCAGGAAGTCCTTTTGGCATTGGAATGCCAGTACGTTCTAAAGCATCTTTCATTCTTTGGTCATAATCTGTTTGACTATTTGCCAAGTATGCAGATTCAAGACCATCATCAATAGACTTCTGGTACTCTTTCTTAGCATTAGCCATGTTTTGAGTTGCAGTCGTTTGAAGAAGTTTTGCTTTATTTGCTAAATCACCATAAGTCTTGTCATCTCCCATTGCACGAGCAATAGTTGCCTGTTTCATCATCTTTTGAGATTCAGAAAAGTCTTGCTGAGAATTCATTAATTGTTGATTTAACAATCCAGAAGAAGTTGGAACTCCATCTGGTGTTTGTAATGAAATTCCTGGAGGCATCATACTCTTAGCCATTCCAGCTAAAGGTTGTGCTCCAGCTTGCATTCCTGCAGTTTTAGCTCCACCCAACTCTTGTTGAGCTTCTTTCATGGCTTGTTGTTGTACGTCTAGCTTTTGTTGCTCAATATCATACTTCTGAGGAGCCATACCACCTTCACGATACGCACCGTAGGGGTCAAAGCTAGAAGCTAAATTAAATAATTCGGTTCCAATTCCTGCTGCCATAATAGTTCCTTAACTTACAGAAGGGGATGATTGATTATACTGAGAGTACAAAGTCTGTAGTGGGTTTAATACGTTTCCAGCACCACCAGCAATACCTTGCCAACCACCTAATTGACCGCCTAGTTGTCCAGCAATTAAACCAGCCTGTGAAGTAGCACCAGTAGCAGGAGATTGACTAGCACCTGACAATGTAGATAGGTTCTGTAGTTGTTGTTGGTATGTTTGAGAAGCTAAATTCTGTCCATATTGTTGACCTTGTAACAAAGCACCACCTGAGACTAATCGTCCTTGTGCTGCTTGTTGAGCCTGTAAACCTTGCATACCTTGTGACAAGTTAAATTGGTATCCAGGAGTCTGAGTAACAGACTGTGGGTTCATTAATAGGTTCTGTAATTGTGAAGCAGCTTGTCCACGATACTGAGCATAAGGGTCAGCTTGTAAATTTCCAATTTTATTACCAGCACCTAATGCGTTAATACCACCAGCAATCTTTCCTACGCCACCAACGATGTCAGCACCAGTTTTAGCATATCCAAGCATCTGTGATAATGTGCTTGCTTGTGCTCCTGAACCAGTAGCTGCAGCAATCTCTTGTGGAGTAGCACCTGACAAATAAGACAACATTCCAACTGGGTCAGAAGAGGCTTGAGCAGCCGCTAACATTTCAGGTGTGAAAGATGAGGCTGCACCTGCTCCAGAAGTAGCACTACCCAATCCAGAAAAACCTGCAGAAGCAGAACCTGATACACCAGCTAAATCAGCAGCAGTCGTAGCAGCGGGAAGTCCTAATCCTTCAGCAGTAATGGCACCAGCTTGAATAGCCTCGGCAGCAGAAGAATATCCCAATCCTGCGGCAGTAGCATCAGCAGAAGCAACTAATCCAGCATCTAGTCCAAGAGAAGCACCACCAGTAAACGCAGCAGCACCTAAAGCACCTAATCCTGCCCATCCACCTGGGATTGAAGACCCAACAAATTGGTCAAAACCTGCTCCCAAATTACCAATGTCTTGAGCAACGCCTCCAACGGCATTACCAACACTGGAAGCTACATCTCCAACGCCACTAAAAAAACTGCTGACTGAATCACTCATGTTTCATCCTAGAGTAGTTTGGTATATAATTTCTCATAGAATCTATACCCTAAATATTCGAACAATTTAGAATTATCTAGATACACCTTAGTACCAAAGATAATCCTGTCTATTTTTTTCTCTCTCATTGCTTGTTCAGCGTATTGGAACAATTTTATCCCAATTCTACCTTGTCTATAAGGCTTCATTAGATAATAAATGTCTTCATGTGCTACTTTACAAGACTTATAGTGCATATGGGTATTAATGAAGAACATTATGTACCCAATTAATTCATTGTCTTTACGACAGGTTATTAAGCTGATTTTACCAAGTTTTTCAAGAAGAAGGTATGTTTCATAGTCTGGTTCAAGTGGTACAGACTTCTCTACTGCCAATTCTTCATAATGCTCTGGATAAATGGCTTTAAGCTCATCTATACACTTAGAATAGGCTTCTTCTTGGTAAGTTATCACGTATCCCCCGATTCCACGTCTACTTCGAAATATTCGAGTCTCAATGGTACGTTATCTTGGTGAAGTAAGTCAAATGACCTTCTACGCCCTTGTCCTAGTCTATGGACTTCGGATTTAGAGGTATTTAGGTTAACGTTCTGCCACGCAGAATATGTTTGATAATCATCTGAGGTATATCGTAATAGGGCATAAGAATCAATTTTATCTCCTACTACTTGGACACTTCTCCAGAACTTACGTAGGTTAGTACCGCCATCTATTAATGGGGTACGAGCTAATACGGTAATAGGATTGCCATCATCTTGATATGTATTGGGGTCAAACTCATAGACCTTACCATTGGTTTCATGTTGGATTAAGTCCATGTTCTGAAACTTGGTATAGAACTGACCCTTAAAATAACCTTCTACGTTATTTTCAGTGGAAGTCCAGTATGTCCAGCCGTTTTGAGCAAAATCATATACTAGGGTATACCCTAAGTCTCTAAGGGTTAATACGTATAATGAATGCCCTGATGTCTTAATACTAAAGGCATAAGCAGAGTCAGGATTACAGTTATTGATAATCCTCTCAATATACTGATTAGAGATAATTTGAGGAGTCTGGCCTGACATAGCCATCATTTGAAAGCCCTTTTGGTGGCTTGTACTCATCCAAACAAGGGTATTGTCCATTTGTACTAAAGAATCTTCTGCTGCTACACCAAACTGAATTACAGAGTTCTGGTAAGGAAGGAATGGACTGCCTGGGCTTACACCTGCATCGTAGAAGAACTCAATATGATGAGACCCCATCGTAACGATGTAATTAATAGTTCTACCAATACACAATAATGGGTCGGCATCAGACACCACGCCAAGATAGTTAATGGCTTGCCAAGTCGTAGGGTCTTCCACGTTGCTGTTATACAACAGTCCTTCGGGAGTTCCAACAACATAGTAACCGTCTACGAAAACAGCACCTGATACAGTAGTACCAGGATAAGAGGTAGTAAAGGTAAGAGTAGAGGTAGCAGAAGAGGCAGCATTTTGTGATAACGTCAGAGACGCTCCAAATACGGTTAGAACATAAGTACCAGCAGGGATTCCCGTGCCAGTAACCACTTGACCAACCTGAATTGCAGGGTTAGCTGCAAACAATGTTACCGTAGGACTACCACTAACAGTCGTACCACTTTCGGTCGTTATGGTGCCAGATAAATCCAAAATGGTGCTTGTTGCAATGGTATAGACATATCCGTGGTTCTCATTCTTAAAAAATACCTGAGATTGGTCTACTGAGAAGATGAAATCGTATTCATCCTCACCATCGACAGGGGTAGCATTAAGTACGCCATTGTCATAGAACTTAGTTCCAATAATAGTAAGTAGGTGGCTACCAGCGGCAAAGATACCAAGTCCTTCTCCTGCAGTTAGGGTTTGATAAGACTTAAGTCCTGGGCGTTTAACGGCTGCAATAGACTCTTTCTTCTCTACTTCAATAATGGCATTACCTAGCTTTGAATCCTTATTTAAGGTTCCATCACGGGAGCCAATGTTGTGGGCAAGAGGGATTCTAGAGGTTGCCATTAATTTTTGAACCTATAATCGGGCGAAAAGGAAGTAGAAGCCTCTTCTTGGCTCCAATCAGTCATTACTTCTTCATACTTAGCGGCACGTTGAGCTAGTTCAGCACGGACTTGTGCAGGAACACCATACTCAAGGGCTAACTGGTCAGCTAGTCCAAACTTTAATGTGTTAAACCATTCAGACGGAAACTGAGGAATTGCATTAGGAGTGAGGATGTCTGAAATAGGTTGTTGTACCTGTAGGTGGATAGTCCATCCTGCGGCATTTGGGTTGTTAAATACATACAGTACACCATTACCCAACTGTGGGTCGTAATAGACCTGATTAGGAGTACCAGAAGAGGGTTTATAGCCCTGTTGCATATACTCTTGACGTGAGATGACTTGTAGTGTTGTATCGTTCCCCTGAGGGCTTCTAATGAACGCCATAACGACTCTTAATGGGCGGTCACAGATAACGTCTCCTGTTGGGCCTAATGTGTAGGTATATTGACCTGCTACCATAGGTACTGGGAGGTCTTCTACTAACCATAAGGGCATACCCTTAGTCTGTAGTTGTTTAATGTACAGGTTAAGTGCTTCTGAGCAGTTCTGATAGTCCTGTGGGGTTGGGCTATCACCAGCACCAATTACTCCCAATACACGGAGTGCCCCATTGATTACGGAATCCCTAGATTGTGAGTAAGTGGTAGTCATTATTCTGCCTTTGGTTCTTCTTCAATTAAAGCATATTGTTGTTGGAGCTTTTGTAACAATGGGAATGCTCCAGACTCAGTAGGTAGTTGCCCTACTACACGAACAATAAATGCTGCTTCGTTATCTTCTAATGTAAATGTTTTCATACGCCTCCCCAAGGTAAGGAAAATACTAATGTTGTAGGGTTTAATAAATTAGTAAGCTGATTATCTAATGAAGTTTGAATAGATGCAACTTGCTCATCACCCATAGCCATTTGTATCCAACCGATTACATCCTTCTCAGTTAAATCATTATATTCTATAAAATGGGAACCTTGAACATAGTTTATTGGCTGAGCACCACGAATAGTAATTGCATTAGTATCATCAAAACCTGTTACAGCCCAATGGATAATATTAACAACTTTATTTTTATTTTCTGAAGAAGGTAAACAATCTAAATGTTCTACTTTCCATGTATAGGTGTTTGCCATCTTTATTCCTTAGCAAGTAATTTGTTTTAATTCGTCTAATGTATTAGCTACATCGACCTGTTTAGTAATATCACGTAATCTTTGTTTTTCAGCAACAATAGATTTTGTATCTTCACCTGTTTCCAAGGCTCTCTGAAACGCTATATCTTGCGTAGATAACAAATCAATTCGTTCTTTACGCAAACGATTTTTAGTTATTTCTTGGGCTTTTGAAAAGTTAATGGTTATGCTCATTCTACATACTCCCAAGCGTCACGAAATGTCCAATCAGTAGGAATTTCAGATTCATCAATAATTTTATAAGGCTTTCCTTCAGGAACATCTTTAATTGCAACATCTTCTACGGTGTTGGTTTCAAGAAATTCAGGAGATGGAATAATAATAGCTACTATTCCATTGTCTTGCGGATAAATGATAACTTGGCTCATAGTTTATACAGAGGTAATAGTTTCCCAAGCAGTAGCACCACCAACACGCAGCTTGTTTAGTGTTGTATCAAAGTAAATTGCCCCTTTTTCATAAAATGAAGAAGCAGTAGATGTGGTCATTTGAACAGGTAAAAATGTACCGCTATAACGCCATAATGCTGCTCTAGTTGAACCATTCGTATAAATGGCATAATCATTAGCTGCCCCATTACGAGGATACCGAACAGAGCCACCACTTTGGTCATTAAACTGTTGAACAATAGCATTTGGGTTATAAGTAGGCGTTTCCATGAAAAACGACTGTGTTGCTAAAGCTTGTTGTCCAAATGAATTAATGCCGTAACCAGGAAAGTTGCCTGTACCAATACGACCATTAAATGTACTATTGGACTGTGGACCAATAAATATATTTTGCAATCCCCAGCGAACGCCATTATTAATTGTTAAATATTCAGTTCCCATTCCAGATGGTACATCATATACGTTAGGGGCAATAAATACGTTTTGAGTAACATCCCCATCAATTAATATTACACCGTTTGCATACGCTCCTGATTGACCATTAGGCTGAACATAAAAACCATCAAACAAATTAGCGTAAATCTGTGTTCCAGGTGCTCCATCATTCTTTAACCATAAAGCACGAAATACTTGATATTGCTTAATGTTAGTGAATGTATTTGAATTAAAGAAACCATTAGGAGTATGGATTAAAATACCAGTCTGTACACCAAAAATATAAATGTTTGTAAATGCAGAACCAAAGAACCAACCGCTTGTACAATCAAGCTCTAAACCTGTCATTGTGTAGCCATTTAATGCACCACCTGAAACGTTAAAACCACGAGTTTCAATGCGAACGTTTTGCATTGTTGTTTGCGCCCAATACTCTAAACCAGTAAGTCCATTACCAGGAATCTTAACAATAGATGTAGTTAAAGTTTTTGGCGCAGCAATAGTAATGTTATAAAGAGCAATTTGATTAGTTGATACATTATTTATAGGATTAATTACATGATTTGCATCAGGGCCAAAGTAATTAATTACTGAACCGCTAAAATTGTTTTCTTCATTATTCTTTTCTGACATTGCATCATAAGTTTGACCAACAAGAATAAAATCTAAACCATTAGATGTTAATGTGGAAGTAATCTTATATGTGCCTGCAGGAAAGAAAACGGCTTTACCAGTATTGATAGCTGCTTGAATAGCAGCAGTATCATCTGCTGTATTATCACCTACAGCACCAAAATCTTTAACTGAAATGGTTTCTGCTAATTTATCATCAATAGGTCTATTTACTGCACCAGCAGGTGTTGTCCCACCATTTTTTAAATCAAATTTTGGTATTAATGTTGTCATTTTAAAATCCTGTATAAATTATCTAAATACTGCTACACAAGCTAAATCAGGGGCATACCCAATGGATGCTACATCTTGAGTATAAAATTTAATACTGCTTGTTGTTTGATTTCCAAACTGGTCTAAGGTAGTATAAGAAGTAGTCGTTGCACCTTGATGATAACCAGCACTTATTACCGCAGAATAATTTTTATCAGGCATTGCATTAGTTAAGTTAACTCCCCAATAGCCTGTTCCTAAGGATGAAATGCTTGAACAGTTACCACTAGAACGAATTGCTGGAGTTCCTGTAGCATTAAAGTTACACCAAGCACGACATCCATAAGCTGCTGCTACAGAACCATATCCACCATTGTAAAATATGTTTCCATTTACAGATAAATTACCTGCTCCTGGGTCGGTAGTGTTACCAATAGAAACACCGCCAGTAGAACCAATTTGCATAGCAGCAGCCCAAGATATTACATTTCCTGCTGTTCCTGAAGCTGCATATCTCCAAATATGAAAACCATTATATTGATAATAATTTGTAGCAGGGCCATTTGATAAATAAAGCCAATTAGAACCAGCACTAAAATAACCATTAACAGAAACTTGTATTGTTGGGTCATTAGTATTCCAAATACTGCCATAATTTAAAAATTGAACACCATTAGAATTAGCTAACCAATTTGAAGGTGCAGAGCCAATACCCAATATACTGCCGTTAAATTGTAATGCAGATGTAGAGCTAAATGCGCTTGTACCATTTCCATAAGGAATGTAATTAGCAGTAAGCGTTGTTAATCCTGTACCACCATTAGATACTGGTAAAGTCCCTAACAAAGTCAGCAATTGAGCATTAGTTGCTACTGTTTGAGCAGATGCTCCATTTCCATAAATAAAACCAGTTAATGTGCTTGTAATTGGAGCAACACTAAATGTTTGTGCTTGTGTAAATGTATTTACCTCATCTAATAATGCAAAGTCTTGTAAAGAAGCTCTAACAAGGCGAAGAGATACTACTGCACCCGAAGCAAAAATAGTGCCTGTAGTTCCATCTTGTCCACGAACAATGGTAAAGGTAGTTCCAGATACAGCAGTTACTTTAACAATTTCAATAGTTGTTTGAGTTGCTGCATCGGCTAATGTACAGTAAAAATACTGTGAACCTGTAGGAACTGGAAAGCCTGTCACAGATGTAACAACCAGTGAAGTTGCCACAGCCGTAATACCACCATTTAAAGTAGTATTACAGTTATTAGCGAAAAGCATATTAGCCATATATTAAACACCACCTTCAACAGGAATTCGAGAAGGGAATTTTAAATCTCCTAAATTAAACCAGCTAAATGTGCTATAAGTTGCACGATTTGGGTAAATAGATGCTTTTCCTGTAGAGTCTACAAAAACACCTACAGTTGCTATTTGATTGCTTGCATTAAGTCCTGTCATAGATGTGTAAAATTCTAAATTAGCAGGTACAGTACCATCACCAAGTTGTAAAAATACATCGCTAGTCGCAGAAGTAGCACTAATGCGACCATATCCACAAGTCATTCCACTTCTAGCCATAATCCCTACTGGTTGTCCATATGCAGAAGCCCATCCATTTAAAAGTGTAGATGTTACTCCGAGAGATAAAACAGTTCCAAAATACTGTCCAATAGCTGTAGTGTTATATATATTAATTACCGATGTTGAATCAACTGCACCACCAGTTGCTAAAGCGTTTACTATTCCAAAAATAGCTTTAGTATTTGGACTGCTAATATTTACTGCACCATAAGCAAATTGAGCTGCTCTAATCGAATTAAAGGTAACATCAACAGGAACTACTGCTCCCACATTACCGCCTGTTGAAAATCCAACACCACTACCATTCCATAAACTAGCATTATCAACAGTTACTGCATAAACAGGCCCAGTAACCATAACTCCATTACTTCCAAATCTAGTAGAAATATTACCAACAGAAATAGTGTCAGCAGGTAGAGTTCCAGCAGCAGTAATTAATACACAAGTACCTGTATCAGCATTTGTTCCTACAGTTGGGTTTTGTACAACAATATTACCAATAGAAACTGTTTTTAATTGTGCGCTACTAGCTTCAATACGAACAGCAGAATATCCTCTAGTGTTAGTATTTGTAGCAATAATGCTGTTAATATTTACACGCTCTACAGGGCCATAAGTATCAGATTTTAAATAGACATTGGTGTTATCACATTCACGACCAATAACTTTACCAATATTAAAATCAGAAAGTTTCATTACTACACCAAACCAGCCACCGCATCCTACAACATTATCAGCAGAACCAAATTGCAAACTTTCAAGCAATACAGCATGAACGGCAGTAGTAGCATCAGCAGTAGAAGTAGCAATTTTTGCTAAACCAGTTACATTTTTAATATTAGTATTCTTGTTAATAGCGGTTTGAGCCACATTATGAATGACTAATCCATCTAAACCGTTACCGCTATTATGAGCAGTAACAAAAGTAGTTCCTGAATCAACACCTAAATCTTGAACGGTAATATTGTTACCATCAATAATTACAGGGCCTTGCAGAATTGTTCCGCCCACTAAACTAAGATTATTGTCAGCAATTCTTGGCATACCTTCACCAACAATAGTAATGTTGGAACGAGAAATTAATATACCCGTATTGCCTAAATAGTATGTTCCAGCAGGAATAAGTAAAATTCCGCCAGCAGCAGGAATAGCTGCTACAGCATTTTGAAATGCTGTATAGTTATTGGTAGTACCATCACCTATAGCACCAAAGTCTTTAACAGATACAGACTCTTGAAGTTTAGATTCTAGTGTACGAGTTACTGCCCCTGCAGCGCCTTCATTATAGTTAATGTCAGTTGCGTAGATTGTTCCAGCAGCTACAGAAAGGTTACTCAGGAACTCGACTACATCCCCAGCATTAAGACCTGTTGTAAAGGTAACTACGTTTACGCTAGTTTCAGAGTAATTTGTACCTGATACTTGCTTTGAGCCATTTACAAAAACTGCTAAGTTGTTAGTTCCAGGGGCATAGTCAAAAGTAGTTAATGTAAATACTGTTTGACCTTGTGTTGCTGTAAACGACTGTTCTAATGTAGTAGATGCAGTAGAACCTGCAATATAGTTCATGCCAGCAGCAGTAATACGTAATTGGACGTTATCGCCCATATTCCAATACAATGCTGATGTACCTTCTTGTCCACGCTCAATAGTGAATACATCACCGCTACGAGCAGTACATTTTACAATCTCAATAATTGGGCCACTTAAGCTGATTAAGCTAACGTAGAAATAATCTCCACCAGTTGGATTTGGGAATAGACTTCCAGCATTAGCAGATACCTGCATTGTTGTATCTGTATTGGTTATTCCAAAAGCCAAATAAGTGGCTGCGTTGTTCGTGTATAAAGGACGGCCCATATATTATCCTAGTGTATATGTGTCGACAGCATAACCGTCAACTAATTGAATTGTGGATTGTACAATGCTGTATTCGTCTGGAGCTTGCGGTCTAGAGATTGGTACAGACATATTATCTCGTACGCCTTTTACATAATCTTGAGGCTGACGAATCTCCCAATCATAGCTACAAACGTATAAACCATCCCAACGGAGCTTTAATTGCGAAAACTTGTATTTGTGACCA
>Ga0208497_1000726_pt1 | contig 13954 bp, 4 predicted proteins | sample CryBogCBE25Aug07_FD_184555 | JGI IMG/M metagenome (GOLD analysis project Ga0208497, IMG submission 184555) | Freshwater microbial communities from Crystal Bog, Wisconsin, USA - CBE25Aug07 (SPAdes) | ecosystem: Environmental > Aquatic > Freshwater > Lake | place: Crystal Bog, Wisconsin, USA...
CTACAAAAAGCAAAAGCTCAGAGCACACTCTGACTTTTATTGGAATACAAAAGTTAGCGAGTGGGCTTTGAGCTTTCTAAACTCGCACGATATTATGTGCGAATCTAAAGGTAAAAACCTAGCTAGTTTTGCTCTGTACGAGCAAGCAAAGAAACTTACTCTGCTTTAGGCTTACGAGGAACACGTGGCTTTTTAACAGCTGGTGCTTTCTTAGCCGCAGGTGCTTTTTTGGTTTTAGCTGGCTTGTTAGATGGAACTGGAGCTGGAATAGATTCCAACATTGCACGAGTAACATCGTCGGCAACTGGTGTTACTGGCGTTTCCACTTTGTATGGAACTTCTGTTTCTACTGTCTTAGGTTTTAAACCAAAAACTCGTTTAATAAATTCTCTCATAGTATTTCTCCTGTTGAGTATTTATGAATAAATATCATTATGTACAACTTTATTAAGCATATCACGCTAAACGAGGGTAAGACGCCTAAAACCCTAGTTCAAACTAAATTACCTTACGCTAAGGACGATTTAGAACCTAGTATGAGCGAGGATACTATTAACTACCATTACGGTAAATTATACAAGGCCTATGTTACTCGTTTTAATGATGGCGAAGGTGATCCAGACTTTAATGAAGCGGGTGCGTTTTTACACGACATATACTTTACACAATTTCAAAAACCCACAAGATCAAACGAACCAGACGGTCCTGCTGGGGAGTTTATCAACAAGCATTTTAAAACTTTTGATAAATTTACAGATGCTTTTGAAAAAGAAGCTATGAAAATACAAGGCAGCGGGTGGGCGTACTTGGCTCGTGATGGTAAAATTAAAACCATTAAGAATCACGAAATTAAGATAGATATCCTGATACTTATTGATTTTTGGGAACACGCCTGGGCACTGGACTATCAAGCAGATAAGAAAGGTTATCTAGCTAACCAGTGGAAGATTATTAACTGGAACGTTATTAGTTCTAGAATTGGTCTAGCGTCTTAAGACTACTAACTGGCATATCCCAAACTCTACGGCTTTCAACACCCTTTTCCTGGGCAAACTTCTTAGCATCACAATTACCACACACGTGATAATATCTGTTATCTAACCGTTTGGGATCCATATTCCCTTTATCACGTTTAAACACTCCCTGACAAGCATCGCAGCGAAATAGCACCACAGTCTTATTACGACTGTAGGTATGATGCTTACCACGTTTGCTGGTACGCACGTATTGTGTCTGCACGAATTCTGTTCCTAAGTACATAAGTGTATTTACGTGTTTACATTAAGGTTATAAAATGCTTTTGATAAATATCATATACAGGGGAAAAGTGTGATTACAATTACTGAATCAGCAAAAGAAAAGATCAAGGATATACTCCTTGAGGAAAATAACCCTAAAGTAGCATTACGTACTTTTGTTCAAGGTGGAGGATGTAGCGGTTTCAGCTATGGATTTACCCTAGACGAAGTAAAAAATGAAGACGATTTTGAAATCCCCCTAGACGAATTTACCATACTAGTAGACAGTATGAGTATGACATATTTGCAGGGTGCAGAGATAGATTATAAAGAAGAGTTAATGGGTAGCACATTCAGCATAAAGAATCCTAACGCAACTACAACTTGCGGATGCGGTTCGAGCTTTGGAGTTTAATATAAAATGACACAAAAGAAAATTGACATTGGCGTACAAGGTAATGACGGAACCGGCGATAGTATTCGTACGTCGTTCCAAAAAGTAAACGAAAACTTTACAGAACTATACGCTATTTTTGGCGGTGGCGGAACTATTCGTTTTACCAACTTAGCCGATGCTCCAGCTAGCTACAAAGCCAATCAAATTATTATGGCCAGCACAACTGGCGGCGGGTTAACAGCTAGAGATATCAAAGTAGGCGATCCTGCGAATAATCCAGCAGGTAGTGCGTTCAATATTGATTTTACTACAGATCCTACTAAAGTTGTATTCTATCCTCCAACCAGCAGTTTGTCATCAGATCACAATCCCACACTAGGTGGAGACTTAGATGCTGGCAATACTTGGTCAGTTGTTAACTTACCAGAGCCAAGCGAATCTATTGTGTTAGCACATAATATTGCTCACCCAAGCAGCACCACTACTCTTGACAGTTTAGCCATTAACAAAGGATATGCAGACAAGCACTATCTACAAGTATCCAACGGACAAATTGTAAATCCGTTAGAAGTTAGAAATCAACCACTAACTCCTGATACAACCAATGCAGCTTACGACCCAACATTAACTAGTAACTATCTAAGTACCGAAGCTATGCAACGTAAAGATGTTGTATATCGCGGCGGTGATACAATGACTGGTGCATTGAATTTATTTGACCACCCAACTCCATTAGCGGGCGAAGGTATTGTAAACGACCCAGAAGATTTGCAGGCTGCAACAAAATACTATGTTGATAACAATACTTACTACAGTGGCGTAAACTTGTATGTTACAACCAAAGGCGATGATTTACAAACTCATACACCAGCAGGACGTGAAGGTCGTGCTTGGCAATATGCTTATAAAACAGTTGGCGCGGCTGCTTTACAAGCAGAAAACTTAATTAATTTAAGTAGCAAAGAGCCTGGTCCATATCGTCAAACAATATATTACACAGTTGGCGCTAACCAGTATGCAAGTAATATTACTAATGCTACTACAACACAACCTCACTTGTTTGGTTTAGTTGGCGGTAGCAGTGCCGATCAAGGCTATTTAGATGCTGCTAGTTTGTTAGAATATAACCGTCAGTTTATTCAACAAGAAACAGTTGCGTATATTAATAAGAAATTTGTAAACGTTTCAACATTTGATCAAACTCGTTGGAGCACGATCATTGAAGAAGTTATTAGTGCCGTAGCATATGACTTGGCATTAAACACAACTTACAATTCAACTACTGTAGCAAGCAAGTTATTCAACAGCTACAACAGCGATATTATTACAAACGACTTGTCACAGATACAAGATGTGCTTGGGCAAATTCGTAATAAGATTCTCAGCTATAGTTCAGATGCCAATAGTGCTGGCGGTACAGACTACTTAAAAGACTACATTGGGCATATTATCTATGCGCTGTGCTATGACTTTGCTTTAGGTTCTAACTACCAAAGTATCCAAGTAGGTTTATTATTCCCCTATGCTAATAATAGTTTAACACAGGTTACAGCAGATTTCAACGCAACTGAAATAACAAGTTTGCTAGATCATTCTAGTATTGCTGTGTTATCAGCTAGTGGAAACGGTAGTACAGCTACATTAACATTTGCTACTCAAACAAAAGCACCTTATCAAGTTGGTGAGCAAATTTTAGTAACTGGTTTTAATAACGGTGTAGGATTTAATAGTGTAAACAGTCAGGTCAATTATTGGACTGTTACCGAATGTACAACAACTTATGTAAACTTTGCGTGTACAGAACAAACCGCTGATACAGCTGGTGTTATTGTTAGAAATAATTTAATTAACAATATGATTGCTGACATTAATAATGCCAGCGTTGCTGAATCATTAAAATCTAATGCAGATGTAATTACAAAGATTATTTTAACTGGAACTGCTCCTACTCCTTCTTTTGTATCAACAACCGCATCCTCTGGTAAAACTAGTGCAAGGAATTTATTATTAAACAATATTAATTTTATCCAAGCAGAAATTTCAGGATTCTTAACCAGCAAGTATTCAACAGTTGGATATGACAAGTCACTAAGTAAGCGCGACATACAATCTATCATTTGGAGTCTAGTATACGACTTTATGTATGGCGGAAATAGCCAAAGTACCTATGCTGCAAATCGTTATTGGTATGGCGGTAGCTTACACCTAACAGGTTCAAGTCAGCAAAGTGCTTGTATCGATGCCATTAACTATATTGGTGTATTAGCACAAAACATTATTACTAATACCAGTCCAAAAATAGCATACCAACAAAGTGTATTCCAATACACTAATGAAACGTTTGCTGGCGGAAGTGATGCTTCTTCTAGTATCAGTACTAACATTGCATTGATTACTAGCATTGTCAGTATTTCAAACGGGTCTGGTGTTGTTGCTATCAACACAGCAACTGGTCTGTATGGTACAGCTCCTACCTTACCTTCAAGTGGAATACTACACGATAAGTTTGTAGTAATCACAGCAAATCCAACAACTACTGGATTAATTCCTACATTGAAAGATGGTAGTGTATCCTATATTGGTTCTACTAATGGATTTATTGATAAGTCTTTATTAGGAACATCTGCTGATGCTGCTAGCGTTAATACTATCTACGCAAAATTCAACGTGATGTTGAAATTGTTAACATACGGTGTTAGCAATACGCAATTCCCAAGAAGCATACCTGTTTACTCTGCAGGGCCAAATGGTGTTAACAACGATGTCACTGCTGCAATCGTAGCAAACATTCCGTTCTTAAAATCAAATATCACAGCGTACATTACAGCACAAAATCCAGGGCTTACATTTGACTCAGTTGCAAGTTCAAGAGATATCGGTGCAGTATTAGAAGCGGTTGCTTATGATATTTCCTACGGCGGAAATAGTGCTACATTGAAAGCAGCACTACAATATTATGCTAATAATACAAGCCAACTAGCTTCTAATCACATTCAAGCCTGCTACTATGCTATACAAGAATTATCCGCAGAAGTTGTACAGGTCTTAAAAAATCAAACTGTAACAGTTGGAGCTGGTAATATATATTCACAACAAGCGGCTGCTTCAGACGCTGGACAAACATTTATTGATAGTCAAGTTGTTACATTGTTTAACCTTGTTGCAGATATTATTTTAAACTATACAAGTTTTGATGGCACTACAGCTATTACTTCACCGTCAGGCGCTGCACAAAATACGTATACTCTTACATACCCAACTACTAGCGTAGTTAATGCCGGCGTATTACTATATAATAATGTTCAACCGTATGGTGCTTGGAATATCATTACCAATGCCAGTGCAACAATTACTAGTTATGTTTATAACTATTTGACTACAACTTATGTAGGTGGATTATCATATAACGAAGCAACCTGCTATAGAGACGTTGGATATATTATTGATGCTATCGTAATTGATATTATGACAGGTACACACGATGTACCTTCAAATTACCAATCAGTCCAAGCTGGTAGAAGTTACTACAAAAATGCCAGTGCGTTAAAAGCAATCACAGGTGATCAACTTGAGCCAACAATTCAAGCAATGTACTTTATTCAAAGTCTTGCTGCGCAGATATTAAATCAACAATCACAATTAAGATATCAAAGTCTATACACACAAAACTCTTACTATAATGCAAATGCGTTTGCGGTAGACTCAAGTAAGAATCCAAGTGCCAATGCTATTGCACAAGTAAACAGTTCTTTCACTACAATTATTACTATTGTACAAAAAGGTCTAAGCGCGGCGCCTGCGGCTATAACAGGTTCAGGATATTACAGCATACAGTTCAATAACGGTGGACAAAGCAGTGTCGATCAAGGTAACTTTTTAGATAACCACATTATTCCAGGCAAGATTTTAATTGGTAATACAAGTGGTGCAACCGCTGTTATCTTAAGTTACTTTCCTGGTAACAGTAGCACAAGTGATACATTGAATGTTAATATGTTAACACCTGGATTTTTTATCCACGGCGAAACATTAGACTATGCTGAAAGTGTTGAAGTACAACAAGTTACTATTCGTGTTGAAAGTGGTGTCTACTATGAAGACTATCCTATCAGACTAGCACCTAACGTAACTGTTAAAGGTGATGACTTCCGTCGTACAATTTTACGTCCAATTGATCGTGTTAGTAAGAGCCCTTGGGTAAGTTTGTTCTTCTATCGTGATGGTATTTTTGATGGTATGCAAATTGGTCCTATTGACTATAGCTATGACTATACATCAGGAACAAGTTCAGCTATTACTCTAAGTAGTAATATTGGTAAAATTACAGCGACACTTGCTAATGGGCAAGTTCCTGCTAGCTGGACTGGACTAGTGCTAACTGAAAACAACTATGCGGTTACACAAGGTACAACATTTACTAGTGTTGGAAATCAGTATTGTAGTTTAAACTTTATAGCAGATGATGGCACATTATTAACTACTAACACAGCTCCTTATATACCAGGCGATAGTATTATTATTAGTGGAATGAGCCCAACCAATTATAACGGTACATTCACTGTAGCTAGTTGTTCAGTTGGTGCTATAACTACATCTGGTAGTATTACTGGCAATGTGTTAAGTTTAGGTTCTGGTTCTATCATTGGTTCTTTTGCAATTGGTATGACCTTGTCTGGTGGCACCATTTCTGCAAACACCGTAATTATTGCCGCAGGACAAGCAGCCAATACTTGGATTGTAAACAACAGTCAAACACAAAATACTACAACTATTACAGGTGCCGGTGTAGGTACTGTGACATTTGTTAACAACCAAGCTGTTGGAACAGCCAATGGTTTTGGACAGATTTCAACAGGTAAAGCAGTAGTTGATAGTGTAAGTGGTAATGTGATGAATTTAACTGTCATCTATCCATTCTCTACTGGAACTACTACATTTGCCGCAGATAATTGGCACTTATACGGTACAAACAACTATGGACGTCATTATTTGACCAACCCGTTAGATATTAACAGTATTCCTAAAAACAACAAAGAAATTGATGTTTTCTTATGTAATGATGCTACACGTATTAGCAACGTTAGTGCTCAAGGGCACGGCGGATTTATGATGGTACTTGACCCAGAAGGTCAAATTAAATCTAAATCACCATACGGACAAGAATCAGGTTGTTTTACAGGCAGTACAAACAAACAACGATTTGCTGGAGGTCAGTTAATTGACGGTATGGCTGGACGTTTATATGGTACTGTTGTACACGTAGATTCTTACAGCAGCATTAATAATACCTTAATCACAGTACAAGGTGTTGTTAATAGCGGTATTGATATAAGAGCTCCGCAAGTTCCGTGTTCATTCTACTTAGAAGGGTTCCGTTATCAAATTGACGAAGTGTACGATTACAACGGTAACGTACAACTAAAGAATCCAGACGCAAGTAATTTAACAGTTACATATAGTAATACCAATAGTGACGGTGGCGTAGGAAAATTTACTTTTACAGTAGTTGACACTTCAAAAATTACAGTTGGTCAATATATTAGTGGAACTGGTATTCCAACAAATGCAAGCCCAGCAATCTTTATCTCGGCTATCAATGGTAACGTAATTACTTTAAGTAATACAAACTTTATCAACGGTGTTGCTTGGACTGGTTTGACACAACAGGCTGCGGGTGCATATAACATCAGTGCTCCACAGGTACGTTTGATTCTCGATGGTAGCTCAACTGTTAACGGTGTGGTTGGATTTAATGCTGTTGGCAGTTACACACAATTGGCAACAAGTTTAAGCGGTGGTAACTATTTTGACCATATATTAAAAGCTGTGGTATATGATGCAATATTTGGCACTACATATCAAAGTGTTCGAACTGGTTTAATTTATATCCAGCCAGAAAATATTGTCAACGGTTTAACACAAGTTTTATTGAATCTAGGTATTAATTATTTTAATACATTAATTAACGGAATTACTGGTGCTAACGCAATTTCATCTCCTACCAAGACAGCTATTGCTAATAACCTAGCATTAATTTATTCTATTATTAATAATGGTATCACCGCATTACCAAGTACAATTAGCTATCCAAATCCGTTAAGTTCTGCAAGTACTGATCGACAAAATGCTGCTAAGTTATTGCAGTTAAACAGAACGTTTATTCAACAAGAAGTTGTTGCTTGGTTAACTACGGTACCAACATTTAGTTTGCAGACTGTTAATGGCTGGAACCCATTACAGGCTCAACAAAATATTGGTTATATTGTAGATGCGTTAACGTATGATATATTGTATGGTGGCAACAGCCAAACTAACGATATTAGTACACGTTATTTCTGGTACACAGACGGCGCATATTACTACAACATTTTAACAGGATCTACAGTTCAAGATCCAACAACAAGTAAAAATCCAATCTTAAATGTTTACACAACTGCATTTACATATTTGAAAGTTGTTATACAAAATGTTGTTGAAGGAACTACAGGTCCAACTACGTCTACAATAGGAACATACACAGCTCCGTATCCAAGTGCTGGTAACGGCGTTACGCAACAAACCACAGGAACAGGTATAACTGGTGTTGCATCAGATAGCATAGGTAATAAAGATACAGGATCTTTAGCGGTAATAATAAACTTGATGAGTAGTTATTGGACTGCTAGCGACTCAACTCGTAATATCTGGACTAGCTCAAACACTATTACGTATCCAACTGTAAGCAGTTCAACTACAAGTTATTATACAGACTATCAACATTTAAGTTCAAACTTTACTACTTGGATCAATACTACAGTACCAGCATATTTACAAAATGGTAATGTTCCAATTAATATTGAAATGGGCGGCAACAAGTCAATGTTGGCCAACGACTTTACACAGGTTTGTGATTTAGGCTACGGTATTGTTGCAACCAACGCTGGTTTAACAGAACAAGTTTCAACATTTACCTACTATAACCACGTAGGTTACTATTCATTGAACGGTGGACAAATTCGCTCAGTTGCTGGATCTAACGGTTACGGTGACTACGGTCTACGTGCTGGCGGTGCTGATAGTACTGAATTGCCAAACGCAGTTAACCTAGTTCGTGATCTAGTACAAACAGCTAAGATTTATAAGCAAGGTCAATACGCTACAGCAATGACTCCCACTGCCAGTGTTGTTGCGCAGCTAGTTTATATTATTGGCTACGAATATATTCCATTTAGTCAGTGTTTATTAGATATCGATCATAGTGTAGAAGGCGGGTCACTTACCACTTATCAAATCAGTGGTATTACACACACTAGTGTTACACTAGGACAGAATGTACTACAACTAACTATCAGTGCAGCTACGGGTCTTGCTTATCCATTGCGTGATGGACAAGTGATAACCATACGTACCAACACATACGCTGAATTTACAAATATTACCAACGTTAAACCAGTTCGACCAAGTACAGCGTTACAGTACAGTGCTAATTTATCTAGCACTTATCGTGTACTGACTTATAACTTGAGTCAAGCTACTGGCGAGGCAATGAGTACCAGTACTAACGCTATTTTACAAACATCAAATGGCTTTAGTTATTATCAATTTACAACTGACATTGGCAATATTATACAAGCCGATCCGCTGAACTATGTAGCCACAGCCACTATTGCCAGCGCAACAGCAGGTAGTTCTACAATTACACTAAGCAATGTCACAGGTACTATTGCTGTTGGACAAGTTATTGGTGGTGCAAAAAACAGTGTTACTGGCATAGCAACTGGGTATATTAGTCCAGCTGGCTTAACAGTTACCTATGTAAGTGGTACTACAGTTATATTAAGTGGTCCAATTAGTACAACACTATTAGCCTCTAATGTTGTAGCTGCCGTAGGTCAAGTTGTATTCTCTACAGCAACACAAGGTGCTACGGCCGGCGATAGCAAAATTGCTATAGCAATTATTAGCGATACTACTACCATTGACCAAATCAATACAGGTATCTACAGTTTAGCTTGGAATGGACGTACACACCAAGTACTAGGATACACTACTCCAGTGTATAGTGCTAGAGCTAATTTTGTATCTATCAATTCAAATAGAATAATAGTTTCAAATGTTAATGGCACAATTTTACCTGGCCAGCTGGTTACAGGTGTAGGTTTTAGCGGACAAACTGTTTTAGCTATAATAAGTAGTGGAGTTCCAACTGGCGGAAGTAGTTTACAAGTTACATTGGACCTAAGTAGCACCCCAGGAAGCATTACAAGTGGCGAGGCAATACAATTTGGTTTTGATGTTAATGGTTATTTACGTTTAAGCCCAACACCAATTTATAACAACTCTTCAACAGGAGCGGGTGTAAATGGTCTTGCGTATGTAAGTAGTCAACTTGAAACTGGAAGTACAACTTCAGAAATTGCAACATTTAATGTTCCTTACAGCATCTCGGGTACATTACCTCCAGTAGATAGTTCGTTAAATATTTCAGGATACGCCGCTACCGTTATTACATCCGGTTCAAGCATTAGTGGCAGTGTATTAACTATTGGAACTATAAGTGGTTCAGGTTCAGAGCAAACTATATTCCCTGGAATGTTAATTACTGGCGGAAGCAGCTTGCCTGGAACATACATTGTGAGTAATGCGTCTGGTACCGGCAATGGTAGCACTTGGAATATTAGCCCAACTTATGCTAGTCCGATTACAAATCAAGCACTTACATTGACCAACTATAGTTATGACGGTACACACCAAGTAACTAGTGTAGTTAATACAACTACTATTACAACTAACGATGTATCAAAATTGCTAGTTGGTATGGTTGTAAGTATTTCACAAACAACTGGCTATGTTGTAAGCTCAAGTTCAGACACTATTACATTAAGTATTCCTTTAAACAGCGATAGTTCATCGCAAGCCGTACTATATGTAGGTCAACAAATTACATTTACAAGTAGTAGCACTATTCCAACATTTGGTGGATTGAGCAACGCTACTTACTTTATAACTTATGTTTCTGGAAACACAATCAAAGTAAGTAGCAGTGTCGCATTGACACCAAATGTAACTGGTACAGCATCAGGTGGCTATGTTAGCATAACTGGTTCTATCACAGGTAACGTCTTAACTGTAACTGGAAGTCCTAGCGGAACTATTGTTGCTGGTATGACTGTGTACGCAAGCACACCAGGATTTATTGCAGGCACTTATATTTTAGCTTTTGGTACAAACGGTACTAGTGGCAATGGTGGAGCTGGTACTTATATATTAAGTGCTGTGCAAACTATTACTTCTCCAACAGGCACTATTACTCTTGCGGAATTTGGATTTACAACCACAGGCGGTAATGTGCCAACAGGAACCATTATTCAATCTGTAGACTATAACAATAACAAATTTGTTGTAAGCCCAGCTTGTTGGATTCCATACGGTTCAACTATAAGTTGTATTGAATATGCTTATGTAACCAAAGTTAATGTCGATATTAAAGGTAGTGGCTATATTACCGCTCCGGTGCTAACATTTAGCGGTGGAGGTGCAACTAGTCAGGCTGCTGCAACTTGTACCATTGACCAAAATGGCAGTATTAATAGCGATGTTGTTATTGTAAGTCCTGGTTTTGGATATACAACGCGACCGACTGTTACACTAAGTTCTATTCAAGGTTCTATTCAGGCTACTACAAAAAACACAAATATAGTTACAGTTAACAGTACAACAGGGTTGGTTGCAAACGCAAGTATTGTGTTTTCTGGATCAGCAGATGGATTTGCAAGTACAGTATATTCTATTACCTTTACCGGAAGTATTGCTGCAGGTACTGGTACTTACAGTGGATACGGAGTGCTTACTGTAACTGGTACGCCAACAGGATTATTATATACTGGAATGAGTATTGCATCTGGTGGACTTATTAGTGCCGGAACTATTATTTCAAAACAAATTGCAGGAGCATCTCCTGTTGTAAGTCCTACATTAAGTAGCGGTGGTACTATAGGTACTAATACATTTGTTGTAAATAGTGCAACTGGTATTGTTGCTGGGCAACTAGTAACTGGTACAGGTATTCCTACGGCAACCTATGTTAGTTCAACATACACATCAGGAACTACTATTACCCTAGTTGATATTTCTGGTAATGCACAAAACTTTACGACTAACAATGGCGTAGGTACATATAACTTTTACACACCAGAAGGTACTGGCACCTATCTAGTTAATAATAGTCAAACAGTTAATTCTACCAGTATTATTGGTAAAATTGGTGGGTTGAGTCCAACACAGACTTATACTATTGCAAACGTTGGTCAAAGTCAAATTTCGTTGTACATATACGGATCAACAGCAAGTCCTATACTAGGAACAACATCTAATATTCCTATCAATGCGTTGACATTTAGTGTTCCAGGTCCGGGTAAAATGTCTGCTGAAATCAGTAAATTTGCTAATCCAAGTGTAACAACTACCGGCGGTTCAAGCAGTATACAATTAAGTGTGTTGTATCCTAAAGCTCCAGGCATATTTGGAACTATGAGTTCAACTACAACCGTCAATAATGCTGTTACTGTAAGTTCAACTAACGGATTGACCGTTGGCCAGCAAATTATATTTACAGCAACCGGAACGGCTACTTCTGTTGGTACTATAGTAAGCGGACATACATACACTATTAGAGCTATCCTTAGTGCTGGTATCCCAGGAACTATTACAATTAGTGACGACAATGGTGCTACAGAATTTGTTCCAAGTATTACATTAACCAGCACTGGCTCAATGAGTTTTTACTGTCCTAACTTTATTAATAATATAAGTACCACAGTATCTAGCTATACAAGTAAAACACAGAGTAGTAGTTTGTTTAATGTTCGTGTAGCATTGGCCGGTGCTCTTGTAATTACTACTGGCGGCTATTATAATGTAACTGGTAATACTAACAATTTATACAATGGTATATGGGCGTGTGCTGGCGGTGTATCTGCTAGTTACATTATACTATCATATCCGTTTGATCCAGGTGTTTGGAGTACAAGTACAACAACAACAATAACACCGTTAAGTGCAAGTGGTAACGGTGCAGCTATTGGTATTAGTAAACCATTCAGTACTGTTAACACAACTAACTTATATGCAGGATATAGTGCAAACACTGGCGCACAGATTACACAACGTATTAGTTTATGCCGTGCAACTGGACACGATTTTGCATTTATTGGTACAGGTGGATACAATACAAGTAACTATCCAAATCAAATTTATGGTAACCCAGCTATTGCCGCAGACAATACTAAACAAGTTGTTGAAGAAGGTGTAGGCCGTTGTTTCTATGTAACAACAGACGAAAACGGTATTTTCCGTGTTGGCAAGTTTTTTACAGTTGACCAAGGTACTGGTACAGTTAGTATCAGTCAGAACATTGCGTTTACTAACGTAAGTGGTTTACAATTCCAACGTGGTGTATTAGTAACTGATTTCTCTAGCGATGATAAAATGACTGAGAACGCTAGTGATATCGTTCCAGTACAAAGCGCAATTCGTACATTCATAGATTATCGTTTGGGTGTAAACTACGGAGGCAGTTCAGTACCTCAAAGCGAAAGACTTGGCGGAACAGGTTTTATGGCTCTTAATGGCATAAATCCAATGACAGCCAATATGGATTTAGGCGGATACAGTATTATCGATATGGCTATGCCGGCCCAAGTTAGTGTCAATAACGTAACTAACAAAGGCTATGTAGACACAGAAGACTATAATCAAAATAGTATCTTTAAGATGGTTGATAGTACGTTGCCGTATGTTACAACATCATATGTAAGTTGGGTATCACCTAGTACGACTTTGGTTGTTCAAATAACCAGTACTAACCCAAGTGCTATTGTAAACGGTATGCAGATTTATGGCGGTGGTTATAATTCTGGCACAAGTACATACGCATTTGATGGTACACAGACTGTTCAGGCTGTAGTTTTTTCTACAGGAGGTGGTAATAATCCATCAGGTGTAGCTACCAATATTACACAGGCAACAATTACGTTAACTAGCCTTCCTAACTTCCAACCAGCCGGCGTTATTGTATTCACTAGCATCAACACTGGTAGTCAGTTAGTATACGATGCTCCAAGCAGTACTTGGAAAGCAGCTTCATTATCATTGCCTAATAATACAGGACCATTAGCAACAACTAGTGCAACAATAAACGCTGGCGTTGTAACGTTGAGTTTTGCTACACAAAGTTCATTACCATTCCAAGTTGGACAAACTATTGTTGTAAGCGGAGTTATTCCAGTTGGATACAATGGCATTTACACAGTAGTGGCAAATCCTGCACCTACAACAAGTA
>Ga0208497_1000731_pt1 | contig 13908 bp, 18 predicted proteins | sample CryBogCBE25Aug07_FD_184555 | JGI IMG/M metagenome (GOLD analysis project Ga0208497, IMG submission 184555) | Freshwater microbial communities from Crystal Bog, Wisconsin, USA - CBE25Aug07 (SPAdes) | ecosystem: Environmental > Aquatic > Freshwater > Lake | place: Crystal Bog, Wisconsin, USA...
CATGCCAGCTAGTCCAGCACCTGTTCCACCTGCACCGGCCGCACCCGAAGGATTACCTCCAGAAGCAGGCGCACCCGAAGGATTACCTCCAGAAGCAGGCGCACCAGGAGAATTACCTCCAGAAGCAGGCGCACCAGGAGAATTACCTCCAGAAGCTCCTATAGCCGAAGGTAACGCTAGACTTAAAGCTAAATTAATTAAAGTATTTGAAGCTGGTGCTAGTTTAGACACCGAGTTAGATTTTGGTCATAGAGTGCTAACACTAGGCGAAGCAATGGAAGAATGTGGTATTGAAATGCCTTCGATGAATAGTGGCGAAAGTCCAGCAAATGAAATATTGAAAAGTATTTCGGGATTTTGGAATTCAAAAGAAAAGAATTTTACAATTGGCGGGACACGAGTTAAAACTAGAATCGTCAAAGGCTTTAAAGAAGGCGAGTATGGGAACGCTACAACCGAAGATGTTAAAAAGGTTATGGAACTAGTTGATAGAATGGATCCTAGTGAACCAGTAGGTGAAATTAGTCACATTTCAAAATTAGCTGGAGTCCAAAAACCTGCTCAGGGTATAGAAGTTATCCAGGCTACAGGCAACCCGCAGGATATTATGAAATCAATTATGAGCAAACTAGCTCGATAGTGAGTTTGGCGGAAATAACCCAGTTTTAAGTAAGATTTCACTTGCAGAACTAAATAAAAGTGCGTATACTTAGGTGTATGCACTTTTTGTTTTACTAGGGTGTAAAACAGATATAGGCAAAAAAGAAGTACACAAAGGCTATTAATAGGAGAATAATTATGGCAACTTTAGCAGAAATTCGTGCAAAATTAAAGGCATCAGAATCAAAAGGTTCTGGAGAAAGAACAGGCGGAGATAATTCAATTTATCCGTTTTGGAATCTCAAAGAAGGTGGCGAGTCGGTTCTACGATTCTTACCAGACGGCAATTCAGACAACACATTTTTCTGGGTTGAACGTGCAATGATCAAACTTCCCTTTGCAGGCGTCAAAGGCGAATCTGAAAGCAAAAACATCACAGTACAAGTTCCATGCGTAGAAATGTATGGCGACACATGTCCAATCTTGGCTGAAGTACGTGGTTGGTTCAAAGACCCAGCATTAGAAGATATGGGTCGTAAATACTGGAAAAAGCGTTCATACATTTTCCAAGGTTTCGTTGCAGAAGACGGACTTGGTGAAAAAGACAGTGAAAAACCAGAAAATCCAATCCGTAGATTTATTATTGGTCCTCAAATCTTTACTTCGATTCGTGCGGCTTTGGTCGATCCAGAATTGGAAGATTTGCCAACTGACTACGTGCATGGTTTAGACTATCGCATGAAGAAAGGTAGCAAGGGCGGATATGCTGACTACTCGACATCAAGTTGGGCACGTCGTGAGCGTCCACTAAGTGATGCCGAACAAGCGGCTATCGCTCAACATGGTTTGTTTAACTTGTCAGACTTCTTACCTAAGAAGCCAGGTGAAGTTGAATTGAAAGTCATGAAAGAAATGTTTGAAGCATCAGTTGATGGCGAGCCATATGATATGGAACGTTGGGGACAATATTTCAAACCAGCAGGAATGAGCCAAAATACTGGCGATCCTAACAAAGCAACTCCTAAAACATCTGCACCAGCAGTAGATGATATTGATGAAGATGACACACCGGTAGCTAAGTCTACTCCTGCTTCAGCACCAAAAGCAAGTGCTCCAGCGGCAGAAGGTGGTGACAGTCGTGCGCAAGATATTCTTGCAATGATTCGTAATCGTCAAAAAGCGTAAAGTAAAACACGGCTCCCGGTTCTGTTCCTATAAGGTCCCCCGGGAGTTTTCTATTTAGGAGAATTAACTTATGGCCACAAAAGTTAAAAAACTTGCAGTACAGGCTGAAAAAACTGTAAAGTCTCAATATCCCAATGATGAGATGAACGTTGGGGTTGCCAGAATGATGACTGTGTTCGCCGAGTTGATTGTACGGGAATGTGCCGGCCGGGTAGACAATATTTTGCGTGAGAAGAAAGATGGCGGCGGTACTATGGGTGATGATATTAGAGAACATTTCGGAGTTGAAGAATGAACTTGAAAGGCCCTAGAGCTGAAGCAATAGCTAAGGGTGAGCTTACTTATTTTACAGGTAAGCCTTGTAAGCACGGACATTTATCTCCTAGACAGACATCTAATAGTATTTGTATCCAATGCGGCAAAGAGATTTATATGCCAAAGGATAGAGAAAATTATAGATATAAAAATACATTCTACAGGCAATTTTTGACTAGAAAACAAGTCGCAATCCGTAATAATATTCCATTTACTATTGAATTTTCACAAATAGAACAGCCTACACATTGCCCTATATTAGGATCTGTGTTAAACTACGGTTGGAGTGGGGAAGGACGACGAGATAACAATAAAGCTACAATTGATAAAGTAATTCCAGAATTAGGGTATGTTCCTGGGAATGTTTATGTTATTAGTTGGAGAGCTAACAAATTAAAAAGCGACGTGTCTCTAGTAGAATTAGAAAAAATTATGAAATATATAAAGGAAAAAACAAATGGCAACTAAGGCTTTTGATCTAAGTAAATTTAGAAAGACCTTGACCAAGAGTATTGACGGTCTAGGCATTGGATTTAATGACCCAACTGATTGGGTAAGCACAGGTAACTTTGCTTTAAATTATCTAATCTCAGGTGACTTTAACAAAGGTATTCCTTTGGGCAAGGTTACAGTATTTGCTGGCGAGTCAGGCGCTGGTAAGTCATATATTTGTTCTGGTAACATTGTTAAGAACGCACAAGAGCAAGGCATTTATGTTATTCTTGTAGACAGTGAAAATGCGTTAGATGAAAAATGGTTACACGCACTAGGTGTAGATACTAGTGAAGAAAAACTTCTCAAGTTGAACATGGCTATGATTGATGACGTAGCAAAAACAATCCACGAATTCATGACCGAATACAAAGCTATGGAACAACGTCCTAAGGTTTTATTTGTCATAGACTCATTGGGTATGTTGCTTACCCCTACCGACATTAATCAGTTTGAAGCTGGTGATTTGAAGGGAGACATGGGTCGTAAACCTAAAGCATTAACCGCATTAGTTCGTAACTGTGTAAACATGTTTGGTAACTATAACGTAGGTATGGTTTGTACAAATCACACATACGCAAGTCAAGATATGTTTGATCCAGATGACAAAATTTCAGGCGGGCAAGGATTTGTTTACGCAAGTTCTATTGTTGTTGCTATGAAAAAGCTCAAGTTAAAAGAAGACGAAGACGGTAATAAAGTTTCAGAAGTCAACGGTATTCGTGCCGCTTGTAAGATTATGAAAACTCGTTATGCAAAGCCTTTTGAAACATTACAAGTTAAGATTCCATACGAAACAGGTATGAATCCTTACAGTGGTCTAGTTGACTTGTGCGAAAAAGCCGGCTTGTTAAAACAAGAAGGCAATAGACTCAAGTGGGTTGATCCAGAGACAGGTGAAGAGTTCAAATTCTACCGAAAAGAATGGAAAGATGATAAATTAGATATGTTAATGAGTAAATTTCATATTAAAACCTTAACAGAAACCATTCCTGAGGAGAAAGAAGACGATGTTGAATGAAACACAAATTGGTGATATCTGGGTACTATTTGCTGACTACATTGATAAGAAACAATTAGAAACTGTAGCAGAACGTTACGTGGATTTGCTAGCAGACTTTGGAACTACTGACAGAATTTTACAGGGTTCCATGGGTGTTGACAGTACTTTAGATTCAGCTATTGAATATTATCTTGACGAAGAAGATGACGATGCTGATGATGTTGACGAATTGGAGTTTTAATGGGTTGGTATTCTGATGTTGCAAAAGATATTTCTAACATTCCCGATGCCGCGGAATATTTTGAAGCTGAATTACTAGAAGCTAAAAAAGAATGTCGTGTCGTTGGTAATGTTGAGAAGGCCGCGGCCGCAATGCCCGGAGTAGTTGAACATAGGTTTGGTCAATTACAAGAAATTGAAGCTATATTAGAATATCTTAACATTGAATTGCGTCGTTTAAAAAGTAGCCATTTTCGTAAGTACTTAGAAAACTATCAACGTGCTCTTAGTAGTCGAGATTGTGAAAAATTTTGTGAAGGAGAAGCAGATGTTGTTGACTTTGAAAAAATTATCAACGAATTTGCCCTCCTACGCAACAAGTGGTTAGGTATTACCAAGGCACTTGACCAAAAACAATGGATGCTAACTAATATTGTTAAACTTCGTGTAGCAGGTATGGAAGACGCAACCTTATAATCAATTTCGCCAAAAATAACCCCATAGGTCTTAAATATTTTAAGGCCTATTTTTTTCTAAAAGGTTGCTTTAATGAATATGTTAGCGTATACTTACTAATATGAAAACTGTTGATAAACTATTAATTTCTATCACAACTGAGCATAAAGATTATGTCAAGGCATCACTGCCTAAAAAAGAATTTGACATACTAATCAATCTTTCGATATCAATTAATAATCATTTTTTCATAACCGAAAACCAAGGTCGTCTTTTAATCAAAATTCTTCGAGAAAATCAGAAAAAAATACTAGACCTTGCGGTTGAAATAAACGAAGTGATATCAACACCTACTTGGTCAAAACCATTTCGACAAGTGGAACAGGTGAGAAAATTTTATGTAGGAACCGATGAAAACAAAGATTCTCGATTATGCATAGATATGACATTTTCTCAAGAAATTCGGAAAGTGTTGGCAGAACTTGAAAAATCTCTAGACCACTTGACTATGACAATAAATGGAAAAAAGTGGACTGCTGACTATACTGAAAAAAATATAGTGAAGTTAGTAGAAGCGTTGACCCCGTTAAATTTTGAAATTGACGAAATACTAAAAAACCACTATTTTACCATAAAATCTTGGTCAGAAAATGAGGTCAAAAATCAGTTTGTAATTACCAACATTGAGCATAAGAACTTTATAAAACACATAGTTGATGATTTAGGTACTGAAACACCGATAGATCAAAACATCATTAATGATAGAAGCATACGGTATCAATATTTCACAGAAAATCCAACAAATTTCGGTGAAAATTTACCTGAAATTATCGCCAACAGAAACAAGTCGAGAGTTTGGGTCGATAAAAATCAGCATGACGTGTCTGAAGTTATTAACAGTTTATGCCAACTAAAACGATTGCCTATGCTGATAGTATTTGACTCTATAGTCAATAACAAATATTTTGAAAATTTGCAAATTTTGTCAGACGCCCTGGAAAAAAATGGAATTTTTGAAAAAATTGGAGTTTACTTTAGATTGCCTAATGATGACACTGGTAAGAAATTTAATCAATTTATTGCCACAAAAGAATACAATTATCAACTAGTCGGTGACACAAATGTAGCTGTTGTTATGAGTGGAAAATTACCAAAATTTTTCCTGAAAACCGACTGGAAGCCTATGAGTGTTATTGCTTTTGATACCCGTATGGGTTTACGTCACGGTAAAACGGCTGTATACTCTAACTGTTGCGATTGTATAGTTGAGTGGTCAGATGAACCACCTTTGATCGAACAAAGGATAATAAAAGCATGGCGGTAAGATTAGTAATAAAAGACGAAGTTAACATAAAAATTGAAAACTTGCCTTTAGAAGCTCGCAAGAAATTAGTTGCGAATTTTAAATATGAGGATCCGACTGCACGGCATCGTCCTGCATACAAACTTGGACGTTGGGACGGAAAAGTATCTATGTTTGGTCTAGGTGGCAATGGATATTTAAGCCAATTGGAAAAGGTACTTGAGATACTGTATAACATGCACATCGATGTAGAAGAAGTAGATGATTTACGCACAACTCCAAAAATTGAATTTACTCCTGTAACTGAAACCTACTGGGCAGATCAAGGTAAAGTGTGGCCAAAAGGCCATCAACAAGAAGGTCAACCTATCATGTTACGGGATTATCAAGTACAGGCAATCAACACATTTTTAACCAATACACAGGCGTTACAAGAAATTGCTACAGGTGCAGGTAAAACAATTACAACTGCAACATTAAGCCAACTTGCTGAAAAATACGGTCGCACAATCACTATTGTACCAAACAAAAGTCTAGTAGAACAGACAGAGGAAGATTTTATAGCAGTTGGTTTAGATGTCGGCGTTTATTACGGAGATCGCAAGGATCTTAATAAAACACATACTATTTGCACTTGGCAAAGTCTAAACATATTTGACAAAAAAAGTAAAAATCACGAATATGATATTATCAGTTTAGCTGAATTTTTAGATGGCGTTAAATGTGTAATTGTTGACGAAGTTCATATGGCCAAAGCTGAAGTTCTTAAGAATTTACTCACACAAAATTTGTGTAATGCACCTATACGTTGGGGGTTAACTGGTACCGTACCAAAAGGCGATTTTGAAGCACAACCTATTTTTGCCAGCCTTGGGCCAGTGGTTGGTGGAATCAAAGCACACGAATTGCAAGAAAAAGGTGTGCTGTCGGATTGTCATGTTAATGTAGTTCAAATGATCGATCTACCTGAATTTAAAGCATATCAAGAAGAACTAAAATATCTTGTCACTGACGATGACAGGATGATCTATATCTCAAAATTAATTAAAAAAATCTCACTATCAGGCAACACATTGGTTCTAGTTAATAGAATCGACTCAGGCAAATTTATAATAAACGAAATACCAGATGCTGTGTTTGTATCAGGTGAAGTAAAAACTAAGGACCGTAAAGAAGAATATGATGAGATTAAAACTAGCGATAATAAAATTATTGTCGCAACCTATGGCGTCGCGGCTGTCGGTATTAATATTCCTCGCATCTTTAACTTGGTATTGCTTGAGCCTGGCAAGTCGTTTGTACGTGTTATTCAATCAATAGGACGTGGCATTCGTAAAGCAGACGACAAAGATTTTGTACAAATCTGGGACATTACCAGTACCTGTAAGTTTGCAAAACGGCATCTCACAGAAAGGAAGAAATTTTACAAGGAAGCCAAATATCCATTTACTTTAGAAAAAGTGGATTGGCAAAAATAAGAAATTATGCAGATATTAACATTAGACAACGAAACATTTTCATTAAATAATTTACCCGAAGAAGTAGACGAAAATACTAGATTTGCGGTATTAGATAACAGTGATCCTAAGGAACCAGATTTCATGTTTATGCCGTTGATCTTTTTAGAAAGCTTCAATGCTCCAGCAATGGTCCTAAGGATTGGCAATGATGAAGTTACTATGCCAATTGATTGGTCAATCGCTGTAGGTGATAGCTCTAGCGGATGTGATATAGAAATATTACCTCTAACTAGCCTAAACGATAGAGGATTTGAAGCATTATGTTTTAATCCACTGAGCAGTTTCAGAGTAGAGTTTAAGAAGATAGAAATTGTAAATTTTTATAATGACGTTAAATGGTACTTCCCAAAGATGAAAAACGGGCAGTTACTAGCTACTCCGACTCGAGGAGGTGCAAAACCAGATTGTGTTTATTTTGTTAAAGAAATATCAAGACAAAACGAAATTATTTTATTGGATAAATTACTATGACCTTAAAAGTAGCCTATTTTCAACCTATATTATTAGCTATAGACAACGTACCACCTGTAGAATTTAGTAAAATTTACAGTCTTGCAGAGTCGTTGCACAGCCGACCTGAATTAAATGATGAAGGAAATCCATCTATCAGTATTCGGGGCGGACAACAGATACAAGTGTACCCTAATCAACTAGGCATAGATGTTAATTGGTTAGTTAGTTGGCTAGAGTCAATTTGCCAAGGTTACATGGAACTAGTATCACAACAAAGCGGCACTGAAGAACTAAAATATTGCAAGCCTGTTGTAACCAGCATCTGGACCATACGGCAACACGATGGCGACTATCAAGAAATGCACAGTCATCCAGGTGGAAATCTAAGTGGTAATATTTACATTTCAGCACCAGAACTAAATGACAACAGTAAACCAAGTGATAGCCAAATTTTGTTTAGATTGCCGCAGACTAAAGACATTACTAAATTTATAATGAATGACACTTGGAAATATAATCCAACCCCCGGAACAATTATAGTCTTTCCAAGTCACTTACCTCACACAGTTTATCCTTGGCAAGGGGTAGGGCACAGAACAGTCATGGCATTTGATGCCAAGTTAGTCGCGAAGGACTAGCAATGGGATCACTTAAACCCGGTGCTACTTATATCTACGAACGAGATGGTAAAACCACCTATGCTAGAGAATTTGGTGCTGACCCTAGTACTAGACAAGTAATAGGCTGGGACTATGATCCCGAGGAATCAAAAAGATTTGATTCTCGTACTAAGGATGGAAGACCATTGATCGATCAGATGCGAGAGGACCAGATGTGGGGTGAAATTCGGAGAGAAGCCAAAACCAATGTGACTTTACAACGTGCCCTTGATCGTGCTATAATGATATACAAACTAAGTAAGGATAAACTCCGTGAGTGAAAAAGTTGAACTAAAGGAAAAATTAGCGGCAATCGATCAAAACGTCCGAGAACTATGGGATGCTATGGATGCCGAACAACAAAAAGCTCTTAAGAATGAATTCTTTATTCTCAACAGATATGTAAGTAACGTACAAGGTCAGAACAGAGAAATCCAGGAACATTTTGTATTAACTGTTAATGAATATTTTAATAAACATTGGAATAGTCTACAAAAACATCCTAAGCTCATGTGGCAATTATTGTGTATGTGTAGTTGGAACGGTGAGAAAGTTTTCTTTCATCAATGGCTTGGCAATAAGAAACGTACAGGTAGTAACAGCAAGAAGATGAAGTTATTAGAAGAATTTTATCCTCAGAAAAAGACTGACGAACTTGAATTATTGGCATCAATAAGCACAGATAAAGAAATAAAAGATCTTGCAAGAGATCACGGCATGGATGAAGCAACTATCGCGAAAAAATTTAAATGATGTCTCTAGTTACACAACCTTTTATCTGCGGGCATTGCAACAAAGGATTCATGCAAGAGAAAACTTTGATAGTGCATGTCTGCGAGCAAAAACGTAGGGCATTGGCAAAGTCAGAAAAACATGTAATTTTAGGATTTGATACTTTTCAGAAATTTTATAAGCTAGCACAACCTAACGGCAAAGATAAAACATACGACGAATTCTGTAGAAGTAGTTATTACAATGCGTTTGTTAAATTTGGTAGCTTTGTTAGTAATGTTAATCCGCTGTATCCTGACAAATTTATAGACTATGTTGTTAGATCTGGTGTTAAACTCGATCATTGGTGTCGTGACGAAGTGTATGAACAGTATGTGTTTGACCTAATAAGAAAAGAATCAGTTGAAACTGCACTTCAAAGATCAATTAATACTATGATGGCTTGGGCCGATGATCACAAGGCACAATGGAATCATTATTTTTTATACGTAAGCCTAAGCCGTGCATGCTACGATATCAAGGATGGTAAGATTAGCCCCTGGATATTATTAAATTCAGCTAACGGTAAAGAGATGTTGAAAAAATTCAGTGACGAGCAGTTAGGCCACGTGCAAAAGATTATTGATCCACCATTCTGGGTTGGTAAATTTAAAAAAATGCCAGAAGACGTACAATTAGTTAAAGATGTTGTTAAAGAAAGCAATATATAATGCCTGATATCGATTTGGACTTTGCAGACAGAACAAAAGTTTTAGATGTACTAAAACATATTGATGCACGACTTGATACAGATAAAAAACATAACACTGGTATCTATGTACAAAGCATACCTTATAACCCCGTAACTGGGCTAAGTACTATTAATTACAAAACTGCTGAAGAAAGAGGCTATTTTAAAATAGATTTCTTAAATGTTAGTGTATATGAAGGTGTAAAAAATAAAGCACACCTTGCTCAATTATTGGAGACAGAGCCCATATGGGACCTACTTTTAGAAGACGACTTCGTGAACAAACTCTTTCACGTCAACGGGCATGGTTCTATCTTGAGACAGGTCAAACCTACCTCGATAGAACAATTGGCCGCAGTTTTAGCTATGATACGCCCGGCGAAACGTTATCTGATTGGGAAAGATTGGACTACGATACTGACGGAGATTTGGACGAAACCAGAGAATGATGAGTACTACTTTAAGAAGGCACATGCTATTGCCTATGCACATGTAATTGTTGTGCAGATGAACTTAATTTGTGAAGGGTTACTTAACTCTACGGACTAATTGAACACTTTTACGTTTAACACGTTTTAAGGTAAGATTCATTAAGTTAACAACTGGGCCAAGCAGTATACGAGTGTCCTTGCTATTGAATGTTTTAATAGCATATTGAAAAGGCTGTATTTGATTCCTACAAAATATATTGATAGGAAACTGTCGATTTGATTCCCACCACCATGCTTCACCTATTTCAAGAAATTCAGCTTTTTCTTCAGGGGTTCGAATAGCGTTCAGATCGTAAAAACTAGTTACGAACTGATCTTGATTGATGATGATCCCAACATATTCATCTTCGCCGTAGTTTATTACACTTATAAAGGGTAAATTTTGTTCTATATTGTCTCTTAGTTTTGCCATAAATACTATTAAAGGATCCCTGCATAATGCAAAAAGTTCAAAGTTATTTATATTCTAATAGAGTCATACTATTAGCCGATATGGCAGGATTCAACGTGGAGAACACAATCGTGTATGCAAAGACAGTAAAAATTTATAAAGGTGTTGACAATATCATTGAGTTTGATATTCAGAACGCTGATCAAAAACGTCTCGATCTAGTTACCAGTGCCCCAATTACTGGTATTGAGATGAATGTGATGGATGCTAGTGGCAATGCACTTCCTAACAGCCCGTATACTGTTACTCCTATTGGAACTAGCTTAAAAGGTGTAGCTTCTGCTACTATACCAAGTACCGACCTAGTTGGGTTAAATGATCAATATTTAAAATATAGTGTGACTGGCACAAATACTAATGGCAATACTATTCCTTTATATAACGACAGTAGATTCAGTGCTATTGGCACTATAGAAATCGCTGGCAGTGCAATGGGTATTACTCGTCCAAGTGTTACATACAGTGAGTTTGCAGGCGACATTAATTTTATGGGCAATGTTACTGATCATACCAGTGCTATTCCTTGTAAATTCTATGAAGCAGTGCCGACTACCAATTTAAATTTTTCGATAGATTTAAATAAGTTTATTGGAACAATATATGTTGAAGCCACTGAAGATATGACTGTTAGCGTGTCATCATTTAATGACGCCCAAAAAATACAAACCTTTACAACCACAGTAGCTACCACAGCAACTCATACATTTTCTAATGTGCCTGTGATAAATCCGGTTACTGGAAACAGTTATAACTATATGAGAGTCAGCTGGACTTATCCAGATGTTTGGCAATATGGTAGCCAACAAAACCCATATCCTACATTTGGAATGGTTAATACTGTCACCGTTACCTATTGATTTTAACCAAATAATCTGTTATACTTAGGCATGAGCCTTATAGCGGATACACTACTACAATACCTACCCGGAAAGCGTAAACACACTCCAAGCGGTTGGATTGGGTTCAATGCTGTCTGTTGTGATGATAAAAGACAGCGTGGCGGATTTATTGTCAACGGCGGCGATGCTGTAAGTTATCATTGTTTCAATTGCGGATTCAAATGTAGTTGGCAACCTGGCAGACACATCAGCCAAAAGATGAATAAATTCATGCGGGATTTAAATATTCCAGATGATATTATTAGTCAGTTACGATTGGAAGCGTTACGATTAGACGACAACAACACTACTGAAATTCGCAGTATTATTCCAAAATTTGATTCTCGAGCATTACCGATGGATTCAAAAAGTTTTGCAGAGTGGCAGACTTTTCTTAAACTTACAGATGATGATTATGAGGTTCCACTTGCATTTTATAATGTAGTAGAATACCTAGCAAAGCGAAAAATAGACCCGCTGGCATATCCATTTTATCACAGTAACAAAGTTGGGTTTAACAATAGGATTATTATTCCATTTTTGTATAAAGGTGATATTGTAGGATGGACGGCTCGTGCAGTTAATGATGCTAAACCTAAATATTTGTCGGAACAACAACCTGGTTATGTGTTTAATTTAGATAATCAACAAGATGATCGTGAATTCGTAATTGTTTGTGAAGGCCCTTTTGATGCGCTAAGTATTGATGCTTGTGCATTGCTAGGCGCTGAAATTAAAGATAGTCAAAATTGGTTATTAAAGCAACTAGGAAAGGAAATTATACTCGTACCTGATAGAGACGAAGCAGGTAAGGTAACACTAGAACAAGCACTAGAGTTTGGTTGGTCAGTAAGCATGCCTGACTGGCCAGATGGTATTAAAGATGTCAATGACGCTGTAATTAAATTAGGTAAGTTGGCTACGATGTGGTTAATTGTTAGTGCGAAAGAATCTAACAATTTAAAAATTCAATTGAGAGCAAAAAAATGGTTCAAAGAATAATCGATTTTATTTTATATCCTTTACGCAAGTACAAGGAAAAACAAGCATTTAAAAAACGTCTAGCGGAATTGCGTAAACGTGATCCGTTCATTTACAAATGATTACATGGGGAATAAGCGGCAATAGTCACGATGCGGCTATTGCTGTATTTGTTGATGAGCATCTAGTATTTGCCAGTCATAGCGAGAGATTCAGTGGCATAAAGAACGATAGAGATTTGTGTCGAGATCTAGTTATGGCCGCAAAACAATATGGCAATCCAGATCGAGTTTATTGGTACGAACGGCCATTTCTCAAATCACTAAGACAATGGTATGCCGGCCAAGGCTGGAAAGGCAAGGATAATGATATCGAAATATATCTAGCCCGTTATGAAATCCATGCTCCTGTTGAATATGTAGATCATCACCTTAGTCATGCCGCTGGCGGATATTTTACCAGTCCGTATACTGATGCGTGTATTCTAGTTATAGATGCCATCGGTGAATGGGATACCGCTACTATATGGGAAGCCAATGGCAACAAACTTAAAAAGAAATGGAGCCTACGTTATCCAAATAGCGTTGGATTATTTTATTCAGCAATGACACAACGAGTGGGATTAAAGCCTAATGAAGATGAGTACATTCTAATGGGCATGGCTGCCTACGGTGAAAAACAAAAACTATCGTACGGCATGAGCAGAGACTTTATTGATAATTATGATAGCTTAAAATTTGTTCGTAGTTGTCATCGAGGAGTAATGGATTGGCGTCCCGATCTTATTGTCAAAGATAGTTTTGACATTGCCGCGGCTACACAAGAAGTATACGAAGAATATTTTAGAAGTATATTGATAAAAGCAGTAAGATTAACAAAAAGTCGTAATCTAGTGTTAATGGGCGGATGCGCATTAAATTGCAGTGCCAACAGACTAACTGGACAATATTTTGATAGTACTTGGATTATGCCTAACCCGGGAGATGCAGGCTCAGCCATAGGCGCAGTATTAGCAAAACATCCTAGTTGGAGAATTGATCCTAAACATTTTACACCTTATCTAGGGTATGACATGGGAAGTCGTAGCACCAACGAAGAAATTGTAGAATACATTAAAGAAAATAAAATTTGTGGTCTAGCCCGGGGCCCTGCAGAATTTGGACCACGTGCGCTAGGTAATAGAAGTTTGCTCGCGGATCCCCGGGGTGAAGATATAAAGGATAAAGTAAATGCAATCAAACAACGACAAGAATTTAGACCATTTGCTCCGGCAATACTCGAAGAGTTTGTTCATCAGTTTTTTGATATGCCTCGTGGTTGGGATAATAGTCGGTATATGCAGGTCGTCGCCGGTTGTAGGTATCCTGAGCTTTATCCTGCTATCGTTCACCGTGATGGAACTTCACGTGTACAGACTGTTCCGGATGATGGATCGCCTTT
>Ga0208497_1000733_pt1 | contig 13836 bp, 16 predicted proteins | sample CryBogCBE25Aug07_FD_184555 | JGI IMG/M metagenome (GOLD analysis project Ga0208497, IMG submission 184555) | Freshwater microbial communities from Crystal Bog, Wisconsin, USA - CBE25Aug07 (SPAdes) | ecosystem: Environmental > Aquatic > Freshwater > Lake | place: Crystal Bog, Wisconsin, USA...
AGACTGGTGCGAAAGGATTTCTTGGACTATCATAACCGTCGTCTTCTGGATAAACTGGATATTCGTTCATTCTGGATTTTCTTCAGAGTAGTTACGCATAACAACACCGGCCATGGCATTGGCTTCGTTTTCTTCTTCGCTACCAGTGACTCCAGATTCATCGTGCAATTGATCTTGTATATCTTGTTTATAATGTACAAGCTCGTGCGCTAATGTGCGTAATACATCTTTAGAATGCCGCCCTTTAGCTACAAGATAAATTGTAGTTTCTTCGGGACGATAGCAACCAAACGTAGTGCCATCAGCACCAGGAATACGATCAACTACTTTGATAGTAGGTAATTGATTGATTTGTAATTCTTCTTGTGCAAAAGGTAAGAAAGGTTTAATATAATCAGTTTCGTGAGATTCATGCATAATCTCAAATATCTTTGATTCTGCGATCATTAACATATCTTGTAATTGTTCTACTGACTCGCAATTCCACTTACGTAGAGCTTTGTTGATACGGCTGTTTGGATCACGTTTAGTCTTAGCACCTGTGCGTGATTTCTTCATGCCCTTCATGCGGGCACAGAAGCTCTTACGACGCTTGCTAGCTTTACTACCTTTTTTGAGTTTACTTGGTTTTGTTGTTACTGCTGTTTGTAGTTTAGAGCCAGGATGTTCTTTGCGATAGCTAGCAACACCTTTCTTGTTTAAGCCGCCGTTCTTATTCTTGCCAGATTTTTTCTGCCACGCTGCAGTTTCAACAATAATCTCAGTTACTTTCATTTTGCTGTAGCTCTTAACATCCAACTGTGCTTACGGAAAGCATCCATGCGTTCAGCCAAGAAATTACTGAAACCATGTTCGCCTTCTGCTTCGGCAATATCGTATACACGTTTTAAAATAGTAACCATGTTGTCACTATCTTGTAATAGTTGTTGTACCATTTGCTCAGCCGGCATTACATTGGTTTCATCATCAATCATACTTAATACACTAAAGCGTGTATTACTACTTGGAGCATAACCGCCACAAGCACGAATCTTTTCAGCAAAGTCATCAATACTGTCATATACTTCTGTGTAGATCTTTTCAAATAATGCGTGTAGTTCTTGGAAGTTAATTCCTTCCACATTCCAGTGGCAGAACTGCGCTTTCAAAAAGAAAGTATATTGACTTGCGAATCCGATCTTAGCGGCTTTGATTAATGCTTCATTCATTTTGTAATCTCTTTTAATTCGTTAACTAATGTATTTAACCGTGTGTTGCGTTCGTTCTGTAACTTAGTCCAGTAAGATTCTTTAACAGGCTTGGGCTTCTTTTTGTCTGCGGAGCTAAATGCTTTTGTTAACTCTTGTTCCATATCGCTTGTTGCTTGCTTGGCTGTAACGGGTTTACCTTGAGTCCATTTACCTTTAGAGTAATCATAGTCATCAATATTCCAACCGGCAGGACCTTTTTGGCTCTTGTCCATTTCCGCCACACCTTTGTCTTTCTTAACTTGAATCTTGGCTTTAGGTTCAGTAATGTTGAACTCATTCTTTTTAGGAATGCCTGTTGGCTTTGGTTGTTTGTTACGATCTAACTCACCGTTTGCACGAATTTGCCTAGCTAATTCTGTGCCAGCACCTTTGGGACCAAAGTGACGAGGAGTTGCTTCCGCCACACCTTGTTCACCAAACTCGTCTTCCAAGCGATCAAAAAGAATTTCTTCAATTTGTTCAAAATCGTCATCTGGGTGTAATCCAGAATCTACAGCAATGTCGTTGTACATGTCTTGTACATAACGACCGGTGGGAGTGTTGGCACTGAGCAAATTGTACAATGCATCAAAATCTTGGTTGGCAACAATTTCACGCAACTCCAAATCAATTTCGCTCATTACACCTTCCGCCACACCTTGCTTCATATACTTTTTCTGTAATTCTAAATCTGCAGGAGTTGCTGGTCTGATTAAATTCAAATATTTGTCTACTGGAACTGCTTTTATTTCTACAGGTTTGATTCCCTTGACACCGGGTATGGTGTGAAACTCTCGTGAATTACCACCTTGAACGAATTGAGGTTTACCATCGGGCCCATTGAATGGCACCTTGTGTAGATATACATTTTCACCTTTTCTAATCTTGCCACTAAACAAAACCATCTGTGGGTCATTTGGAAACATACCAGTATCACTACCTGGAGTAGTAAGTCCCATTGTGATAGCAAATTTTGGATCTGATGTAGCATAGATAGCATTTTGATTACTACCAGCGGCACCGCCCGTGTCAACTGCTTGGCGTGGCTCTAACATTTCAATCGGTTGTCTTGAACCGTGCCACAGATATTTTTGTTCGGAGCCTTCCGCCACACCTTGCTCGTTAAATCTCAACACATTCTGAATCAATTGTTGTGCTTGTTTAACATCGTAGTTGTCAAGTCTAACACCAGGTTTGCCTCTATGGTGAAGGTTATATCTTGTTAGTAAATCTATTTCTTTAGGGTCAAGTGCTTGGGAGTGATTTTTAAGAACCTTTGCGGCAAGGCCAGCTTGCTTTTTATGTTCTTGTTCACGCTGAGCCTTTTCAGCAGACCTATCAGTGGTATGGATAACATTACTCCACTCACCCTCCGCCACACCTGCTTGACGTTCTTTACGAGCAATCTTACGATTTGCAAGACCTACTTGTTGTGCTGGCACAGCTTGTTGAACCCATTCTTTACTGCCTGTTTGAGGATTGGGATTGTTGGCCTTCATTGCGGCTACTTGTGCTCCACGCTTGTCTGCATAACTCTTTAAGGTATTAACATCAAGTTCGTCTAACTCTTCGTACTCATCTTCTTCATCGGCATATTGATTATATTCAACATCACTTAGATGCATACTGTGTCGGCCGTGGTTATATAAGTTGACAATAACAAACTTGCCACTTGGACTAAACTCTGCAATCTCACCAGTCTTGCCTTCATACGCATTTGGCGCTGTAACAATAACAGGATCACCAACTTGTAATCGACCTTCTTGTACATTGCCACCTACAGGACTTGTACTGTCTATGGCTACAGGATCATTGCTTGATTCCATAGTTTGCCCCATCTTAGGGGGGCTAACAGTAACACCCGGTTCACCAATTTTAATAGTTTCGCCAGGATATACTTCGCTACGGAATTCTAAAGGAATAGCAGTAATACCCGGCGCATAATCAACAGGAGAACCCACAGCATAACGAGCAAGTGTCAATCCCATTGCTTTTGCTTTTTCGGCTGGAAATTGGAATGCTTGAGAACCAACGTGCCCTTCTTTAGATTTTTGTACAGTAGAACTACGATCAACTGCTAATTGCATACCACCTTGATCTTCGGCACTTAATAATAACAATGGTGTGTTGCCGTGCTTTTCAATGTCGGCATAAATGTTGCCACCGTGGCCAATGACTTCTTTAGCTAAATTAGAATTAAAGAAAATAGTAACACGACCGGTGGTAATTGGATTAGAACCACGACCTGTATCAATAGCATTTTTTAATTGTTGTACTAATTCTTCTGCGCTATTAGCACGTAATGGTCCAATTGGTTTAGTTTGTTTGCTTTGTAAATGATCAGCACGGCCAAGATATTCTTTTGAACCTGCTGCTGGTCGCATTTGATAACGTAAGTTCCACCCTTTGTACTTTTCGTCTTGCGTTTGACCGGGTTTAGCTTTACGTGGATCAATCTTTAATTCAGTTACCGGTTCGGTACTTTCTTTAGTCCACTGGTCGTGCTCGCTGGTCCAATCATTGGTACCATCGTTCCAAGCATTTTCACCAAGTTGCTCTTGACGCTTTTGTTCTGCACGACGCTTTTGGTAGTCAGTCATACTAGACTGACGTTGTTTTGGCACAGGCTTACCAGCATCAATATCACGTTCGCGTTGGCGACGTTTTTGATAATCTGTTTGTGCCTCAGCAATATCTTCGTTGGGCACACAGTTATTAACACGCACTCCGCCTTTTACTTTGGTGCCTTCTTTGTGCTTACCCTTCCAGCACGTGGCATCTAAGCGTTGGCTAGTAGCCTTGGCTTCGTCTACAGTCATTGGAGTAACGATGTCGTACAAATTCATTTTATTGTCCTGCCGCTTTTTGTTTAATCTGTTGTATGTTCTGAATCAACTTAGTAGCATCTGCTGGATTGGCATTTACTAGTGCGTCTTCAATACCTTTACCTAGAGCACCAATAACCTTTTTACCTGTTTGGTCCATGCCAGCACCAGTGGAAGGATTGATATTAGGATTTTGTGTGTTAGCTACCGCAGTTTTAGCAGCTTGGCTAGCACCTACGCCAGTTTTAATACCAGCCATGTTTTGTAATTTCTGAAATGTCTGCCCAGCTTGTGTTGTTTTTTGTAGCATAGCTTTTTGTTGTATTGGATCTTGTGCGCCCGGTGCAGGATTATTTGCACCAGCTTCAGATAAACCTTTTTCACGTTTAGTCTGTTCCCAACGAGCACGTAGTTTGTCTGTCAATGATACAGGTTCTGCACATTCTTGTTCAACACTTTCGTCGGCACCACCAACCATATGTTGGCCTGGGGTACGCGGATCAGTACCCTTCCAGTAGCCAGTAAATTTGGGGCCTGTGCTATGTTGTTCAGCACTAGTCATGGAACCTTCATCCACATCGCCGTGGTATTCTTTTGTTAATAATTCAGCATACGTATCAATTTTACTAGGATCAACCTTACCGTCTAGGTATCTATACGCACACCCCATAACAGCACGGTCATCGCCGGCCATGTCTGAATAAGGGCGATCTTCGCTGTTCATCCAATCACTAAATAGTTCAAGTACGTGTTTCACTGTACCTTCATCTAATCTTTTAAATATATCTAAAATATTGCTAAAATTATTATCCATTACTTAACTTTCTTGACCTTAACTGGGCCACCTTTGGTCATTTGGTTTGTGTAACCTTGCTGACGTTTAATAATGCTAGTAGGCATATTACCTTCTTGTGTAAATGATACAGCAATACTTGGGCTACCTGTACTACCACCTGTTGCGTCTTCGTTTATTAGACTTTCAGCAAACATACGCTCTGCGCTGTCTGCATCAAACCCTGGAACTTCTGGCTTGTGGCCCATTTCGTGTTGGCTAATCATATAGTTCATAACTTCAACACTGGTTTGTTTGATCATAGCAATTTTTTCTTGTACCCACTCTGGAAAATCTTCGTGACTACCAATATCTTTGTTTAAGTGAGTTAGCACACGAATAACAGTATGCAGGTTGTTTTTAACCATGCCCACTTCGTCATCGTATTCGTATTTTTCTGCTGATTCTTTTAAAAAGTCTGTGGTTTTCATGGCATTTTTCCGTTGTTAGTGTATTTATTCGGTTGTAGTAAACTCGTAAGAACTTGCAACACCGTTTAACATAACGTTTTCAGTTCTGATTGTGCCTGCGGTATTAATATGTTCTACTTTTAATGTATGTACACCGGCATTCAAATTAACAAGAATGTTTTCTCTAATATAGATATGTGCTCCACCCCAGGTAAAATCACGTTCTGTAAGCAAATCATTATCTACATACACCCGATATCTTGGTGGCACATCGCCCCAATGGGCATACACATCTACAGTTAGTTATGCTCAGTCATTTGGGGTCAAATGCTAATCGAGCACGTTCCTGTTCAAGTTGAGCAATCTTTTGTTTTAATTTTTCTATGTATTGCGGAGGCAGTTTTTCTGTGGCGATACGTTGTTTGATAGCAAGAATATCTTGATTGATATATTCAACGTGACGAGTAGCCAAATCATTGACTGCACCTTCGCCTAAACGAGCCTTAACCCATGCTAGATCTTCTGCTAGTCCAAACGCACGTAAATTCTTCATTGGTGTTTTACCAGTAACATCATTTTGATCACCGGTAGTGGCCATAACATAACGTGGATCTTTGCCACCGTTAACTACACCAACACCTGCGGCTTCTTCGTTAACAGTTTTTAAACTATTAATAAAATCATGTAGTTCTTGTTTTTCTTTGGCATTTAATAATCGTGGATCCTTTTTGTAGCGATATGCTAATAGTTTATAGTATCCTTGATCACTGAGTGATTTTGATGGAACAAAGTGACTAACAGCTTCAGCAACCGGTTCTTCTTTAGGAACTTTAACTTTTTGTAGTTCTGTTTTCTTTTTAAGCGGAGCAGGTTCTACAGCTGCCGCTGGTAGTAATCTACTGTTAAATATTTGTTCGGCTTCGCGAGTGTATTTGCCAAATACATCTGCAATAATTTGTTGACGTGTTTTTTCATCAGCTGGTTCGTATAATGCTCTAATATCGCTGGCACCAGTACAAACTTTGCCTAATACTGTAAACTCTTTAGTTGGGACAGTTAAAATATATCCATGCTTATCCATAGTTTGCACTTGGGATAAATCGTCTGGCATTTTTTGTAATTTTGATGGAGTACCATCTTTTTTAGTCCAACGCTGGAAGCGTGGATCTTCAGCCATGTCTTTTTCGCTAACAGCAAACAAAACTTTATACTGTGATTGTGCTTCGTTAGATATATTAAATGCTTGTTGAATTGCTTCGGTACTATAATTTTGTGGAATTTGTACAATACGGTCGCTAGGAACACCTTGCAAGTTCATAAAATAAACTCGCTCAGACAATGTAAATGGGGTTTTTAGGGGCTCTACTTTACCAGTTGTGCCAATGTAGACATTTTGTCGCCCAAATTTACCAACTAAGTAGTTGTAAACCCAAGCATGACCTTGGTGGAATGGTTGGAATCTTCCGCCAAAAATTACAAGGACTTTTGCTTCTGCTAATTCGTTTATGTACATGATAATGTATTTATCATATTATAAACTTACAAGTATTGTATAAATATTAGTGTAGTTCGCGATACTGGTAATATCCAACTACTCTAACAGTTTATAAGGAACTATCAGCAAATGTATTTACACTTTTACGTCTACGCTTACTTACGAAAATCCAATTTAACACCTTACTATATTGGTAAAGGAAAGGAAAATCGTGCGTTTGAAAAACATCAAAATATTAGCACCCCAAAAGATAAAACTAAAATAGTAATATTAGAATCGGGATTAACAGAAATAGGGGCCCAGGCCATTGAACGTAGAATGATACGTTGGTGGGGTAGAAAAGATTTAGGCACAGGAATCTTGCTAAACAGAACAGATGGTGGAGATGGTGTCAGCGGGCTTAAACAAACTAGTGAACATAAAGCTAAACGATCCCGTGCTATGCAGGGTAAACCTAAATCTGCAGAACATAATCGCAAAAATTCAGAATCCAACAAAGGTAAGTCCAAATCTGAATTACATAAATTAAAATTAAGTGGACCAAAAGAAAAAGTGCATTGCTGTCATTGCAATGCACTTATTGGGGGCAAATCAAATTTTTACAGATGGCACGGTGATAACTGTAAGTTAAATATTCTCCAAAAGCCATATGTAAAACGGTGACTCAAACGGTAACACCCAAGTACCATTCCATCCCAAATCTATACATTTATCTAGTGTAGGGCGATCGGTATCGTCAGCTACAAACTTAGTTTTTGTATAAATTAAATTGCCTAGATCAATTTCGTCGATTTCAACGCTTTTAATATGCAATAGCAAATCGCCGATTATGTTAAACTCAGCAGATTCGTAGTTATCTTTTTTAACATCTGAATCTTCTTTGTTTTCTAGACGAATTTTTAATGTTGCGGGACCTTCAGTAATTTCTGTATCAAACTCTGTACAAAACACTTCGCCAGAAGCCGCTTCAATTTCTCGAGTTTCGATAACGTTATCATTGACTAGGATGCTGTATACTGGGCGTTTCTCCCAGTATGTCCCGGATAAGTTAATTTTAAAATGTAATTTTTCAGAGTCTGCCATATTATACCTTAAGATGTCTGTTGCGGCTGTTCTACTTTAGCACCTTGTGCAGCTAGAGTATCTTCAATAATGCCCATGCTACCACGATCCATGATCTTCAACTTGTCTAAGTCGCCTGCATACTCATAGTGTCCAACGTGGTTCAACAATACTTTACTGTGTGCCCAAATCTCGCCACCTAGTTCTTGCCAACGACGGCAGAATAACCAGTCTTCACTCAGATAGTGACCACGTTCATCAATCTTACAATCAAAGATTGAGTACATCATTGGTTCGTATTGCTTGCCTAAGCCTACATCGTCAACATACTTGCACTCTGGATGAGCTGCGATTAGTTTTTCGTATACAGGACGTTTAAATAACAAGAAACCTGTGCCCATTGTATCTACTGTAAAGATATCACCTTGGATTTTAGTTTCTGGTTTTAAGTTAATTACATAGTTTACAGGTAATGCTTTCTTAGGATATAAACCACCGATAACTTCTTTATCGTATGCAATCATACTTAGAATAGATTCTGGTTGGAAACGAATATCGGCATCGATAAACATAAAGTGTGTGGCTTCTTTATTAGTCATCATCTTAGCCATTAAGTTATTACGAGCACGTGTTACCAATGATTCATTAACCATAGTATCCAGTGACCAGTTAAGGCCTGCTTGTTGTGCTAGCAATGTAAAGCGCAAGAAGCTAGTCATAGTAGGCTCTGATACCATACCACCGTAGCAAGGAATACCAATGTGTAAATGTACCTTACGGAAATCAAACGGTGTACCTGCTTGTTGTGCTTGCTGTGGCTGTTGTGCTTGTGCTTTTTGTTTAGCGGCTGCGGCCTTAATTAAGTTCACAGCATCGCTTTGACTGACTTTCTTATCGCTCATTGAGTTCTCTCTTTAGTTAATTGATTAGGCTTTTGTTACTTCAACAAGTGCGCCTGCACCTGCTAATTCTTGTGCAACTGCTTCTAAGCTGTCGCATACGTCATTTGTTAATACTGGTGTTTCTGCTTCTGTATCTTTTAATAACTTAGTAATGGTAATTACTACAGTTTCGGTTTGCATCTTTGCCATCACGGGCTCCTTGATAATATGCTATTATTTATGTGGCACTACTACCAGCTCGTGAATATTTAGGACCAAACCTGGACTTATTAAGTTAAGAAACGTTGTGACGCTAGGATCGTTGGTATAAAAGTACGCATTCCATAAAAATGGATTACTTTTGGATAGTGTATCTATTAATCCTGTAGAAATACTTAATGTTTCTGGGCCAATGGAAGTTAAGTAGCTCAGTATGTTTTCTTTAAGTTCGGTAGTATATCGCCCATCACGTAAAATAATCTTATGCGTATATCCTATATCCTTTTTACGCAAAATAGCACCTGAGTTTAATATTTCAGCACACTCTGCGTTTGCTGGACCGGATATAGATTCTATATGACTTGTATAAGGTTGCAGATGAGTTATGATTAATTCTATTAACTCTTCTTCTGTAGTTGCGTATATTTGTATACGTGGCTCTTCAACACGTAATTTAATACCCGTTGATCCACGACGTATAGTGCGTAATACTTCTAGCAAACTAATATTAGCATTATCGATATCTCTATTTTGTCTGGCTCCCCACCACCCAGACTGATTGATGTGTTTATATACACTTTTTCTATGGTCTAATGCTGCAACCATGTCACCCTTGCTGTTAACCAAACGACCTGCAGGGCAGTACATAACTATTTTATATAGAAACTTACCGAAATACTTTTTAGTAGTGTGCTCTACAGTAATCTTAGGATTGTACCGAATCCAGAACGATGTATCCATTGGCATCTATCATTGGTGTACTAGGAACAAACGGACCTAGTACATTAAATTGAAATTCCTCATCATTGTAATCAACTTCAATAATGCTGTTTACTGGAATATTATCAAACAAAATCTGTTTACTTAACGGTACTTTGATTAAGTCGCTAATCTTACGACTTAGCGGACGAGCACCCATCTTGCTATCGTAGCCAACTTCAGCTAAACGATCTACTGCGGCTTCTGTTAAACGAATCTTCAATGACTTCTCACTTAGTAAATCGTTAATTTCATTAATAAACTTAGCAACAATCTTACGTATGCTTACTTCATCTAGCTTGTTAAACTTGCAAATACCATCTAAACGATTACGGAACTCAGGTTTAAAGAAGTCTTTAACTGCTTTGTCGTCTTCGGTGGTCTTTTGTAGTTCACGTCCAAAGCCGATGTTGTTGCGTTCGTTGTCTGCGGCACCCAAGTTACTAGTTAAGATAACAATAGCGTTACGTGCATCTGCCTTCTTGCCATTGCTACTAGTAATAATACCTTCGTCCATTAGTTGTAACAAGATATTAGTTACATCTGGGTGAGCTTTTTCAACTTCGTCAAACAAGATAATACAGTTAGGATTCTTTTCAATGTCGCTAATAAGCATACCGCCACCTAAGTTACTATCATCATAACCAACATAGCCTGGGGGAGCACCAATTAACTTAGCCATCGCGTGTTTCTCTTGATACTCACTCATATCGTAACGCAACAACTTCATGCCCATGCCTTCAGCTAACAACTTAGCTAGTTCTGTTTTACCAGTGCCTGTTGGTCCTAGGAATAGGAAGTTACCAATTGGCTTGTTCATTGCTTTAAGTCCAGCACGTGCTACATAAATCTTTTCTAATACTGTTTCTACTACTTTGTCCTGCCCAAACAACTTAGTCTTAACTGTTTCTTCTAAGTCTACTAGAGTCTTAGTTGATTCCGATCCAATTTGTTCTGCCGGAATCTTTGTAAACTTACTGATAATATCAACAATATGGCTCTTACGTACTGTCCATCCTAGTGCATTAATCTTTAACTTAGCAGCGGCAGTATCAATTAAGTCAATTGCCTTGTCTGGTAGTTTCTTGTCTGGTTGATAACGAACTGATAGTTCAACTGCGGCATCAATTGCTTCATCGCTAATAGAGCCACAGTGGAATACTTCAAAGTATTCTTTAAGACCGTGTAAGATCTCTTTAGCTACAGGGATAGTAGGCTCTTCGATAGTCATACGGCAGAAGCGACGCATTAATGCACGATCCTTTTCAAATGACTGTGTGTATTCTTCCCAGGTAGTTGACGCCAGAACTTTAATTTGTCCTTTGCCTAGGGCTGGCTTAATCATGTTAGCAAAGTCTACTGAACTATTGCTACCAGATCCTGCACCACGCATTTGATGTGCTTCGTCGATAAACAGTACGCACTTGCCTTTGCTAGTTAACGCACCAATAACGTCTTTGAACTTTTCCTCAAATTCGCCACGATATTTACTACCAGCAAGCAAACTAGCAATGTCTAAGTTGTAAACTGTGTAATCACGTAGATATTCCGGAACATCTCCGTTGACAATGTTACGAGCAAGCCCTTCTGCAATGGCAGTTTTACCTACCCCAGCATCACCAACCATCAATACGTTCGACTTGTTACGTTTAGCAAGTACTTGTGCAATTTCTTCTAGTTCAAACTCACGTCCTACAACAGGATCAATCTTGCCGTCTTTGGCAGCTACGTTTAAGTTTTCGCAATACTCACGTAGGATATCATCTGCACGAGCATCAGCAGGAATACGTTTACCTTTAGTTTCAACATAGTGTTGGTTATAAAAATCTACTACAGCACTACGCTCTAGTCCGTACTTGATAAAGAAGTAACTAGCGTGACTATTTGTTTCAGAACAGATACTTAAGAAGATATCAATAACTTGTACGTGATTGCGACCGCTAAACAACACTTGTGTAAATGCACGGTTAAACACACGCTCTAAGCTATGTGTCTTTTTAGGATCATGATCCTTGTCCATATTTGTAATGTATGTTTGTTTTTGTAAATATTCTTCAAGGTCTCCCATTAAAGAATTTGTATCAACACCAAACGCAATCATTAAATCGTTCCATGGCTTAAAACTCAGCAAGCCGTGTGCTAAGTGCTCCAAGGTCACATACTCGTGATTGTATTGTTTTGCTAAGTCAGTTGCGTTAGCAATTACTACTTCAATTTCTGGATTGTGGTTTATCATAAAAATATTTATTGTATATTAAGGATTGATTTTACTAATTCTATTTGCTCTGGTGTTAAATTCTGCGGAACTTCTAATTCTAACTCTACATATAAATCTCCGCGAGTGTTGTTGTTTAATTGATACAAACCTTGTTCTGACAATCTAAACTTCATTCCTGGTTGTGTCCCGGCTGGCAATGTTAATTCAAATTTCTTACCATCTAGTCCTGTGATATTAACTACACCGCCTACTGTTGCTAGTAAACAGTTTACACTAATCTTGGTTATTAAGTCAATACCATGTACAACAAAATTTTCCGCATTGTAAACATTAAATTGGACATATAGATCACCGCGTGGGATAGTATTAAATAGGTTATCACCTAGCCCGGAATATTTAATATTTGTCCCAGAAGTTACACCACGTGGTATTTTAACTTCTAGTGTAGTTGTTTCACCATTAGTGGTTTTTACTTGTATTGTTTTGGTTTGTTCTTCTAAGGTACTTACTAGCGGAATAGGAATTTCAATACGCAAATCTTTATTGCGTCTTTGTTGTGGGCGGTGATTGAAAATATCCCCGTGTATACCAAATCCAAAACTACGGAAGATTTCGTTAATATCTGGATGGTTCATATCTGCACTACGCCAGTGAAACTGTGTTCCACCGCCGCCAAATCCATTAAGCTCCATATCATATTGCTGACGTTTACCGTCATCACTAAGTGTACGATATGCTTGCTCAATTTCTTGGAACTTATTCTTGTCCCCACCTTTATCGGGGTGGTGCTGACTTGCGAGCTTGCGATACGCTCGTTTGATTTCATCTGCTGTGGCTGAATTGCCTACACCCAAAATTTCGTAATAAGTCATTGTAGTATTATAAATGAAAAAGCCGGCAGAGTCAACTTTACCGGCTTAAATTTTTAATTTAGATTTTTAATTAACAGTCACTGATACTGAAGCAGAATTAACTTCTGGATTAGATTGACCATCAATTCCTTTAGATTGTGCAACCACACCATAGGCTGTTAACGTAATGTTAAAAGTGCCCGAAACAACCGGTAGAAATTTCATAGTTCCAGAAATTTCGCCAGGGCCACCTAGGTCAATTGAATTAGGCATATTGTCGGATTGTATAGTTGTATCATACGCACCGTTGCCATAATAAGTAGCAGTGATTACTTCGCCTAAATTAATAGTATCTTTATCTGTGGTAATTGTTAATTCAAAGCTCATAATTATTTCTTCTTCTTAATTGTTGTTGGTTTGTCATCTGCGACTTTAGAACCATCAAAACGTTGATGTTTTTTAACTATCTTTTTAGTAGGTGTTGGTTTTTTGTCTACAGCAAATACTGGACCGGCAACTGATAATGCAATTAAAACGGCTAATAGTTTTTTCATTTTATTTTCCTTTATATTATTATAACATAGGTTGTGTTGCTTGAGGAACAACTTTTTGTCCACTTGCGTTTGTTGTTGGGGTAACGGCCGGAGCAGGTGTTGTACCGGAAAAGCCCGAACTAAAACCGCCTGTACCAGACGGTGTAGTTGACCCAAATGCTGGTGCTGGTGTACTACCAAATGCTGGTGCTGGTGTACTACCAAATGCTGGAGCTGGACTACCGAAGCCACCAGAAGATTGACCACCAAACCCGCCTGACTGTTGTCCACCAAATCCACCACCCATGCCATTGTTCATGCCGCCACCAAATCCACCACCCATGCCATTGTTCATGCCGCCACCAAATCCACCGCCCATGCCATTATTCATTCCCATTCCACCCTGCATACCGCCAGGTGGAACGTATGTGGTTCCCATTGGTTGATTATTTCCAGCAACACCTTCTAGTTTTTCTTTAGTGCGTCCATATGCACTAATACCAATAACAGCACCCATAGCAA
>Ga0208497_1000737_pt1 | contig 13755 bp, 19 predicted proteins | sample CryBogCBE25Aug07_FD_184555 | JGI IMG/M metagenome (GOLD analysis project Ga0208497, IMG submission 184555) | Freshwater microbial communities from Crystal Bog, Wisconsin, USA - CBE25Aug07 (SPAdes) | ecosystem: Environmental > Aquatic > Freshwater > Lake | place: Crystal Bog, Wisconsin, USA...
GTATGTCATCATACGTAATTGACTACACATACGTCAGTACAGAGTATTCATTTGTGCGTCGTGGCACATTGACAATTTCATCATCTATCGTTAACAATGGATCTTATATTGCTAACATTCAAATTGGTGATGAGTATGACTTTGCTGGACCAGACCAAACACAACAATTGAATTTAGAATTTACAGCAAGGTACTTGAATGACAGCAACACTTTCTATACAGGTACTGGTATCCCAAGTGGTATAATGGTATTGTATTCAAATTCATTAGCCGGCGATGCAGGCACACTTGAATATACGTATACCGTTTCGTTCTCAAACTGATAGACAATAGTATTAACTGCGTGTATAATTCATATTAACAGTATGATAATGTCTCTGCAGATTGATTCCCTTAAGAAAATCGGCGCTAACCGCCCTTAAACCGTTGAGTATGAATAACTTTCTCCGGTAATTTGGTCGCCACTAAATACTCTCTAGACAATAACATTACACAGAAAGAAGATGACTAAGATAACAGTAATAAAAAGAAATGGAAGCAGAGAGCCACTAGCAGTTGAAAAATGGCAAGCTCAAGTAGCAAAAGTATGTAAAGGCATTGCCGATGTTAGTCAGTCAATGATTGAAATCAAAAGTCAACCGCACTTCTACGACGGCATTACTACAAACGAAATTGATAACATCACGCTACGTGCTATTGTAGATCTGATTGATGTCGAATCAAATCCAGATGTTGGTCATACCAATTACCAATACGTGGCTGGAAAACAACGCTTGAGTATTTTGAGAAAAGATGTATACGGCGAGTATGCTGTTCCGCATCTTTATTCTATTGTAAAGCGAAATGTAGAAGTTGGTCTTTACACTCCTGAGTTGTTAGAGTGGTACACTGAAGATGACTGGAACAAAATGAATGATATGCTCGACCACGAAAAGGACGAACAGTATTCATACGCTGCTATTGAACAACTAATTGAAAAGTACCTTGTTAAGAATCGTGCTACGAAAGAAACATATGAAACTCCCCAAATTAGATACATTATTGCCGCAGCCACAGTCTTCCACAAAGAAGAACCTAATTCAGCACGTATGCGCTATATCAAAGAATACTATCAGGCGGCTAGCGATGGCTTGTTCACCCTGGCTACACCAGTGTTGGCAGGGCTTGGCACACCTACTAAGCAATTTAGTAGTTGCGTACTTATTCGCTCGGATGATGATTTGGACAGTATTTTCGCGTCAGGCGAAATGATGGCCAAGTATGCCAGTAAACGTGCTGGCATTGGTTTAGAGATTGGTCGCTTACGTCCGTTAGGTGCTCCTATTCGTGGCGGAGAAATTATGCACACTGGTATGATTCCATTCTTAAAGAAATGGTTTGGTGACCTTCGTAGTTGCAGTCAAGGAGGTATTCGTAATGCAAGTGCTACTGTATTTTATCCCATTTGGCATCATCAGTTTGATGACCTTATTGTTCTTAAAAATAATCAAGGAACAGAAGAAACTCGGGTTCGACATATGGACTATGGAGTGGTATTGTCTGCATTCTTTTGGAGAAGATTTAAGAACAAAGAAAACATAACTTTCTTTGATCCAAATGAAGTGCCAGATTTGTACGAAGCATTTTATAAGAATACAGAACGATTTGAAGAACTATATGTAACATATGAAAAGCGTACAGATCTGCGTAAAAAAGTAATGACCGCAGAAGAAGTATTCAAAGGTGGTATCCTAAAAGAACGCACTGATACAGGCCGTATCTACTTAGTGTTCATTGACAATGTGCAAAATCAAGGACCGTTTGATCCTGAGTACCACACAATTTATCAAAGTAATTTATGCTGTGAAATCCTATTACCTACTAAACCTTTTAAGCGTCTTGATGATGCTGATGGCCGCATTGCTCTTTGCACACTCGGCTCGATTAACTGGGGAGCATTCCGCAATCCAGAAGATATGCGCCGTGCTTGCCGTATTTTACAGCGTAGTCTATGCAACATACTTGATTACCAAGATTTCCTATCCATTCAATCTAAGTTGAGTAATGATGAAATCCAACCACTAGGTATTGGTGTTACTAACCTAGCCTATTGGCACGCCAAACGTGGACTCAAGTATGGCGACAAAGATGCCTTACAGGATGTTAAGAGTTGGATGGAGCATCAGGCCTTTTACCTTACTGAAGCTACAGTTGAACTGGCTAAGGAGCGCGGAGCGTGTACACATAGTGATAAGACACGCTATGGCCAGGGAACATTTCCTTGGGAGTTACGTGCTAAAGGCGCAAATGAATTGGCAGACTTTACTCCGGAGCTTGATTGGGAAACACTACGCACTAATATGAAACAATACGGAGTACGTAACGGCACATTGATGGCTATTGCTCCAGTTGAAAGCTCAAGTGTTGTTATTAACAGTACTAATGGTATTGAAATGCCTATGCAATTGATTAGCGTTAAGGAATCAAAAGCAGGATCCTTAACACAGGTTGTTCCTGAGTACCATAAACTTAAGAACAAATATCAGTTGATGTGGGAACAAACAGATTGTGACGGTTACTTAAAGACCGCGGCAGTACTTGCGGCCTATGTTGATCAATCAATTAGTACAAACACTTTCTATAATCCAGCACACTTTCCAGAACGTAAGGTGCCAACAACATTGATTGCTAAAAATCTAATGCAGGCACACGCTTGGGGTTTAAAAACATTCTATTACAGTTTGATCAATAAACAAGGTGCTAAGATGGAGGCCGAAGAAGCTCCTACAATGTTAGAGCCGATCGACTTTGATGACCAAGAGGACTGCGAAAGCTGTAAGTTATAATGTTAGAAACTATTTGTGACATACTAGTTGACGCATACAAGCGTAATTGGATTACCAGTCGTGATGGTAACGTAAGTATACGTCATCACGACCGTGATCATTTTTACATTACACCTAGCGGTGTTCGTAAACAAACACTACAACCGGATCAATTTAAAAAGATTAGTATCCACGGACTGTTGTGGCAGGAAGAATACTACACTGATATTAGTGCTAACTTAAAGCCCAGCGGAGAGATACCTTTACACTTTGGACTACAACGTGCAATGGGCCAGCACAGTGACGAAGTCCGTGTAGTTGTACACGTTCATCCTACCTACTGTATTGCCGCAATGCACGCCGGGATCGATCTTAGTACTATTAGCGATGCATTTCCAGAACTTAATCGTTATACTAGAGTAGCACCTAATGTTCCAGATGTTCCACCTATTAGTCAAGAACTTGCTGATCAGTGTTTTGACAAATTAGGGTTGGATGGACAAGGCAATATAAAATATGACATCGTAGGCATTAAAGGTCACGGAGTTGTTGCTATTGATACAAGCCCGTGGCGTGCCTATGAGCACATAGAACGATTAGAACATATTTGCAAGATAGTACTTGCATCAGGAAAATATTAATATGAGCAAACAACAATATAACTTAAATACACGTACAGACTACTTGAATCGCAAGATGTTTCTGGATCCAGCAGGTCCTGTAACCATTCAACGATTCGAAGAAGTTAAATACAAGAAGATTGCAGATTTTGAAGCGACAGCCCGAGGCTTCTTCTGGCAACCCGAAGAGATTAGTCTTACTAAAGACGCCAACGATTTTAAGGATGCAAGCGATGCAATTAAACATATTTTTACCAGCAATCTATTACGTCAGACAGCACTTGATAGTCTTCAAGGTAGAGGGCCAACGCAGGTATTTACTCCAGTGTGTTCCTTACCAGAAGTCGAAGCTCTTATGTACAACTGGGGATTCTTTGAAACCAACATCCACAGCAAGAGCTACAGTCATATAATCCGTAACATCTACAATGTGCCCAAGGATGTGTTCAACACTATCCACGACACACAAGAGATTATCAGTATGGCCAGTAGCGTAGGCAAGTACTATGATGATTTACATAAACTTAATTGTTTGAAAGAATCAAGCAATGAAGGCGAAGTCAACGAACAAGAACATATCAAAGCTATTTGGCTAGCACTCAATGCCAGCTACGCACTAGAAGCATTCCGCTTTATGGTTAGTTTTGCTACAAGTCTCGCTATGGTAGAGAACAGAATCTTTATGGGTAATGGAAACATTATCAGTTTAATTCTTCAAGATGAATTGCTACACAAAGGCTGGACAGCCTATTTGATCAATCAAGTGATTAAAGAGGATTCACGTTTTGCTAACGCCAAGCAAGAATGTGAAGCAGAAGTATATCAATTGTATATGGATGTAATTCGCGAAGAAAAAGAGTGGGCAGATTATTTGTTTATCAAAGGGCCAGTTATTGGATTGAATGCTAACATTCTAAAAGACTTTGTGGACTATACAGCCGTAGGAGCACTTAAAGACATTGGTATCAAATATCAAAGCCCTGCTCCACGCAGCACACCAATCCCTTGGTTCAACAAGCATACTGACACAAGTAAAAAACAAACAGCATTACAAGAAAGTGAATCAACTAGTTACGTTATTGGCGTAATGAGCGATGTACTAGATTATGATGCTTTACCATCATTATAAGGAATAAAAATGACAGCTATAGTATGGAGTAAGAATCAGTGCCCCTATTGCGATCAAGCAAAGGCATTATTAAAAATGAAAGGCATTGAATTTGAAGAACGTAACATTCAAAAAGAGTACACACGTGAACAGTTATTGGAAGCGGTACCTAATGCCAGAACTGTTCCACAAATCTTTTTAGACGATAAATTAATAGGCGGGTTCACTGAACTCAAAAAACATTTCGAAAAGGTATAATATGTTAATTTCAAAAGGCGTAGCAGCAGGTGAAGTAATCACCCTTAAACTAACAAGTGGAGAAGAGTTGGTTGCAAAACTAACAGAAGAAACTGATAGTTATTATAAACTATCAAAGCCGCAAGTAATCGGAATGGGTCCACAAGGTCCAGGCCTAATGCCATATTTGTTTACAGTTAGCCCAGATGCTGATGTTAAACTATTAAAAACTACAGTTACAGTAGCAGAGCCAACAGATGCTGAGTTTGCTAAACAGTTCTTGCAATCGACTAGCGGTATTGCACTAGTATAAATAATTATATGCCAGGAATAGCAAGAGATCAAGGAACAGATACAGTTAATACTGTACACGGTGCGGTAGGAGGCAAGAACTGTAATGCGGCTCCTACTACTGTGGCAACCGATGCAGGTTCCGCAAATGTGTTTGTAAATGGGATTGGTGTTGTCCGTTCAGGCGATGCTGTTCAATCACATCACAACGGATCTGCCTGCGCCAATCACGCACCTGGCCTAGCAACTTTTAGCGGCAACGTGTTTGCCAATGGAAAGAACATTGGCAGACTAGGCGATACATACGGGTGCGGTGCTAAAATTACAAGTGCTAGTGGCAACGTGTTTGCCAATTAACTAGACATTTATTTCCGCCTAGTATATACTAGGACTAAGTATTCTAAAATACTTTAATCAAGGAGAAGTAAATGACAACAAAATATTCAGAATTCACAGCACTAGTAGAAGCAATGGAAGGCGACTTCGAAAAGTTCTACGATAAAGAAGTAGGTGCCGCAGGAACCCGTGTACGCAAACACTTGCAAGAACTTGCTAAATTGTGTAAAGAAACACGCAACGACGTTACAGCAGTTAAAAACGCTCGCAAAGAAGCCAAATAAGTCAACTAAATACAAGTCTAAGGCGTTATATTAGTATACGCCCAGGAGAGTAGTATGAAAAGTAAACTTATAATTGGTTCAGTGTTTGCCAGTATTTTGGCAATGAGTGCTTTGTTTGCCTACAGCCCACAGGCTCAAGCACACGAGGGATTTAGATATCGTGGCGGCTGTTGCTATCGAGGCGGTTACGGAATGGGTTGGGTCGCTCCAGCTGTAATTGGTGGAGTGATTGGTTATGAAATCGCCCAACCTCGTACAGTAGTTGTTGAACAACCTCCAATTGTTTATACACAACCTCAACCTTACGTCCAAGCACCTCCTCCAGGATACCATTGGCAACAAATGATTGACCCCCAGACCAATACTCAAAAAATTGTATTGGTACCAAACTAATGGCCTATTCAGATAAGGTTATCGACCATTATGAAAATCCAAGAAATGTAGGATCGTTTGATAAGAATGATCCTACTGTGGGTACAGGTATGGTGGGAGCCCCCAGTTGCGGTGATGTAATGAAACTACAGATAAAGGTAGACGAAGATGGTATTATTAGAGACGCTCGTTTCAAGACATACGGATGTGGTTCAGCAATCGCGTCGAGCTCACTGGTTACTGAGTGGGTTAAGGGTATGCACATTGATGATGCTGTTAATCTTAAAAACTCCCAAATCGCAGAAGAGTTAGCATTACCACCAGTAAAGATACATTGTTCAATCCTAGCCGAGGATTGTGTGAAAGCGGCAATCAATGATTACCGTAACAGACAAAGCCAAAACTAAGATCAAACAAAATCTAGCCAAACGCGGTAAGGGCGTTGGCATTCGCATAGGCGTAAGAACCACAGGTTGTAGTGGCCTGGCTTATGTGTTAGAATATGTGGACAAGTATGACGGAGAAGAAGGCATAATCAATTATGCCCAAAATGACTTTTGTGTACTGGTTAGTTTAAAAGATGAGCCTTACCTAGCAGGCTTAACAATGGATTGGGTCCGCAACGGACTTAACGAAGGATTCGACTTTATCAATCCAAATTCTCGAGGCGAATGCGGTTGCGGTGAAAGTTTTCGAGTATAACTATAATTGACATAGTTTGAATAATCTAGTATAATACTAGTATTGTTATAACTTTTGGAGAATTATTTTGAGTATGCACTTGTTGCCGCCTATGTATTCAACTACAGGCAAAAAGAAGGGTAAACAGAAATTCGCTAGTGCTGAGCACAAAAGAAAGGCAGAGCAATTGGATAAAGAATGGAAAGAACTTCTCAAACGTCAAGGTATTGAGCAAGAAGAAAAAAAGCGCCGCCGTGCTATGAGTTCTGGTAATTTGACTAGCACAGGTTATAGTTTAGCCATTCCGGCTGGTAGAAATACTACCGCGCATCTTAAAAGTTTGAACAGCGGCCTAGGAAATGCTACATTAGCACCAGCTAAGGTTTATACAGGAACTATGGTAAAAGGCATCGCAACAATGCACAAAAGCAACGCAGTGCCCATTTTTAGTGACGAACAAGCAGTTGACATTTCTCGAATGAGGCGTTAAACTGTGACTAAGTATAATAGTAGTGTATTTTCAGCTAAAACTGAGGATAACTATATATTGTCCCCAAAGGGTTTTGGGGCAAGAGGCTTTTTGTTAAGGAGAAACGGATACAGCCAAACATTAACCAATGACGGTGGTAGCGACACCTCATCCAGCGTAAAGGAGAATACAATGATACGCATTATCAAAACAGTAGTAATGCTATTGGCATTTATGTTAGTAGCAAGTGTAGGATATGAGGCAGTAACTCATAAACTAGAAGTATTGAAACAAGCTCGATTACAAGCGAGTCCAGTTACAGCTCAAATGAGACAAGCACAATTAGATTGTCTAGCTCGTAACATCTATCACGAAGCCGGCTATGAACCTTTTGAAGGTAAAGTAGCTGTAGCACAAGTTACAATCAATAGGGCAGAAAGCGGAGAATTCCCAAGTGACATCTGTCGTGTTGTTTACCAAAAAAATGTAGTCTACGAAAAAGTACTTTGCCAATTCAGTTGGTACTGTGAGTCAGCATCGGCCAAGAAGCCTGAGAATGGACCTGTCTACACAGAAAGTATGGAAGTAGCCAAGAAAGTACTATTGGAAGGATTTCGTCTTCCAGATTTAAAACAAGCCCTGTATTTTCACGGTGATTATATTAACCCAGGGTGGAACAAAAAACCTGTGGCCAAGATTGGCCATCACATCTTTTATAATTAAGAGGATTTATGAGTTTGGATAAACTAAAACAATTCGCCCACGATTTTTTCGATTTAGACTTGTGGGTCAAAAACATTAAAGAACACGCACCTCACGTTTCGGCTGAAACAATGGGGTGGGTAGCTGTCGTATTGTTGCATCTAGCTACTATCCCAACGATGGTGGCTGTGTTAACTGGTCTAACAGAAAAGATGCCGCCAGTAGATATGGTACTATTCAGTTGGACTGGTTTATTCTGCTTTTTCCTAAAAGCAACAATACAAAAGGACTTACTTAACGTGGTAACTATCGGCCTAGGCTTCTTTTGCCAGGCTGCACTACTAGCCTTGATCGTATTCAAATAAATATAAGATATGATTTTAGCTTGGTTATTACTACTCACTGGTTTAACAATATCAGCGGTCGCAATCTATTACTCAGTAGTAGGTTTGACCGCTATATTTTCTGCCGCCGCCATTCCAATTATCATAATGGGTTCCGCACTTGAAGTTGGAAAACTAGTATGTGCTTCTTGGTTAAAGCAGAACTGGGAAAAGGCTCCTCGTTTTATGAAGTACTATATGACTATTGCAGTCGTGGTATTAATGCTTATTACCTCAATGGGTATTTTTGGATTCCTTAGTAAAGCACACAACGACCAAACACTAGTCAGCGGAGACGTTGGTAGTAAGATAGCTGTATATGATGAAAAAATCAAAACTGCAAAAGACAATATTGAAGCCGACCGTAAACAACTTAAACAGATGGATGAAGCTGTTGACCAAATTATGGGTCGAAGTACAGATGAAAAGGGTGCGGACAAAGCAAATGCTGTGCGTAAATCACAACAACGTGACCGTCAGGCGCTTGCCAAAGACATCGAAGCCAACCAGAAAATTGTTGCACAACTTAATGACGAAGCCGCACCTATCCGTGCAGAAGTACGCAAGGTCGAAGCTGAAGTAGGCCCAATCAAATATATCGCGGCATTTATCTACGGAACAGCACCAGATGAGTCAATGCTCGAACGAGCAGTAACTTGGATCATTATCCTAATTGTTATTGTATTTGATCCTTTGGCAGTTATTATGTTACTAGCCGCACAAATGACCTTTAGTTGGGCAAAAGAACAAAAAGAATTAAACGAAGACACACCAGATCCTTATGTAGCAGATGTTGGCGGAAAACCAACAATAGAAGAACAGATATTAGCTCAAGGAGTTACAAATAGTAATCCTGAAGACAACGTACCATTAACTACCGAATTTGAAGGTGTCCGTGAACCTGGAGGAGAATGGATACAAACTGGTCCTGCATTTGAAGTACCAGTTTCAAGTAAAACTAGCAAAACGCCGGCGACTGCACTAGGAGGTGATATAACAGCGCCAGAAGAACTTACAGCGGACAGTACTGAAGCCGTAAGTGAGCTAGACAAGTGGAACAAGATGATTGAAGAAGCCGAGCGAGAAGTTGCAAAGACTCAAGAATCAACTGTTGAAGAAAGATTAGCTACAGGGCAGACATACATTGACAGCGATGGCAATGAAACTACTGTAGAACCTACGTTCCCAGAACCGGACTTGGCCACAGAGTCTGAGGGAACAGAGTTTCCATTAAATCCAACCAAAGGTGATTTGTTTACAAGAACAGACTACGATCCTAAGAAAGAATTTAAATTCGACGGAACCCATTGGGTAGGAAACGAAGAAATAGACGAGTCTAAAAAAAAGACTTATATGATCAAGGACGAAACGGGCCAGATACAAATCAAGAGCCGATAGTAACTTATGTTCAGAATGCTGAACAATCAGATACATCGATTTGGTCAAAAGTTAAAAAGCGAATATAATGAATCTTGGAAAAATAACTTTAATAACTCCGCCTGACAAATTGTTCAATATGAATTTGAGCTACTTACTAGTAAAACCTAGTAATCATATCAAACAACAATTTCAAACAATATTAAGTCAGAGCTTAGATGATCTAAACATCTTTATCTATGATAATGACGACCACGACGTTAGTTGGTTGTTAAGTATAGCATTACAGGTCGATTGTATTATTATCGACGTTGATAATTGCGATCCTATAACTGATAAGTTTGTCACATTTATCCTAGCACAACCTAATGTTTACTATATAACTAGTGACGAAACAACACCATACAATCTAATTAGTAAAAATAGAATTTATAATTTGGATTGGATCGTTGAACAAATCAAAAACGAAGAGGATGATAATGATATACAAGAAGAGTAAGGGCACAGGTGTTACCGTTAAAGACGGTGAAAACATCAATCAAGCCTTACGTCGCTTCAAACGTAAAATTGACGATAGCGGTCTTTTGGACGACCTACGTGCTAAAGAATTTTACGAAAAGCCAACTACTGCCAGAAAAAGAAAGAAGGGAGCCGCCAAAGCTCGCTGGCGTAAAAAACTCAGAGATCAGCAATTACCTAAAAAAATGTATTGACATAGTTGTTTGACTATGTTATAATGTAAGTTCACAATAAAGAAAGAACTTAAATGCTAACAGACATTATGATCGATTTGGAGACACTTAATACAACTCCAGATGCTAGTATACTAACAATAGGTGCTGTAAAATTTGATCCATTTGGTTCTGAACTAAAAGAACCTGCAATGGAAAGTTTCTATGTTAAAGTAGATTTGGATAGCTGTGATAGAATTGGATTGACCACTAACGATGACACAATCGCTTGGTGGGCTAATCAAAGTAAACAAGCCCAGGATGCGGCTTTTGATCCCGAAGGTAGAATTGATATTGTTGATGCGTTTTCTCAACTGTACAAATTCTGTTGGGGTGCTAAACGTGTTTGGTCAAATGGCAGTTGTTTTGACATTATTATTTGCGAACACGTTTTCCGTAAAATTAATAAAGCTGTTCCTTGGAAGTTTTGGGAAGTACGTGATGTACGTACAGCATTTGATTTAGGTATCAATCCACAGCGTCCACCGGTAACCGCTCACCACGCTTTAGAAGATGCGTGGAACCAGGCGGTAGGCATTCAAAATGTTTATAATACATTGAGAACTAGCACAACAACAGAGGGCAAGTATATTGCTCCATTTGCCAATCAGAGGTAATATGAATAGTCAAGAACGCGAAGTAATGAACATTCTTTCAGAAGAATGTGCTGAAGTAATTCAAGCAATCAGTAAGTGTCATAGATTTGGTATCGACAATTACAAACCAGGCAAACCAAAAACTAATCGTCAACACTTGGAAGAAGAACTAGGCGATCTGTATGCTATGATTGAAATTCTCCAAGAGATGGATGTTGTTAGTTGGACTAATATTGAACTGGCCGCAGAAGCCAAACGAGAAAAACTCAAAAAATGGTCAACTATAGAAAACTTGTAATCTCTTTAGGATTACTTGTCAGCTTTAATAGTTACGCATTTGAATGGCCAAAAGTTACAGCTAAAAGTTGGCTAGTGGCAGACGAAGCTGGTAAAATAATCCAAAGCGAAAATCCCGATCAAGTTAGGAGTATTGCTAGCATTAGCAAACTAATGACAGTAATGATCGTGTTAGATGCTAATCAGCCTCTTGATGAAACTGTTGGTAAATTTACACGACAACAGTTGATCGATATGGCATTAGTACATTCGGATAATAAGGCCGCCCAGGAATTGTGTGACAACTATATCGGTGGTCATTCAGCCTGCGTTCGTGCAATGAATGTTAAAGCTAGGCTATTGCAGATGCCAAATACTAGTTTTGTAGAACCTACTGGGTTAAGTATTATGAATGTTAGTACAGCTACGGAACTTATAAAATTAGTGCAGGCCGCAAGCACGTATCCAGAAATAATAAAGGCCGCAAACACAAGCGAAGTTAAAATACAACTACGCAAAAAATGGCTTGTGTTCAGGAATACCAACCCCATCATAGGTAAAAAGCATAAATTTATAGTAAGCAAAACAGGCTACATTAATGCCAGTGGCGGTTGTATTGTTTTAATGCTAGACACAGATGTAGGCAACAGGATTGTGATAGTTTTGGGTAGTAAGAATACAAAAACACGTATTCCTGAAGCAGAATTTATTATCGAAAACATAAAAAATTAATTTGTCAGAGATAAATAATTACGTGCTGAAACGCCGTAAGGGTTTAGTACAATGGGCAAGGTGCCCAAAAAATATACTCGCTTAATTAAGGAGAAAATTATGAGTAAGATCATCGGTATCGATTTAGGTACAACAAATAGCTGTGTAGCAATCCTAGAAAACGGAGTTGCTAAAGTAATCGAAAACAGCGAAGGTGCTAGAACAACACCATCAATCATTGCATATACAAAGGACGAGATCCTAGTTGGTGCAACAGCAAAACGACAAGCAGTCACAAACCCAAAGAATACAATTTACGCAAGCAAACGTCTTATTGGACGTAAGTTTGAGGAACAAGCGGTACAGAAAGATATCGACTTGATGCCATACAATATTATCAAAGCTGATAATGGTGATGCTTGGATTGAAGCTAACGGTGAGAAATTGGCACCACAACAAGTGTCTGCTGAAGTTCTACGCAAAATGAAGAAGACTGCTGAAGACTATTTAGGCGAAGAAGTAACTAAGGCAGTTATTACTGTGCCAGCTTACTTCAACGATAGTCAACGTCAAGCTACTAAGGATGCTGGACGTATTGCTGGCTTAGAAGTATTGCGTATTATCAACGAGCCAACAGCGGCCGCACTAGCATATGGTGTTGATAAAGAATCTAAGAAAGACCGTAAGATTGCTGTATACGACTTAGGTGGTGGTACATTTGATATTTCAATTATTGAGATTGCCAACATCGATGGCGACAAGCAAATTGAAGTATTGTCAACAAACGGTGACACATTCTTAGGCGGTGAAGACTTTGACCAAGTTATTATGGACTACTTGGTAGACGAGTTCAAGAAAGACAATGGCGTTGATTTGAAACAAGACGTACTTGCTCTACAGCGTTTAAAAGAAGCCGCAGAAAAAGCTAAGATTGAATTGTCTAGTGCCGCAAGTACAAGTGTTAACTTGCCATACATTACAGCTGATGCTAGCGGTCCTAAGCATATGAATGTAACCATTAGCCGTGCTAAGTTTGAAGGTATGGTTGAAGGATTGATTGCTCGTTCAATCGAACCTTGTAAAACAGCTATGACTGACGCTAAAGTTACAGCTAACGACATCGACGAAGTTATTCTAGTTGGTGGACAAACACGTATGCCTAAAGTACAAGAAGCAGTTGAAAAACTATTTGGTAAGGCTCCACGTAAAGACGTTAACCCAGACGAAGCAGTAGCCGCAGGTGCTGCCGTTCAGGGTGCTGTTCTAGCTGGCGATAAGACAGACGTTCTATTGTTAGACGTTACTCCGTTAACATTGGGTATTGAAACAATGGGCGGCGTAATGACCAAGTTAATTACTAAGAACACAACTATCCCAACTAAACATAGCCAAACATTTAGTACAGCAGATGACAATCAACCAGCTGTAACTATTAAAGTAGCACAGGGTGAACGTGAACTATTCAAGTACAATAAATTACTTGGCGAGTTTAATTTAGAAGGCATTGCCCCAGCACCACGTGGTATTCCACAAATTGAAGTTACACTAGACATTGATGCTAACGGTATCTTGAATGTAAGTGCTAAGGACAAGAATACAGGTAAAGAAAACAAGATTACCATCAAGTCTGATTCAGGACTAACTGAAGCCGAAATCCAACGTATGGTTCGTGAAGCTGAAGAAAATGCTGAAGCAGATAAGAAGGCACGAGAATTGATCGATGCACGTAATAATGCTGAAAGTACCGCACACGGTATCAAGAAGGATTATGAACAGT
>Ga0208497_1000738_pt1 | contig 13744 bp, 8 predicted proteins | sample CryBogCBE25Aug07_FD_184555 | JGI IMG/M metagenome (GOLD analysis project Ga0208497, IMG submission 184555) | Freshwater microbial communities from Crystal Bog, Wisconsin, USA - CBE25Aug07 (SPAdes) | ecosystem: Environmental > Aquatic > Freshwater > Lake | place: Crystal Bog, Wisconsin, USA...
TCTGAAGAAGAGCGTGATCAGGGCCATAGGAAATCCCTCCGAACGCTTTGCCGAGGACAAACTCCGCCTGCTACGGGCTGTCCGTTTTGCGACGACACTTGGATTTGGGATCGATCCAGGAACGTGGAGCGCCCTCTTGGAATGGGCTCCTAAACTCCATGCCGTCAGCGCCGAAAGAATAAGGGACGAATTCTGCAAGATCCTTCTTTCTCCGAATCGCCTGCGGGGATTCGATCTGCTTGATCAGAGCGGCCTTTTACGGATGATTCTGCCCGAGATGGAAACCCTCAAAGGCTGCGATCAACCGCCGGAGTTCCACCCGGAGGGTGATGTCTTCGTCCACACGCGCCTCATGCTCTCTCTGCTCCCAGAGAGGGTATCGCTACCCCTTGTTCTCTCGGTGCTCTTCCATGACTTGGGCAAACCTCCGACGCGAATGGTCGATGAGACCGGACGCATCCGGTTTAATGGTCACGAGGGAGTCAGTGCCGAGATGAGTCTGCGAATCCTGCAGCGTCTTCGCTTTTCGAATGAAGTGATCGATGCAGTGATACCTGCCGTCCGTCTGCACATGAGCTTTAAGGATGTCCCGAACATGCGTGTCGCCACCCTAAAACGGATGATGGCTCGCCCCACCTTCGAGGATGAACTAGAACTCCATCGTGTCGATTGCCTTGGCAGCCATGGCATGCTCGATAACCACGCCCTATTGATCGCTAAGCGTGAGGAGTTCTCCCATCAACCACTCATCCCACCTCCCCTGATCACCGGCAACGACCTCATTGCTCTTGGGTGGAAACCCGGGCCCCGCTTTGCGGAGATCCTCCAGTCAGTCCAGACCCGCCAACTTGAGGGAATACTGAACTCAAAAGAGGAGGTCATCGGTTGGGTAAAAAACCAGTTTTTTACTCAACTTGACGTATGATTGAACCGAGAGCAGATTCCAAATGATACTATAGTTGAACTTTTCATTCATGAAATTTCCCCTTCCCACCAAAATTCATTCTCTCGCTCTTCTGTTAACACTTTCGTTTCTGTGTTTTGCAGAATCGGCGAAGGCCGCTCAGTCATCACTGCTTAAATCGTTCCCCCCTCTTTTCTTCCCCAACAATGCCCAGCCTTACTCCACTAATTTAACGAATTATTTCACCACACCTATGGGAACGAATATGGTGCGGGTGATCTCTTCCCTTAGTGACACAAATGGCATCCCTCTTGGATTTACGCTCCAATTGTTCCCATCAAATGCACCGCAGACTGTAGCCAATTTCCTAGCCTATGTGAACGATGGAGCATACGAAAACACTTTGATTCATCGATCACTACCCGGATTTGTGATTCAAACAGGCGGATACACGGATGGTGGCACCGGCAGCACCTGGAATTCACCAATTGCAACTTTCTCAAACACAGTTCCGAGTGAGTCATCCAATGGCCTCTCAAACACCCTTGGAACAGTTTCTATGGCCCTTGTCGGATCCGATTCCAATAGCGCCACCGACCAATGGTTCGTAAACTTAGCTGATAACAGATCAATACTTGATAAGACAAACAATGCTGGGAACCCACCCTTCACGGTTTTTGCGCAGGTGATCGGAAATGGAATGAAGGCAATCAACGCAATCGCTGGGTTGACTACCTACGCAGATATCGTGACAAGCAGCAACCCGGTTTATCCCTTGGGATCATGGCTTAACCAATATATCGGTTTTAATTCCAATAGCCCGTTTTATGACATGCCACTAAGCGGTATCACAACGAATTCGACTACTCTTCAACTAAATAATCTGGTGACCCTCACTCATGTTTCCACAAACCCACTTTATGCAGTCAGTAACGATACCAACTATTATTCAGCTCTGGTATCTAATTCGATCTTGAGCATAAGTTTCACGGGTGGAACAAATCCCCCCGCTCCAATCACAATTACGGTCTATTCTTCGGATACCAATGGAGTAAGCACGGGTTCGTTTGAGGTTTGGAACCAGACTAATGTTGTACCCAAAGTTTCCTACATCACACAGATCCCCTACTCCACTAATTCCATTTTTAACTACCTCTACTATCCCGCACTACCAGATGGCACCCGAATCACAAATGTAACTTTCGGATGGACTCCCGGCCTTTTGAATACAAACAACAACTATGCGATTTCTGGTACCGGCACATTGACACTCACGGCAAAGTCGTCTGCGACATTTTTTTACCAGGCCAGTACTAATGTATTTCAAATCAAAATTGCGAAACTCCAAAATATCACCTTTCCTGCCCTGACTACCAACCCATCGAACTCCATCACCTTCACGACCAATCCTATTGTCCTGAAGGCGACTTCAGACTCATCTCTCCCTGTCAGCTATACCCTAGCCAACAATTCACCTGCTAAGATTTCAGGTTCCAGCCTTACCCTTACCGGAGTAGGAATTGTGGGTGTCATTGCCAGTCAGTCGGGCAATTCGACTTACTTGGCCGCTAATCCGATAACCAATTCCCTGATCGTCACCCTTGCGTCGCAGACCATCACCTTCCCGACGATCCCCAACCAGAATATCCCAGTAACCGCACCCGTTCCACTCAAGGCATCAAGCTCCTCAGGATTACCAATTGGCTATCGGGTCGTTTCCGGCGGTGGATTCATCACCAACAACAGCGTTGTCGTAACAAATCACGGCACGATCAGCGTGGCCGCCTATCAATCCGGCAATGGCAACTACAACCCTGCAACCTCTGTCACGAACAGCTTTGATGCGAAACTGACTCAAACACTCACCCCGTTGGCAACAATACCCGCAAAGACATACACCAATCCCGCGGCCTCATTTAGCGTGAAGGTGCCGACAACCTCCGCCCAATCACCCACTGCTACCAATGTCGTCCTGACAGCAACCGGTCCGGCCACCGTCAGCAATGCTCTTTCCAATGACATCGTGACAATCACTGGAGCCGGTACCGTTACCCTAACGGCAACACAGGCAGGTGATCAGTGGTACTTCCCCGCATCAGTCTCCACATCATTCATCGTTGCCAAGGCCCCGCAGAAGATCGCCCCTTTTGCCACAGTGAGCACGAAGACGAACGGCATGGCTCCGTTTCCCGTCGCAATTCCGACGATCAATACCACCAATCTAGTGACGGTGACAGCCAGCGGTGCCGGGTATATCTCCGGGACCAATGGCTCGAACGTCCTGGTTGCCTTGACTAACGCGGGAACAGTAACACTTACTGCCAATCAAGCTGGAAATAGTAACTACCTCGCGGCCTCTGCGGTCACGCAAACATTCTCCGTGGCAAAAGGAAATCAGTTTATTGTGTTCCCTACGATAGCCAATCAAGATCTGGGTAACCTTGTCTCGCTCTCTGGTTATACAACAAATTCTTCAGGTTCCTCTACAAGACTTCCGATCACATACTCGGTATCTACTATTCCGAAGAACATCGGATACCTAACCAATACCAGCAAGATTCAGACGCTCGGACAAGGAACGATCACCGTGGTAGCTTCTCAGACTGGATCCAGCGGCTACAATGCAGCTAGATCAGTCACCAATTCCTTCAGCGTAAAAATCAGCCCTTAAAACAAGATCTGGGTTTTTTTGAAAAAAAATGGACAGTGAGGGGATCGAACCCCCGACCAACTCGGTGTAAGCGAGCCGCTCTACCGCTGAGCTAACTGTCCTTAATATCTATCGGTTTCAGGAAGAACTAGGCTTCCTGAACCGGCAAGCAACTACAGAAAATATTCCGATCGCCGTAGACATTATCAACACGCGATACCGATGGCCAGAACTTATGACTCTTCAGCCATGGAGCGGGCCATGCGGCCTGGCTTCGGGAATAAGGCCTGATCCATTCGTCTGAGGTGACGGTGAGGGCAGTATGAGGAGCACGCTTGAGGGGATTGTCTGCCTTATCAAGGTCACCCTTCTCAATCGAGGTCAACTCGCCATGGATGGCGATCATGGCATCGCAGAAACGATCTAACTCATCCTTCGACTCACTCTCGGTCGGCTCAATCATCAGCGTTCCTGGGACGGGCCAGCTCATAGTCGGAGCGTGGAATCCGTAATCCATCAGGCGCTTCGCCACATCCTCGACCTCAATACCAGCACGGGTCTTCCACTCGCGGAGATCCAGAATGCACTCGTGAGCCACGGTTCCTTGCTCTCCCTTGTAGAGGACGGGGAAAAAGGCATCGAGGCGCTTGGCCATGTAGTTGGCATTGAGAATGGCAAGAGCACTTGCCGCGGCAAGTCCATCGGGGCCCATCATGCGGAGATACATCCAGCTGATCACACAGATGCTTGCACTTCCCCATGGGGCTGCACTGACTTCGGTGACAGCTTGGGAGCCTCCGGTCGGTATCACGGAATGACCCGGCAGGAACGGGGCGAGATGTTCGGCCACACCGATCGGTCCCACACCGGGACCTCCACCACCATGAGGGATGCAGAAGGTCTTATGAAGATTGAGATGACAGACATCGGCTCCGATAGCTCCTGGACTGCAAAGGCCGACCTGGGCATTCATGTTGGCTCCATCCATGTAAACCTGACCTCCGGCCTCGTGGATCATGGCGCAGATCTCCTTGATCCGGGACTCGAAGACTCCATGCGTCGAAGGATAGGTGACCATGAGAGCCGAGAGACGGTCACGATGGAGGTCGATCTTGGCCTTCAGATCAGCCACATCAACATTTCCGTCCGCATCACAGGCAACACCAACGATCTCCATGCCGGCCATGGCGGCGCTGGCAGGATTTGTCCCATGGGCGGAAACAGGGATGAGGCAGACGGTTCGGTTTAGATCGCCACGGGAACGGTGGTAGGCACGAATGACGAGCAAGCCGGCGTATTCCCCCTGCGATCCGGCGTTCGGCTGGAGCGATACAGAATGAAATCCCGTAATCTCCGCAAGCCATTCCTCAAGCTGGCGGAACATCGCAGTATAACCCTGGGCCTGCTCCGTGGGAACGAAGGGGTGAAGACCTCCGATGGTCTCCCAGGTGACCGGAAGCATCTCGGAGGTTGCATTCAGCTTCATGGTGCATGATCCAAGTGGGATCATGGACGTGGTGAGCGATAGATCCTTGGACTCAAGACGGCGCATGTAGCGGAGCATCTCGGTCTCGGTATGGTAACTGTTAAAGACAGGATGGGTAAGATATGCAGAGCTGCGACGCAGAACATCAGGTGTCTGCCAAGTAAGCGGATCGTTCTGAGCAGCACTCGATCCTTTGCCGAAAAGCTCGAGAAGGCGATCGATCGGACCGGAGGTTTCATCCAGCGAGATGGTCACTGCGGATTCACCGAGGAAACGGAGATTGATACCCTCCTTCTCAGCACGAGAGCGAAGGGAAGCGGACTCGCTGGGAGTGAGATTCACCCGGACGGTGTCAAAAAATGGGGCACTACCCAAAGACCATCCTGCTTTGGAAAGTGAAGCCGCAAGCTTCAGTACATGAAGGTGGATCTTCTCGGCAATCTCACGGAGTCCCTTCGGACCATGGTAGACTGCATACATCGAGGCGATCACGGCTAGCAGAACCTGTGCGGTGCAGATGTTGCTGGTCGCCTTCTCGCGACGTATATGCTGCTCCCTAGTCTGAAGTGTCAGGCGATAAGCGGGATGACCGTCTGCGTCACGAGAGATACCGACGAGGCGTCCGGGGAGACGGCGTTTGAACTCATCACGGACAGCCAGATAGGCGGCATGCGGTCCACCATATCCCATGGGGACACCAAAACGCTGGGTGGAACCAACCACGATATCAGCCCCGAATTCTCCGGGCGACTTCAGGAGAACAAGGGCAAGAGGGTCACTTGCCACAATAGCAAGTCCCCCTGCGGCATGGATCTTCGCTATGGCCGAAGAAGGATCATGGATCGAACCGTCGGTCGCTGGGTACTGGAGGATGCCGCCACAAAGCCCGGACTCGGGAATCTGGTCGACACTGCCCACGATCAGCTCGATGCCGAGGGGCTCGGTCCGTGTACGAAGCAAGGAAATCGTTTGAGGATGACATCCCTCGGAAACAAAGAAGCGCGGAGCACTCCCCTGACCACTCTGCCCCTTGAGGTCATGACACATCGCCATTGCCTCGGCGGCAGCAGTGGCCTCATCAAGCATCGACGCATTCGCAATTGCCATGCCGGTCAAATCACAAACCATGGTCTGGAAATTCACGAGGGCCTCCATGCGTCCCTGCGAAATCTCGGCCTGATAAGGCGTGTAGGCGGTGTACCAGCCTGGGTTCTCAAGAATATTTCTCCGAATCACCGCCGGGAGGTGGGTTCCGTGGTAGCCCATTCCGAGATGATTGGTGCGAAGCTGGTTCTTCGCGGCGATCTCACGGAGTTCGGCCAAGGCCTCCTCCTCGGTGGCGGCTGGAGGAATATTCAGCCCGGAACGAAGTCGGATCTCATCGGGAACGGTTTTTGAAATCAGCTCCTCAAGGGAATTGCACTCCAGCGTCCCGAGCATCGCCTCGATATCCGGATTGTGGGAACCAAGATGGCGACGGGAGAAACGATCGCGCGACAGAACGGAGCCCAGGAGATCAGAACCGACCGTGCTCATTGACCGATCTGAGCGCTGTAGGCCTCGGGAGTTAGGAGAGCGCTGATCTCCGCGGCATCGGATGATTGCATCCGGTAGATCCACCCTTTGCCGAAGGGATCAGTATTGAGTAACGCCGGGTTACCAGAGAGTTCTGCATTCACCTCGGTCACCGTCCCGGAGAGCGGTGAGTAGATGTCACTGGCGGCTTTTACCGATTCCACGACGGCAGCAGTCGCGCCAGCCTTCACCTCGGCACCAACCTTCGGAGGTTCGGCGTAGACGATATCTGTCAACTCAGCCTGCGCGTGATCGGTGATACCGACAGTCACGGTGTCACCCTCGACTCGGATCCATTCGTGGGTCTTGGCATAGCGGAGATCAGCGGGAACATTCATGGGTATCGGATGATGAAGCAGGTTTAGAGTAAGGGTTTTTTGTAAAAAGGTAGCATTGTTACAGTAGCGGGGTAACGGCGTCCTCGCACTTCAATTTCCAGAGCCGTGCCGGGGGAATGAAGTGCAAGAGGAAGGTAGGCCATAGCAATTCCCTCCCCGAGGCTGGGCGAGAGGGCACCACTGCAGGTTTCACCAACGGCAATTCCCTCGACGAGAACGGGATAATGGGATCGAAGGGGAGGTCCAGAGACGGAAAGTTTCAGAGGTGTGAGACGGGAGGGAAGTCCACCTGCCCGCTGCTGCTCCAGGGCTTGACGGCCGGAAAACTCACCTTTCTCGGGATCATCAATACCTGTGAACTTATCGAGACCTGCCTCAAGGGGAGTACGCTCACGGGAGAGATCGGATCCATTCAGAGGATAACCCATCTCCAGTCGCAGGGTATCTCGGGAACCGAGTCCGCATGGCTTGACTCCAGCAGCAAGAAGGCTCTCCCAGAGGGTAATTCCGTCATTCACCGGAACAAAAAGCTCGAAACCATCTTCACCGGTGTACCCAGTGCGCGCCAAAAGCGAGGGAATCTCCCCATCAGTAGTCACTAACGCGGCGATGCCGTTACGCTTCGGAATGTCACAGAAGGGATAGAGTCCCCTGAGGACTATTTCAGAATCGGGCCCTTGGAGAGCAATCGCGGCATAATCGTTCCCCTGATCCTCAAGCAAGACAGACCCATCGGCAGGAAGACGGGAGCGCATCCACTCCAGATCGAGATCACGACAGGCCCCGTTAATCACCAGAAAGTAGGACATCTCTCCCGTGCGGTAGATGATCAGATCATCAATGACCCCTCCGCTCTCATCGAGCATGAGCGTGTACTGTCCTCGGGTAACAGCCAATTTTCCAACGCGGTTGGTGAGGAGACTCTCAAGCCAAGCCAAGGCGCCAGGACCGGAAACGGTGACCTCTCCCATGTGGGAAATGTCGAACATTCCGGAGGCAGATCGGACAGCTTTGTGCTCATCCATGATGCCTGAATACTGAACAGGCATGAACCAACCGCCGAACTCGACCATGCGGGCTCCGCAGGCAATATGGGCAGGCTCGAGTGGGGAATGCTTCAGGAGCGCAGGGTCACTCATCGGGTCTGATCGTTGGATGTGGAAGCCGAACTCATCGATCCATTAGGGCGGCGAGCGTTGAAATCAAGGTATGTGTAGGACTGGAACATCTTTTCGTACTCGTCGGCGAGACGCATCGCCTCGTTGGGTTTGAGACGATCCCCCTTCAGGGCGGCGTCGGCTTGGGACTTGATCCTGCGCGCCAGCTCCTTGGTATCCCACTGAGTCAGAGTCAGCACCTGGTCGATGGTATTGCCCGGAAGCACCTCCTCGATGTAGTACCCGGCATCCTCGTCCTCATCGAGGAAGACATGCATCTCATTGACCCTACCGAAGAGGTTGTGCAGATCTCCCATGATATCCTGATAGGCACCGGAAAGGAAAATCCCCAGGTAATAGGGTTCGCCAGGTCGTACCGTATGGACGGGCAGGGTCTCCTTCACATCCTGGAAATCTATGAACTTGGCCATCTTGCCGTCGGAATCGCAGGTGATGTCGACCAGAGTGCCGCTGCGGTCAGGAACCTCGTTGAGACGATGGATCGGCATGACCGGGAAAAGCTGCCCGAGTGCCCAGTGATCCAGCAGGGACTGGAAGACAGAGAAGTTGCAGAGCAGTTGGTCGGCAAGAGCCACCTCGAGTTCCCTCACTTCCTCGGGCACCTGCTTCATACCGGCGTGGAGTTTCACGATCGCGGAAGCAATTTGCCAGTAGAGGGTGTCGATCTTTGCCTTGGATCGGAGATCAAGCAGTCCGAGATCGAACATCGACTGCGCCTGATCCCTGATCTGCTGGGCGTCGTGGAGATTTTCCAAGCGACGCTTCTCATTGAGCCCGGACCTGATGTCGAGCATGTCGGCAACTAACTTGGGATCCTCCGGAGAGGCCGAGACCTCGGCTCCGTGACTCTGCTTCTCGATCGAGCCGAAGGCTTCGATGATGAGCACTGAGTGAGGCGCCACAATGAAGCGTCCACTCTCACTAACGATGACGGGATGATCGACCTGCTCGGATTCGCAGACCTCCATGATGTTGTAGACGATGTCGCGTGTGTACTCGTGCAGTGAGTAGTTCCTGGAGCTGTCGAAACTCGTGCGAGATCCGTCGTAGTCGACTCCTAGTCCGCCACCCACATCGAGGTAACCAAGCGCATGGCCCATCTTCTTGAGCTTCGCATAGAAGCGCGTGGCTTCACGCGTGGCGCGACTGATGGTCTGGATATCGGGAACCTGGGATCCGACATGGTAATGAAGAAGAACGAGCGCGTCGGGCATCCCCTCGGCATGGAGCGTGTCGCTCATCGAGACAAGATCGGCCGTGGAGAGACCAAACTTGGCATTCTCACCCCCGCTGGTAGCCCATTTGCCAGCGCCCTTTGAGAGAAGGCGCACGCGGGCTCCGATCATGGGAGTCACTCCGACCTGTTTGGCAACCGCGAGTATCTGGTGAAATTCCTCCAACTTCTCGACGACAAGAATGACCTTCTTGCCAAGCTTGATCCCGATGAGTGCGGCCCGGATGAACTCATCGTCCTTGTAGCCGTTACCGACCACGAGACTCTCGGGATCGGAATGAACCGCCAAGGCTGCTATCAACTCGGGCTTGCTCCCTGCCTCGATACCAAAATGGTAGGGCAGTCCCGCATCCACGATCTCCTCGACGACCTCGCAGAGTTGATTGACCTTGATGGGAAAAACTCCCCGGTACTGGTTTCTATAGCCGCACTCGGCAATAGCTCGTGCGAATGATTCGTTGAGTCTGCGAACACGATCGCGCAGCAGATCATGGCACCTGACCAGCAGCGGAAAACGAAGGCCGCGGTCCTTGGCCTCATCGACCAGTTCCATCAGGTCGATTTCCTCCCCCTCCTTGCGTCGGGGGAGCATGACGGCATGTCCCGCATCGTTGATCCTGACGTACCCCTCGGACCATCCCTCCACGTTATAGAGCGATGAATTCTGGGTCGTGATGGATCCGGCTGAGTCTTGGGACATTGATGGAAAATTGGGAAAGAAAATTAAAACAAACCTTCCCTGTCTTGGCGACATGATGCTTCGGTTTTTTTTGCATTGCCGTTTCGAAGGACAACAGATGTGAATGAATGGAGAAATTTTTCCCTTTTTCCAATAGACCCCAACCATTATGAAACTCCTTCATATCGATGCCTTTGCCGGAATAAGCGGCGACATGTCTGTTTCCGCTCTCAGGGATCTGGGAGTTCCCGAGGAGATTTTTCAACAGGCTCTTGAGGATTTGAAAATCGATCTCCCAGCCTGTAGATTCGAACGAGGAGACAGAAATGGAATCGCCGGCTGGTGCTTTCTGGTAAGTAGCCATGAAGGTAACGAGGGTAAGGAAGCCGCTCACCACCATCACGATCACGGCCAAGACCATCACCATGGAGATCATAAGCATGATCACCATGGTCATCATCACGTCCATGGACGTAATCATGCAGAGATCATAGCTCTGATCAGCGGAAGCAGCCTCGCCGAGAATATAAAAATACGCGCCCTTGCCGTTTTTCAGAGGATCGCGATCGCGGAAGGAGCCGTGCATGGAGTTCCATCCGAAAATGTAGGATTTCATGAGGTCGGAGCGGAGGACTCGATCGCTGATATCGTCTGCGCCTGCGCGGGACTGGATTATCTGAAGATCGACAAGATCACCTGCGGGCCGCTGATCGAGGGCTCAGGACATATCTACTGCGCCCATGGAACGTTCCCCCTGCCGGCACCGGCCACACTGGCAATCCTCAAAGGGATACCTTTTCGTCAGGTTGACGAACCTTGGGAGCACATCACCCCAACGGGGGCTGCAATTATGGCGGAGTTTGCAACGGTTTTCGGCCCCATGCCCGAGATAAGCGTGAATGCGATCGGATATGGCCTAGGTTCCCGGAACACCCCCAATCGTCCCAATGCACTCCGTCTTATTCTCGGGGAATCCGTGGAATCCGATCAGGCGGTCCTAGAAGAGATAATCGAACTCCGCTGCAATCTGGACGACCTAACTCCGGAGCATGCTTCCAGTGCCCTGAATGTATTGATCACAGCCGGAGCACTCGATGCGACGCTCACACCGACAGTCATGAAAAAAGGACGTTCCGGATGGATTCTGGAGGTTCTTACCGTTGCGGATAAAGCTGAGGAGCTTTCCGAACTGATGCTTCGCCAAACAAGCGCCTTCGGCATCCGTCGCCACTGCATGGAACGACTGAAACTCGAGCGTCAGTTCGAGGAGGTTAAGACTCGTTACGGAACGATCCGCGTCAAGATCGGCATGCTCAGAGGAGAAGTCATCCAACGATCACCCGAGTTCTCTTCCTGCGCGGAGGCAGCCGTTCGTCATGGCGCGTCAGTGAGGGTGGTGCATGAAGCCGCCCTACGAGCCTTGGCCCCATAGTATAAAACCCGACCAACTCCCTACACTTCGTCGTCTGTCGATCCACCCTTGACTGATTTTGCAGCGCAGACGCCCCGCTTCTTGGCAGAGGCGATAAAATCCAGAAAGTACTGCGCTTCAGGGCCCCAGTTTTCCTTTCGAGATTCCTCCAGGGCCTGGGTGATGTTGCGCCCGCTGTGGTAAATCAGGCGGAAGGCACGCTTGATCTCCAAACGCGTCTCGGAACTGAATCCGGCACGCTTAAGGCCGACGGCATTGATGCCGGCTACCATGCTGGTGCCATACGCTGACACAAAAGGAGGGATATCCTTCGGGAAGCGCTCCCCTCCCCTAACCATACAGAGTTTTCCTACGCGTAGGAACTGATGGAAGACCGAACCTCCGCCAAGCACTGCTCCGTCCTGGATCTCGACATAGCCGGCAAGCAGGCAGTTATTTGCAATGATCACTCTGTTACCCACCGAGCTATTGTGACCGAGATGCACACCCACCATCAGGAAGTTTTTGTCCCCGACGCGGGTCACTGTTCCCTCCTTGGTACCCCGATGGATCGTGACGTATTCACGGATGATATTGTCATCACCAATAAGCACCTCGCTCCTCGTGCCGGGCTTAAAATCGTAATCTTGAGGATCGGCACCGAGTATGGCCCCGTAACCCACGATATTCCTAGCACCCATTCGTACATGACCGGTAATCACCGCGTGAGCCTGAATTCGGCATCCCTCACCGATCAAAGCTCCAGACTCAATAATGGCACCAGGACCGACCTCAACATCATAGGCAAGGTTTGCAGCGGAATCGACAAAGGCGGAAGAATGGATCTTGGACATGGTTGGAATGGGACCTACTTATCATCTAAAGAAGTCCCGCCTCACGGAAGCTGAAATACGGAGATTGATCCCCTCTCATCACCCCGATAATGACATGATCAACCAGCGGAATCTGTAATAGCGTGCCGGCTTCCGTCAGTCGGCGTGTAAGACGTCGGTCCGCCTCACTTGGCTGAGGATCTCCCGAGGGATGATTATGAACAACGGCTACTGCATACGCCCCCTTGGCGATGGCGGGACGAAAGATCTCCCTCGGATGGGCGATGCTTTCATTCAGGCTTCCCCGCGAGACCTCACGATGCTCGAGAAGACCATGGCGCGTATCAAGGAGCAGGACACGCAGGGACTCATAGGGGAGTATTTCCATCTCACGAGCCAGAAGTCGGTAGATCACCCCGGAACTGTCGATTCTGAGTCGCCCCTCCTCGGGAATGGCCATTCGGCGACCCATCTCAAAAGCCGCCTTGAGTTCCGCAGCCTTAGCGGGGCCCATGCCGGGAAGGGAGGAAAGCTCCTCCACAGAGCATCCGGCCAAGCGGCGAAGACTCCCCCACTCGACAAGCAACGACTTTGCCAGAGACATGACATCCAATCCCACTTTGCCTGTCCGCAGGAACAGGGCGAGAAGTTCGGCATCGGTAAGAACGGAGGCCCCATGAGTGAAAAGCCGTTCACGCGGCCTCTCTGTCCTGGGAATGTCCCCGAAGCATGAAGAGATCATGGGAAAAACTAGGCCATTCCCTGCAATCCGCAAGGGGCAAGGGGGAGGCCAACGAAACAGTCGGCTTTAAAGGTCCTGCCCTAACAGAGGGAATCCAAAACCCCGTGCAGATACTCGGTCATGGAGTGGAGAGCGGCCGCATGGCGGTTTTTCTGCACTTTTTCCAACTCGGCATCGGCCTCGTTCACCAGAACACGTGCAGCTTGAACGGCGGCGGGGAGAGCCCCCTTTGAGGTGACGAGATCCAACAATCTCGACGGGGAGACACCTTCTTCAGCCAGGAGCATGGTGTGCAGTTCATCGCGTTCCTTCGGAGAGGAATTCTGCAGAAGAAGCAGTACAGGAAGGGTGAACTTACCGCAGGCGATGTCGGTTCCAAGCGTCTTGCCGATCATCTCCTCGTCTCCCACTAGGTCGATACAGTCATCAAGCACCTGATAAGCGATCCCGATCTTGTTGCCGTAGTTTTTGAGGGCGCTGATCACCGAGGGGGATGCCCCGCTAAGGAAGGCTCCAAGTTCGCAGGAAACAGAGAAGAGCGCACCGGTCTTCATCTGCACCATCCGGTAATACTCCGCCAGCGGGAGATTCAGATCGAAGCGGCGCTGGGTCTGAAGGATCTCGCCCGTGCAGACATCCGCGGCCGCATCAGCGATCCTGCGGGCAACATCCGAATTGGAAAATTTGGTAGAAAGCCTCAATGCATGAGCAAAA
>Ga0208497_1000739_pt1 | contig 13741 bp, 19 predicted proteins | sample CryBogCBE25Aug07_FD_184555 | JGI IMG/M metagenome (GOLD analysis project Ga0208497, IMG submission 184555) | Freshwater microbial communities from Crystal Bog, Wisconsin, USA - CBE25Aug07 (SPAdes) | ecosystem: Environmental > Aquatic > Freshwater > Lake | place: Crystal Bog, Wisconsin, USA...
TAACACGCTTAAATGCATCTTCAATTCCATCAGTAGCAACACGAATGCGATCTTGAATTCCTTTATGAGTAAAGGTAGTTGGGCAAACAATTTCCCAATCTGTGTTCACCAAGAAATGGCGTAGCACATGGCTTCCTACGAAACCTGATGCTCCTGTTAGTAATACTCTCTTCATTAGTAATTGTCTCCTAGACACTCTTCTATATTAACCCAGCTATTTTCACTGCACATTTTTTCATATATGAAACCATCACTTGTGCCTTCATATCTATACCAAAAATTAGTTTTAGCCCACATATCTCTACTGGCTACTAATTGCATTACATCAATATTACAGTTAACTGGTGGGATACCTCTGAATGGTTGACCACCCGCAGCCTTATAATGCCTTACTGTAAATATAATTATATCAGATTTAGTCTCTTCTATTTTATCTGCAATGACCTGAAAAGCATGTGGTTCAAACTTATTATCTATGTTAAACTGAATATAATAATCGCAGTCTGGCATATTCTCATAAGCATATCTCATAGCATGGTCTCTTGAATAGTGACCCCATTCACCCTTCCATTCAGGTGTATTAATGATATGAGGATTTAATCCCATCCCTGCAAAATCTATTTCTTCCGAATAAGGTTTAGCTTTTGGACCATCATGACAAATAACAATTTCAAAGTTATTGTATGTTTGATTTGCTATTGATTGTAATCCATCAACCATTCCCTGTCTAGGAACGTGATTCTCATAGTCTACGGCGATAATGCCAAATTTTGGTTTACTCATGATACTCTATGAACCACCAAAACAATATTGTCTTTTAGTCCATGCGGATCATTTTCCATATCACGTAAATGATTCATGTTAATAAGAAATGACTTGTAATTTGAAGGTAGAGAATCTGAAACCTTTTGCCATTGTGGTTCATCAACTAATCTAATATCCTCAACTACAAACCATCCATTTACATTAAGCCAAGGGAGTACTGCATTGAATGTCATAAGTGTTTCATAAGGGTCATGACAACCATCATCAACAATGAAATCGTATGTTCTACCATTTAAAGACTTATGAACATCATAGAATGTTCTTAAATCTCTTTGGTCAACATAAAGGCTTTCAATTCTATCTTCTTGGATAAAGAACTGATGCTCATAATCTACACCAATAACATGAGAGGTATGAAAAAGCTCTTTCCAAGCACGGAGTGATGCCCCATGATAAATACCAATTTCAAGGATACTTTCTACCTTTTCTCTATCAAAAAATAGTGAAGAGTAAACCTCATGGTAATTGTGTCTTGTTGATTTATCTGAATTGAAGTGATTAAACACTCTTTCAAATAATTCTTTATCGTTTGATTCTCCTGTATATTTATAGAATTCTTCTAGCGTAGCCATTCGTTTTCTCTCCTTCTCTTAAGATCCCAGCCCTTGACTGTATAATCTCCTGTTGCTTTTTTGTTTCTGTAATACTCACCATTCTTGCCGAATGTATAGTTGTTTTTGTTTCTTAGGTTCTCATCACTATTAATTGTTTGAGAAGGTCTATCCCCCAATTGGTGTATATGAATTCCTGGAGCAATCATCTGCTCTACAAGACCAGCCAATACCATGCGGTCATCATAATCGTTGTCTTCATAATAAGCTGGATAGATATACTCATCAAAGAGACCAATCTTCTGAACAATTTCTTCTCCTAACGAGAAGCAACTATAAGAAGCATTACTCTTTACAAAACGACCACCACTGCTAAACTCTGCAAACTTTGCCAAAGATCCCGCATCAAATTTTATATCTGCAGAAGAGAATAGCCAATAAGGTACGTGAGGGAATAGTTTAACCCCAAGATTCCATGAACCAGATACCCCCAAATTTGAGGGTAGGTTCAAGACTCTAATGTTCAAACCTTGTTCTTTTGGAACATAGCTTTCTTTTCCATTATTAATAATTAAGATATCTCCTATAGGATAATCTATAGAACTTAACGCTTCATCAAGCAAATCATATCTATTAAGAATAGGTATAATCAGTACAGGTATCATTACTTCAACCACTCATTCCTTCTTCTTCTATCCAAATCCCATCCAATTGGGGCGTAATTATTGTTAATCTTTTTTTGCTCAAAATAATTACGATTTGCTTCATGGCTTATATTATCATTAATTTTTTGAAAAGATGGGTCACTCTTAATTGTTTGTGAAACTCCACCAGTGTCTGCTGAAGAATTAGATAACAAATGAATTTTAAATCCATCTAAATAAAATCTGTTAGTGTAATCTTCATCTTCATAATATGCTGGATAAATATATTCATCAAAAAGACCTGTCTTAGCAACAATATCTTCACCAATACTAAACAAACTAAACTGAACACCTTCAATAAATACTGCTCTATCTTTTCTGCTTTGTGCTGCAAACTCTTTAAAAGTTCCTGGATTTGCTGAAGTATCTGCAGAACCAAACATCCAATACGAAGCATGAGGGTACAATTTAATACCTAAATTCCAAGAGCCAGAACATCCAAGATTAGATGGTAGGTCTAGTACTCTGATATTAAGATGTGAAAATTCTTCTTGTAACCCAACAGTATTATCATTATTAGAACTATTATTAATAATTAAAATTTCATCAATTGGATGGTCTATAGACTGTAAAGATTTTTTGAGTAAATCAAATCTATTTAAAACAGGATAAATTAAAACTGGTATTGAACTTACATTCTCGTCAGAGGATGGTTCAAGAATTACACAGTCATAATCTGGAAAATCCATTACTTACTCCATTTTCTAGGTTTTTTGATCAAATCAAACTTTTCTAACGCTCTTTGAATAGTCATATGAGAGCATCTAGCTTCCATAGCCATTTGAAGAACAGTTTTCTTTTCAACTACGTATCTTTTGTATACCCAGTCCTTGTTTTCCCAGGGTGTATATCCTTTAGCCATTATACCTCCTCACAAGATTTCATTTTATTATAAACTTTTTCAATCCATTCATAAAAATCTTTTTCTGTTCTATTTGATTTTGACATATTGCAATGCTTGCAACAAGGATGAATATTTTCTTTTAAATATCCTTTTGAAGAATCTATTCTATCAATACCCGTATATCTGAATTGCTTTTCCCAACTATTTTTAGGGTTAAAATAACTAATTTCAGATAACCCACAATATGTGCAATCTTGAGTAATAATTGACATAAAAAAATCATAATCTAAGTCAAACTCAAGACCTCTACGTAGTGCTGTTTGTTTGTAATTTCTCCAAACATTTCTTGAAGGATTTGACGTGCCATTTTTTCTATAGGAGGCTCCTGCATCTTGCTTTGAACATATACCACAAGAAACAACTTTATTCTTAACTAAATCATAAGATGTACAAGGTTTTGGGCTTCCGCCACATTCACAAACACAAACCCACTTCATACCTTTAGATAGATTACTATCTTTTTTAAAAACACGAATTTGATCAATAACTGTTAACTTATTAAATTTATCTCCTATTTTTATAATATATTTAACATTACCCATATAACATCATTGTACCACATTATAGGAATATCGCAAACTATGTATTAGACACAACATAATAAGCGGCAATCCCAAATGCATCTGCCACATTGTCTGATTCAAGAGATATCCCATATGTATCTTTAACCCAATTTATAGTTTTTTGCTTTCTTTTTTCTCTAATTTTATTTTTAATCCAGTTATCAGATTTATTAGGAAATTCTAATCTAACTGCTTCTTTTTCAGATTTATTAAAATTTTTATTATTTATTGCACTTTGCCAGGCAATTGGAGTTACTTCTTTAACCTCTACCCCATCATCTAATAATTCTGACATAATTACCCCAAATACGTATGCCATCTTAATTCCCGTTGCCACAGATTTAACTGAAATAGCTGCTTCCATTACAACAAAATCAAAATCTAATTCATGCTTAAAAGATCTTATCTTACGCTTTGCATCAAGAATTCTTTCATAAACATCTGACCCTTCAAATCTTACCTCTCCCCATTTAACAGCAGTTTTTTCATGCATTAAACAAAAGGCAAAACTATTAGTACTTGCATCTATGCCTAAAACTCTATGAGCAGTGGGTCGGGATAAACTAGCTAGAGACACGCTTCACCATTTCTATTAATTCTTTTTTCTTATCAGATTCAACCTTGGCAATACATTTATTACAAACTTTGCCTTCATTGTATCTGCTTAAAATAGAACCACACTTAGGGGTCTTACAAATTCTTTTCTTACCATTAAGGCGAGCTTTTTTGTCGTAATAATCAGCCTTTAATTTTTCATTAGTGGCTATACGACAACATTCATCAGAACAATATTTTTGATTGTGAGTCTTTGGTTCAAATTCTTTTAGACCTTGGCATTTGTCATAAGCACATATCATTTTTCAAGCACCAAGGCTTCTATATCAACCTCACCGAGATCTTTCTTCTCAGCCCAGCATGTCTTCTTGACAGGACAACCTTTACAAGCCCAAGTAGATTTAGTAAATTTACGCTCTGGCAGGGTTCCCGCTTCATATGCTGAGTAAACCTTACGCATCCAATCCCAGACATCATCAACAAGCTTTGTATTCTTTTCATCCATATTAATGGGAATAATCAAGAATGAATTATCATTTTTATTTTCATAGAAAAAGAAACCTTGCTTTGCTCCACGAATTTTCATATAAGTCAAAAGCTGAACCTTATGGTATGGCAATGGTTGCATCTCTGCTTGACGAATATCAAAAATTTCTTGTTTAGCAGATTTAATTTCTCCTACTACTTCTTCACCATTCCACTCTATAAAAGTGTCTGCAAAACCTCTAATTGGAGGATCATCATGGGTAACTTCTGTTTCATTTGATTTGAATACTGGCGTTTTAGCCATAACCTTCTGAATACGATCATGGACATACGTGCCATTATCCATATTAATGACACCCATAGCATCGGTTTCATTTTCAAACTCAGCACCATTAAAAGCAATGAACCAATATCTAGGGCAGTTACCGCTACCATAGCCAACACCACTAGGACTAAAAGTTTTCTTTTGAGTAAATGCATCGGGTCTCTTTCCACTTAATACTGCTTCTTCATACATTTTTGCAAATGCTGCAGAGTCAAATCCATTAGGATCTGACATTTTTTGAAACTTTAGGTTAGCTATTACATCTCTACCCATATTATGCTCCGTATCTTGCGCTATATTTTAATGCATCTACCAAGCGATTTATAGCTTCCTCGGCTGTATAATATACGTTCTTTTTCTTTGCATTTTCCCCACCTTTTTCAAAAGTAGTATAGAATCTTGACATCATAGCAAATTTTGCAGATAGAGCTTGCATTTTTACAATAAGATCAGGAGCCTTAGATGAAGGAACATCAGGTTTTGCAATTAACTTGATAATTAAATCAAGAGCATAATCAAGATCAGGATCATTCATGAACTCTTTCATATCATTGAATTCAGTAAGTTCGCTAATTGTTTCTATGATGGGCTTCTCAGTCAAGTTCATTCACCCTAATACAGAACATACAAGGGTCTCCGCCATCTTCCCATTCCTGTTGTTCTTCATCGCTCATAGGCCCACCATCATGGGTACTACAGAATACATCACTAATCCAGCCTTTGCTATGACCAAATTCTAGCCACTCCTGGAAATCAGTTACTTCATACTTGCTGTCCATTATGCTCCTCCCAACATTCAACCATTTGCTCAAACAATGCCCATTCAATTACTGCTAGACGGGTTTTTGTTCCTTCCCCGCCTAAAATCAATTTAAGTACTGGATATTTATCCCGACTAACTTTAAAAGTATCCGTACAAATTTTTGCCCAAATTTGTTTTGATATGGCAATACTAGCGGAGTACTCCTTGTAATCAACCACAAAGTCGTTCCAGATGGCATCACCCTTTTGGTAGTCACCACGCCCTGAATTTTTTTGTGCTTTTGCTCCATCACGTTTTACTTCTCCACGCTCTGACACTAAATTGATACCGCCGAATCATGACCATTACTACAAACCCACTTCAATTTATTATGGGATCTATCAATATATCCTTCATAAACAACTTCGTTACATTCTGTATTTTGACACATGAATGAACCACTTGCAGGCTCCATTGTATTTGTTGGCTCTGTAACTTTTTTGTTTCCATTAAGGAAAGACTCAAGACTTGTCATAAATTTCTCCAATCAATTTCTCTGCTACATCTGGATTTTCTCTAACATACTCTACTGCTTTTGCACGACCTTGAAAACGCTCTTCATTTACTGTATACCAAGCACCACCCTTTTGGACAATACCCATCATTTCAGCAACATCTAGGATTTCTCCTACGCTGTCAACCCCGACTTTATCCCCTTGAAAGTAAAAGTCATATTGACCAGATAGCCCCATTGGTCCCGTCTTATTGTAGTCAATGATCCAGTTGACGGGTCTGCCAACCTTTTGTTCAATAATTTTATCGCCAACTTGGATTCCAGACTTAATAGCATTTGCATCAGCTTCGGATGCCCAGAGCTTGATGACTGTGCTGGAGAAAAACTTAACCGCCATTCCCCCCGTTGGGATGTGGGAAGCATGCATGCTTCCAAACTGATTTCTCTGCTGAGAGATAAGAACGAGTAGTGTATTTTTATTGGCATAGTTAAGCATTTTAACTGCATGTGTCATATCCTTTGCTTCTGCACCAATCTGTTTGGTGTCTTCAAGTTTCTTCAAATCAGAACTATCTTTTTCAAAATAGATTGCAGGTAATAGAGCAGAGATAGAGTCTACAACAATAATATCTACACCCGCCTCCATAAGTTGTTGTGCAACATCAACCATATCGTTAATTGATTTAGCAGGAGAGTAAATTAACTTATCAGAATCTACGCCTAATTTAGCAGCCCAAGCAGGATCATAAGATGCTTCTGCATCAATCCAAGCACAAGTTTTTCCATCTTTTTGTGCTTGAGCAATCATCTGTAAACAAAATGATGACTTACCAGCAGATTTATTTCCCCAAATAAGTACTTGACGACCAAAACCCAAACCACCTTTAAGTGACATAGTTAAACCAATACTAGGAGTCTTTTGTTTTTCTACGTTTACCGTTGTTGCTAGTTGCAGTCTTGCTCTTGTTTTTGGATCCAGCTTTGCTAGAATCTCTTCCGTTATCATGCATACTCTTCTCTAATTCAATTGCTACTTCTTTTATATCTTCGTTACGGCTAGTTGCTAATAGATCTATTATATTATAGATTGCTTTTTCATCTTCTGCTCTTACAACTAGAAGATATTCGTTCTCCGTACCTTTAAGTATGTAGGACTGAGCCATATACTTATATTATACAGCATTTACTCTGCTTCTACTGAAGATTCCTCAGAATTTTCTGCTGGTGGATTATCTGCAAGAGTAAAGGTCAAAACCTTTGTCTCTTCATCTTGACTTACAGCAATATTCTTACCAGAATAATCTTTCAAAAGGTTCTCTAGCGGAACTACTACTGTCTTATATGTGCTAATAATTGCAGCACAAATTTGTTCAATTGAGATATTTACATTCTCATCTTGAGGTGCTTCACTTGCTGCAGGAGCAGCATCTGTTATTACATGTACTTCATCTTGCGTTGTTTCGTCAGCCATTAGATAACCTCCTCTATAACTAGTGTTCCATCTTCCATTCTTTTAATTGCAGGGTCGCAAATCTTGCCTGCCTGCATTTTACCCAAAGCTTTTGTGTACATCTTTGGGAAAGCTATAACTCGTTCTAAATTCTTATCTGCATCAGATAGAATAATATGAGCCATCATTTTATTTGCTTTTGTCTTATAATGTGTAAAATCAAGGACTAATCTTTTACCAGAATCAATCTTTAATTTGTCACGATATAACCATTGTACAAAAGGTTCATCTGTTTTGTCAACTACATCAGAGATTGTGACATACTTATGAATACGATTATCTCCAACTAGGAAGAAGTACATCATTCCTGGTTCAATCTTTGTGTTTACTTCATGAAAAATACCAATGGAGCCTGTGTCATCCACCAGCTCAACCCGTGACCAAGTTGGACCTTTTTTAATTGACTTTACCATTGCTAACAATACGAAGCAACCTTCTTCAAGAAAATCTGCAAGTGGATTAACTTGAGATTTAATCTTAGGACTTAATTTACCTGTATCAAATTTAGGTATACCAAGATACTCATACAAATTTTCATTCTCGCTACCCTTTCGTGGATTATCTTCAAATGCTGCAGCACCAATCTTATTAAGTGACTCTACTGCTCTTGAATTAATACCACTACCTTTACTTCCCGCTTTTTTAATAAAATCATCATATGAGTTAAATGGACGTAAGGCTTTAATCTTGCTACCAATATTGTCTGAAATGTACTTAATATTTGATAGACCAAATCTTATAGAGTTGCCTTGAATGCTGAAGTCAAGTTCCGACTCGTTAATATGCGGAAGCAAGATTTTGATACCCAATCGCTTTGCTTCCAACAAATAGTCAGTACGTGCATCCTTATCCTTTTCATTTTTGAGAATGGCAAACATAAACTCAAGAGGGTAATAACACTTGAGCCAAGCAGTGTAGTAACTAAGCATAGAGTAAGCAATAGCATGAGAGCGGTTAAAGGAATAACCTGCATGGGCCTCAAAGTCGTGCCATAATTTGGCTGCATCTTCTGATGTGATGTGTTGCGAAGCACCTGTAATAAACCTTTCTTGATACTGTTCAAATTCTTTTACATCTTTTTTCTTACCAATAATCTTACGAACCTTATCAGCATCCGCCCAAGACATACCACCTAAATGTACGCAGGCTTGCATGACCTGCTCTTGATAAATAATTACCCCATAAGTACGGGCAGTGAATTCCTGCATAATTGGATGAGCATAAGTTACCATCTCCTCACCCTTTTTACGCCTTACATACGATCCTCCAACTGTATTCATAGCACCTGGACGAACCAAGGCATTAGAAGCAGCAAGATCTTCAAAATTATCTACACCCATCTTCATAAGCAAATTAGTATATGGTGTTGCTTCAGCTTGAAATACACCCTTTGTGAATCCACTTGAAAGCATCTCAAATACTTTAGGATCATCAAGTAAAATATCCTTGAGAACAACCTTTTCTTTTCTGATATGAGCAATAGTTTTAATAGTATCATCAATAACTGATAATGTTTTTAGTCCAAGTACATCAAGCTTAATCAATCCTAAATCCGCCGTTTGTTCCATATCATATGCTACTACAGGAATACGACCAGATACAGATTCTTGTGGATCTTTGCGAGTTTCAATTGGAACATACTTACTGATATCATCTTTAGCAACAACAACGCCAGATGCATGCATTCCACTACTACGAATCTTACCCCGTAGCATAGAAGCATATTTAGTTATTTCAGGATATTTTTTTCTAAATTCTTCTGTACTGACGGAAGATTCATACTCTTCAAACGTTTCAATACCCTTAAGTGCCTTATCCACTTCACCAAGTGGGACCAGGAATGCTCTAGCAACATCACGAATCACCCCCTTATCTTTAAAATAAGTATAAGTAGAAATAGAAGCAACATGCTTAAATTTCTTCTTTAAATAATCTTTTACTTCACCTCTACGCTTATCTGCAAAATCACAGTCAATATCGGGCCAGTCAGCTCTTTCTTCATTAATAAATCTAAAGAATAGCAGGTCATATTTAACTGGATCTACATCTGTAATCCCAAGCAAGTAACAAATTAATGATCCTGCTGCTGACCCTCGTCCTGGCCCAACAAGTATTTCATTCTGTTTCGCCCAATTAACCATATCACTAACAACGAGAAAGTAACTAGAAAAGTTTTTGTTTTTAATAACTTCAAGTTCTTCTTGTAATCTTTGCTCATAACTATCATTTCCTATCCATTCTGATGTTAGTCTTCTCTCTTCTAGTCCTGCTAGACATAGGGCTGTGAGTGTTTTTAATGCATTCTTCTTTGGTACTGGTAGCAAGTCAAGATTTTCATGGAATTCATATGACTCAATTTTAGATGCTATCTCTACTGAATTTTGGTATATGTCTTCTCTTTCAACACCCGCTTTTGTAAAATCATCCTTAATTTCAGAATAGGATTGAATAAACACGTTAATATCAGCGAAACTAATAGAGCGATCGGGATAAAGATGATCAAAGCGATCAAGGATAGTAGATCTTTGACGACCACTTGTATAATCTGCTTCTTTATTTTGGTTTGGCTTAGTGGAGATGATAAGAAGGAGTTCTTCCAAATCCCTCTCCTCTTTCTTTGCAAAATGACAGTCTCCCGTAGCAACTGGTTTCACCCCATATTCATCTGCTAAAGATAACAGAATTAAATTTAATTCAACTGAATTATGAGCTTGTACTTCAATATAAAAATCATCTCCAAAACGCTCTTTATACTCTTTAACTAGGCTTCTTGCAGTATCAATATCTCCACGCTCAATGGCTTTAGAAATAAATCCACCCATACATCCAGATAAGACAACTATACCATTACCATGTTCAAAAAGAACTTCTTTATCAATACGGGGTTTACTATAAAATCCTTCTGTCCAAGCAATCTGTGAAAGTTTTTGTAAATTCTTTAATCCATCGTTATTTTTTGCCAACAAAATTATATGGTCATAAAGCTTGGTATTATCATCTCTTTTAGCAACAGCTCTTTTATCAAAACGATCTGTTGGAGAAAGATAAGCCTCTAATCCTAAAATTGGCTTTAAGCCCAATTCTTTTGCAGCAATCTGCATATCTCTATGACCTGCCAAGGAGCCATGATCTGTTAAAGCTAAAGATGTCTGGCCTTGATTCTTCGCAGCATCAAGCAACTCATAAGGGTTGTTGAGACCATCCATCAAACTATAATGTGAGTGGACATGAAGATGCACAAAACCAGACATATTAATCTTTTCTATTAGTTGTTATTACCAGTCAACAGATGCTGACGTAGATGATTCTTTTTCACTTGAAGATTCTGAAATTACTCCAAAGTAAAATGCCTCTTGATCTGCATAAGGAACATCACGAACTGCTGTCTTTTCAAGATCAAACAATTCATACTTATCAAAATCAATTGGAGAAATATTAGCAGTTGGAAGTGGAATAGCATTATAACTTGTGTCTGTTGCTCCACTACCTGTACGCTTTACTCGCCAATTGACATTTGTGATACTTCCAGTTTCCCCCGCCCAAGCAATCACTGTTTCAGTAACAGCTTTTGGACCAAGACCTTGTGAAAGAATTGCAACATATGGCTCTTTAACGCCATCATCTACAATTACATTTGCATAGAAACGCTTTTTGCCATTCCATTTAGCCTTTGGATCACGACGATGCATTTCACATCCGAAACAACGGCCTTGGTCTTCAATAGAGCAGAGAGCCTTACGCTTGTAATCTCCTGGATTTGAGTGCTCTACTGCAATAAATGCAGAACCAGCCTTCTCACTATAATTTTCTGAATTTGGATCAATCTCTTGCATAAAACGAATCTTTACTGATTGACCATCATTTACTTTTAGCCAAGTACCTTTCTGACCTTCATCAGAATACTCTGTCTTTTCCATTTGTTGATTTAGTGCATTTAAACCACGTACGATTCCCATATTATTTCTCCTTAGTATATCGGACATTAACCTGTCCTGTGTCTTTATTATAGCACTTTTATGTGACTCTGTCTACTCAAAGATTAGAATATTCAAAATGTGGAATAGCATTTTTTACACATTGTTTTATTTCTTCATCTGTCATATCGCCTACATCTTTTGCTCCATGAGGATATATAACATCATAGTTATACCTAGCCCATAGAACATTCTTTCTATTTAATTTATTAGCAATTGTATTACCTAAAGCTCTACCAGCCCCGTCATTATCTGTCATGATAATAATAGTAGATGCATATTTATTTAATAGTTGAATATTAGTATCTGAGATACTTCCACCTAAGGTCGCCACAGCGTTTGGATAGCCAGCCTGCCATAAACGAATAACATCAAGACTAGATTCAACAACGATAATAGTTCCACCTTCACGCTTTGCTCTATGGATATTAAACATAGTTTTATTGCGTGGAAGATTTGGACTATTCTTAAAAGCTTTGCCTTCAATTGATCTACCAATAATACCAACAGGTATTCCGTCAGGTGAATGAAGTGGAACCGTAAACATCTTTTGTGTTCCCGACCAACCTATTCTGAAGTGGTCTATTGCTTCATCAGTAATTTTACGAGAATGCAAGTAATTCCTAAATGCAACTGATTCAGGTGCATCAGGATTATTCTTTGGATATCCATACAGACTGTCTAGTGTCAGTTGTGGGAATTCAATAAACTCTGGCTTTTCATCAAGTAAGTCTATTAACTCTTCTTGCAATAAATCTGCAGATGACAGTTTATTCTGAGATATAAATCTCATAGCCTCAAAGTTATTTCTTTGAGTAAGTTTCATAACTAGGTCTAAGATAGTGCCAGACGAATTACAGTTTTGGTTATAGCATACATACAAGCCTTTTGAATAACTTGCTGCAAATGCTGGAGAGTCTGTATTGTGATGAAATGGGCATAGACATAAAAAGTCTGTTCCAGTTTGAGAAACTATTTCAATTCCGCAGGAACGCAAAATAGAGCGGAGATCCGCTTTAGTATATGCATCTGACATTTTTTATCCTTTAGGTATTAAACTCTGACCAGAGAAACCTTCATATTGTAGTGCTTTGGTTTTGCCTAGGTATATCCCATACATTACCAAATTGAAAGTGTAGTGATCCTTCTCTTCATTATATTTTACATTAAACTGAGGCTGCATATCAAGGACAGGAACATAACCTTTGTCCCGCATTTGCTGGACTAAAAGCCTTTCATAGTTTTCCCTTGAGCTTTGGAATTTAGAATCATCTTTGATAGTTCCGCTTATCCAAAAGTCATGTATCTTGCGTGGGTACATGATCACCAATCTTTCTAGCTAATTATATCAAGATGGGTGAACATTACATAAATATTAAGTTATTGGAATATCGTAAACTTCTTTGACAATACCCCGATTTAGATCCCAATCCAAATACATACCGAATTCAGTTCCATGCCTGTTCTTCCTACTACAGATCTCCATGATATTTGAATCAGGATTTTTATGAACTGCAATAGCCATATCAGCATCATACTCAATTGCCTTTGACCAAGCAACTTGATTTAGCATTGGTGGAGAATCATGGTCTGCTGTTTCTTCTGCAGTTGCAGCAGTAATATCAATAACAGGAATATTATTTCTCATAGCAAGCATCTTAAACTCACGAGAGATATTCATGTTACGTTCTGTTGGAGCCTTTGAATTATTTGAATCTGCAAACAATTGATGATAGTCAAGAATAACAATATCGGGCTTATGCTGATCAATTTTTGCCTGTACTGTTGTAGGAGTAATTTGTCCAGCACCTTCATTTGATACAAGGATAAATCCATTCTTATCTAAGAACTTCTTTGAACCCCAATCATCAAATTGTGCAATGTCAATACTACCTCTAGAGAAGTCTGAGGCCTTGAATAATCCCGACCCAAGCATTGTGTAGATACGATCTCGCATATTCTCAGGAGTCATCTCAAGGGAGATAATCATAGGCTTAAAGCCCTGCTCCCAAGCTTTACAGGCTAGATAAGAGGAAAACCAAGTCTTACCCTTACCAGGCCAACCAATCATCACGATAAGGTGTCCTG
>Ga0208497_1000741_pt1 | contig 13734 bp, 16 predicted proteins | sample CryBogCBE25Aug07_FD_184555 | JGI IMG/M metagenome (GOLD analysis project Ga0208497, IMG submission 184555) | Freshwater microbial communities from Crystal Bog, Wisconsin, USA - CBE25Aug07 (SPAdes) | ecosystem: Environmental > Aquatic > Freshwater > Lake | place: Crystal Bog, Wisconsin, USA...
GTAGTCCTGCATACTATTCCCGTATCGTAGAGTTGATGCGCTACGATATCCTCGACCATGTCGATACCCACGCTTTCGGCAATAGTATTGATGTAAGTATTCGTGAGTAACCACATCGGCTAAATGAAAACTAATCGAGTCCCAGTTGTAGTTTTTAAAAGTTACGTGTTGGCATTTGGTACCAAAAGTCAACGTGATGTAAACACAGGGTTCATTATGACTATCTTCGTAAGGACGGTACTCGCCGCCGATCCAAAAGTCTTTTTTGGTTAATTGAGAACTACGTATGCAAGTGAATCGTAATTGGCTATCACGAAATTGCATACGTATTAAACGAGTAAATTGCTCTGGCGTAAAAATCCTGCCACTGTGTCTAGTGGCTAAAGATTTAATACGCTCTAGAGCTTCGAAGAACATTTTAGTTAGATGACACGGTCCGCATAAAATACATGGCCGCCAATCCTAGACACCGGTTGTTTAGACTTTGCCCATGCAGGCCGTACTGCGGTAGCATGGAAGTATAGTGCATCACTATACTTGTTTTGCCAAGTAACATACTCGCCTTTGAGTAAACGTTCAGCAACTTCTTGACTAGCTTCCCATCGGTCGTCTGTTTCCTTGGGTTTGTGTACAAACATACAGCGCCAGCTAAACTGACACACGTCGGCATTTTGTGTAACAAATGTTTTGACTTTTTGTTTTTCTGGTGTACCAAAGTAACCAGTTTTCACCATGCGCTCTTCCGAGACTTCAATGGTACGAACTCTGACTGTACGTTGATCTACTACTGAGCAAATTGTTTTACCAAAGCGGCCATCGCGGACGCGATTAATGGTAACCATGGCTACTGCCACTTTGCCTTCTTCTGGTTCCATACCAGCTTCGTAATAGATATTCTTTGCAAGGCAATCGACATCCTTGCTTGATATGTTGATGTCTACAATGGGACTCATTATAGCACCTACTAAATTGTCCAAGCGATCTTGTGCTTGTATTTTGACGGTGTTAAAAAAACTTTGTTGCTGTACTGCTACTTCTTCTGCATGACCGGGTGCCATTACGGTCAGGGCTAATATTGCTACGATTGTTTGAATAATCGTTCTCATAAAGTCCTCCTTAGGTTAATATGCCTTCCATACAGCAGAAGGCATTAGATATTTAAGTACATATCTATTGAGTTATAATACTATATAAGTGATTGCAAGTCAAGGTAAGTAACGCTTCTGGACAAAAAACTGCCATTATAACCCTACTTATTCTGTGATAAGTACGTAGTTAACGGTATATTTTGAAGTTGAGCTTGAGCCAATGCACGAGCAGGATTTGGATCGTTGTCTAACGTAATTCCCCTCGCGGCAAATAAACTGTTGTTGATTGACTCAGCAGTGGCCGATTTGATAGTGTCGCCGTAGACATCACTGGTGACTAAATTACCAAAAAATTGATAAGTTTGAAACTGGGTAGCGTCAGAAGATAGTGCACCAATTCGTTGTGCAAAGTTTTCTAACATCTGTGCTGTGCCAGACCCAAAGGTTACTCCAGCATCAGTTAAGTTTGTAATTTCGTTGGTGATTTTATTTAATATTTTGTAGTAAGCTGTCTGCCCCGAAGTCAGTGCAGTTGATGACAATGCAGTCAATGTTGAATTAATTGCTGTCACGGCATTTTGTACTGGAGTAATATTAGCGTTTCCGATATAGCCAGTAACTGCTGCATTAAGTGTAGTTACGTTGGCCAATAATGTTCCTTCGGCTGCAACGTAATTGGTATTTAATGTTGTAAATAAACTGGTGTAAGGTACGCCAGTTGCGGCTCCCAGGTAGTCGCACATTACAGGATTACCAAACGGTCCTGTTCCTGTTCCTGTTATTGAATTTAATGTAGAAATTGTATTACTTGATAGTACTGTGGCATTTGCATTTGCAGTAGTGTAACTTAATGTTGGTACAACAATAGACAACAAGAAGTTGGCTAAGTCGGTCCATGAGTTAAAGTTACCCTGACCGATCCTGGCCTGCAGGTATTCACCGAGAGTGTAAAAATCAACAATGCCCAAGGCACCAAGTTGTGTATACTGAGATGAAGTTACAACCTTATTAAGGTTTAGATAATCTGCAAGATTCGTAATTGACACATTGGCAATAGTTGATTTAGTTGCTGTAGTAATGGCTTGTAAATTTGCGCCTGTAACATTTCCGTATATTGATAGTACAACACCTGTACTATTTCCAAGTACTAAATTAGTTGTTGTTACGTTGGTAACAGACGGCAATGTTATTGGGCCAAATGTTGTTCCACGTGTTGTTGTTGTAATTTGTGGTGCGGTTGTTGTAGAGCTCTGCGGTACTTGTAATAGATTATTTGTGTTTAATCCAGCGGCCGCTAACTGCACCGATAAGTTTCCGTAGTTGCCTAACTGCTGATTCAATATGTTTTGTCCAAACACATAAGGGTTACCAATTGAGTTGATATTTTTAATATCATACATGGTTCCCCAGGTTGAAATAACATTAGCAATCAATGGTGCATTTGCATCAATTCCATTACTAATAAGATCAACAGGTCCGGTGTATCCTATGCCACTTTGTGCATAGGTCTTACTTTGTAGTAAGTTTACGCTGGATACTGTATCAAATGTTAATGCTGCATAACTGTAGGCTGTTTGAAACGTGTTGGCAAAACTGGCCATGCCATAAGCAAACGGTGCTTGTGCTTGTGCTCGTACTGTGCCAGAGAAACTAGAAGTATTAACATTGGCATTGCTGTATTGCACAACGTTGGTACTACATACAGGAGTAATATTGGCAGGGTACAAATCAATTAACCATTGTCCGTGAGTAACACCGAGACCTAGTTTAGATAAAGCATTGACCAAGTTTCCAGATATACTTGCATTGGCATTTGCCGCTGTGGCAAATACGTTGGCAATTAACACAATCGGAGCCTGTGCTTTAAATGTAGATATTTGTGACAACAGATTTGCTGAAGTAGCAATTCCTTGTCCGTTAACGATACTGCTTGCAGCAGTTAATTGAATTGCAGAAGCCATTAGTTAATAGTCACAGTCGGACTACCACTAGCTACCACATGTCCGCATTGAAACGGATCGCCTACTCTTGCGGCAGGTTTACCATCAATGAATACTGTAGCACTTCCTGATATAATTGGGTTAGGCACATGTGGCTGGTGCACCTGTTGAGGACGATACGGTGCATGATCTCTATCCATACTACCAACAGTTGCAGCAGGTTGCCCATCAATGAAAACCGTGGTTGAGCACAGGCTTGTAATTGCACCGTCGCTATTATCTGGGTCACCTAATCTTGCAGCTGCTGGCATTATTTAATTATTCCCTTAGACACTGGTTCTATACCTGTTGTAGTACGGATATAGTGATTCTCGATATCCTTAATAACAGTATTATGCATAATAACATGCGATTTATTCAGTGTTACATTATTATTTATATCCGCAGAAATCATGCTTTGCATCAGGCCAATACCTTGATTACTTGGCATAAGTGTACATGGTTTACTAACAACGTAACCGTCTGCTTTTTCTTCTACGAGTTTAGCAACAATTTCTTCGCCTGTTGTAATCTTGAAACACACAATATCTCCTGCTGAGTATCCTTTTTGAATTAACATAATTTATCCTTGTAAATGTTTTCTTAGTTCTGTAAATCCGCCTACATACACATCATCCAAGAAGATCTGTGGTAATGTACGTGCAGTTGGTACTGCTTCTAATAACTGTTCTTTAGTCCACTCGTGCATTACGTTACGTTCTTCGTAGTCAATGCCCGTAGACTCTAATAATGCTTTTGCCTGAACACAAAAAGGACAGGCATCCTTGCTCCATACTATTGCTTTCATATCTCTTTCCTTCTTATAAACTCGGTAACTCGTCATAATTAATAGCGTCTGACATCACCCCTATCACATAAGAAGTACTCTCTGATTCTTGTAATGCTGTTTGTTTCTTACTTGTATCTGTATGCTTATTAAACCAAGGAATAGGTGTTGTCTTAGGTGCTGATGCCTGATACTTAATACCGATGTCTTTCAATGCACCAACTGCGGTGAAATCAACAAAATCTTTAAGGATATTAGCATTTAAACCAATCACAGGACCTTTGTTAAACAAGTAGTTAGCCCAGTCTTTCTCTTCACGGATAACCTCCATGTATAACTGATACACTTCTGCTTCACACTCAGTTTTGATATTAGCAAAACGGCTGTCTTCTTTAATTACCTGATTGATTAAGTAAGCAGTCCAACCTTTGTGTAACAATTCATCTTGTAAAATCAAACTAATGATATTGCCGTTGCCCATAAAGATTCGATTCTCTACCATTGCTAAACTTGTAGCGAATGATACCATAAAGCGGAATGCTTCCAATGCATAGCTCGCGTGTAGTGCCATCCAAATTGCTTTAATGTATTCTTTCTCTACGATATCTTCGCCGAGTTGTTTACGGCAGTTAACGACATGTAGTGCTTCGTAGTAGTTGCCCACACTACTCGCCATGTCGATAATTTCTTGAGTATCATGGATTGTGTTAAACACATCCTTGGGCACATTATAAATGTTACGAATAATATGACTATAGCTCTTGCTATGAATATTTGTTTCAAAGAATGTCCAGTTATAGATCAATGCTTCTAATTCAGGCAATGATACCACCGGCATAAAGATTTGACTTGGGCCGCGGCCTTGCAAACTGTCTAAGGCTGTTTGACGTAGCAGGTTACTTGTAAAGATATGTTTGACTGCATCACTAGCATCTTTAAAATCGTTGCTGTCTTTAGTTAAACTAATCTCTTCTGGTTGCCAAAAGAACCCACGTGCAGTAGCTTCAAAGTCTGCAATCTTTTTATATTTGACTTCTTCAAAACGTTGAATAGTAACTGGGCCTGCTGGGTCCAGAAACATCTTACGTGTTAAGTAGTCCGTCTTGGTTTTTAAATTATATTGCTCTTTTGACATTATTTTTTCTCTTTACATTTATCGTAGTGCCATAGGCTAGCATTAGAACTGGTCCGCTTCTGTTGAATGCTCTAATGCTGTTGTACTTGTTGCGCCAACTGCTGTGGCAATAGCATCAAAGTATGGAACACCTGCTTCACGCTGATGTTTAACTGTTGTAAAGCCACGCTCTTGTGCGGCAAACTCACGTTGTTGCATTTCTGAATAACCACGCATACCTGTTTTCTGATATGCTTCGGCCATTTCAAATGTAGCAAGGTTGTTACAATGGAATCCAGCAAGTGTAATGAACTGATAAGCATAGCCCATCTTACCAATGTCTGCTTGGAATGTTTCACATTGTTCTTCTGTCAAATACTTGCGCCAGTTGAAACTCGGTGAACAGTTGTATGCTAGTTGTTGTTCTGGGAATACAGCGTGAATAGCATCAGCAAATTTTTGTGCCTGCGCTAGATCGGGAGTACTTGTCTCAAACCACAGTAAATCAGCATACTCGGCATAAGCAAGGCCACGAGCAATGCAAGCGTCAATGCCATTTTTGAAGTGATAGAAGCCTTCTTCTGTACGACCCTTGTCATAATCAATAAATGGTTGATCAATTGGGTCAATGTCTGTGGTGATTAATGTGCCTGACTCGGCATCGGTACGTGCTAGAATAACTGTGTCTACTTCGCAAACATCTGCGGCTAGACGTGCGGCATTTAAGTTACGAACTGCTTGGCGTACTGGAATCAATACCTTACCACCTAAGTGTCCACACTTCTTTTCTGATGACAATTGATCTTCAAAGTGAACAGCGGCCGCACCTGCTTCAATACAGCTAAGTGTCAATTCATATGCGTTCAACGCACCACCAAAGCCTGCTTCACAGTCTGCAATAACAGGCAAGTAAAAATCTTGTGAGCCAACACCTTCTAATGTTTGGATTTGATCAGCACGACGTAGTGCGTTGTTAATTTCTTTAACAACCTCTGGCACTGAGTTTACTGGATATAGACTTTGGTCAGGATAAACACGACCACTTGTGTTAGCCGCGGCTGCTACTTGCCAACCTGACAAGTAAATTGCTTTCAATCCTGCTTTGGCATGTTGTACTGCCTGCTGTCCATTATATGCGCCCAATGTAGGTACAAATGGTTCTGTGGCTAGTAGCTCACGCAACTTGGTTGCGCCACGCTTGGCTAATGTGTATTCAATTTTCAAACTACCTTGTAGTCGTTTAACATCCTCTGGTGTATAGTTGCGTTTTTTCATAATATTCCTCTTTGATTATTTTTAAATTCTTCCCATTCTGCATCTCGTACAGGAGTCCAACCATTTCTAAAATATTTTACTAAGTTCATAAACGGCCCTGCTTCTTTACCGTCTGTTTTCCAGTTATAATTCTTGTTCATACTCAATCCATATAACTTACAGGAAATTTATAATTTACATGCTACAATTTGCAGGCAATGCAGTCATCTTCATCATCAAAATCAATCTCTTCTAACATAGCAGGTGCCTCTTCGGCATCCGCTTTAGCACCCTGTTTATTAATAAGTGAATAGTAGAAGGTCTTGATTCCGAACAGATGGGCTTGCATTAAATTCTTTGCGATTAGTGTAGTTGGTACTTTTCTATCAGAATAATTAGCGGGGTTGTAAAAAGTATTCACCGAAATTGCCTGATCAACATAGACCGCGATAACTGCCGCTGTTTTTATATATGCATCACAATCTTTTTGTTCCCACATTAGTTGGTATTTTGATTTCAACTTGGCGTACTCAGGAACAACTTGCGTAAGACTTCCTGCTTTGCTTTCCTTGGTACTAATTAAACTCATTGGCATTTCAATGCCATTGGTACTATTAATTACAACACTACTAGACTCAACTGGGGCAACTGCCATTTGGGTGGCATTACGCACACCATATTGTTTCATGTTGATTCTTAGTGTTTCCCAATCTAGCTCAGGAGTAAAGTCTGTTAGTTCGTTTGAACCTGCGGCACGTAGTTCCCACGGGAATGTGCCTTGTCCATAACGTGTTCTTGCAGAGTCTACACAGGCGCCACGTTCCTTGGCTAACTCTACACTGGCTTCAGTCAAGTAGTAGGCTTGATGTTCCATCCACGATTTAACATCATGTAGGGCATCCTTCTCGCCATACTTATAACTGCGTTTAGCATGCCAGTAAGCCAAGTTAGTAATACCAATGCCTAACGGACGAATTTCATCGTTGCTTAGTTTACTTTGAATACTCAAGAAATCTTGATAGTCCAAAATATTGTTAAGACTGCGATGTAAGATGCGACACGCACGGCGCATATCTTCTGGATTACGGAAAGCACCCCAGTTAATACTACCTAGTGTACATAATGCAATACGGCCTTCTTCGTCATCTAAGCGTTTAAAGGATTTAGTTGGTAATAGAATTTCACAGCACAAGTTCGATTGATAGATAGTATGATACTCTGGATCAAACGGTCCTTGCTTTTGTACGTTGTCAATGAACACAAGATAGATACGCCCTGTGTCTGTACGTTCTTTTAAGATGCCGCCTTTGAATACTTCTTCAGCTGACATTGTTTTCTTACGTAGGTCGGTACGCTTTTCGTACTTGACATATAAGTCTTCAAATAGTTCAATATTGCTATAGAATGCTTGATATAAATCAGGAACTTCATTTGGATCAAAGAAGGTAATGTTTTCTTTGTTCTTGAAACGACGCCAGAACAGGGCACTTAGTACAACACCATAGTCCATAAAACGTACACGTGTTTCGTCTGTGCCTTGATTGTTCTTTAATACAATTAGGTCATCAAATTGATGATGCCAAATAGGATAAAATACTGTTGCACTTGCGTTACGAATGCCACCTTGTGAACATGAACGTAAGTCCCCAAACCACTTCTTTAAGAATGGAATCATTCCAGTATGCATAATTTCGCCGCCACGTATAGGCGATCCCAATGGACGTAAGCGACCAATTTCTAAACCAATGCCTGCACGTTTGCTGGCATACTTGGCCATCATCTCTCCAGAAGCAAAGATAGAATCAAGATCGTCATCAGAGCGGATAAGTACACAGGACGAAAATTGTTTTGTAGGAGTACCCAGACCAGCGAGTACAGGAGTAGCAAGAGTAAAAAGGCCGTCACTCGCCGCATTGTAGTATTCTTTGATGTAGCGCAAACGGGCACTACTAGGTTCTTCTTTGTGGAAGACAGTAGCGGCTGCAACCATGTAACGAATTTGTGGAGTTTCATAGGTTTCCTTTGTAGCGCGATTACGTACTAGATATTTTTCAATTAGCTGTTCAATAGCGGCATAACTGTATAGTTCATCTTTGCTGTGATCTAACATAGCATCCATCTTGTCCCACTCTTCTTCGGTGTACCAAGATAATAATTCATCTGTGTAAAGACCTGTTGCTACATTTGTCTTTACAATGTCATACAGGCGAGGAGGCTCGTAGTCGCCATAAACATCCTTGCGTAACATCGACAAACGCTGTTTGCCTGCTACGTATTGATAGTTAACGTGCCCAACATCGGGATTTGCTTCTACGTCGATTAAGTCTACAATCGCTCGTAATGTAATTTCATCTATTTCTTTTGTTGTAATGCCATCATAAAAGTGTGGTTGACTTTTGATTTCAATCATACTTTGACTTACATCTGCTATACCTGCACAAACCTTAGTAATCTGGGCTTGCCACTTCTCTACTGCGAGCGGTTCTTTTTGTCCACTTCTTTTTGTGACTTGAATTGTCGTCATTGATATCTCTTAATTGTTATAGTAATCTATTTTTAAATCTACTGCTGTGTACTTGTGTTTTAACTTCAGCGTTTTATTGAACTGTTTGTTATTTACGATCTCTCCGTCGACCATATTAAGTATATATTTCCCCCGGTTGATCCAAGCTAAATTATACTCGTAACCAGATTCTGGATCTTTATAAACGCGAAACTCTATATCCAAGTCTTTTCTATGCTTACTTAATGTTATAGTATAGACTATCCCGAGGCATTTTGCAATATCACAATAACTATTTTCATCAATTAATGTCCAGGGATCTGGCCAATTTTCTTGATTGCGATAGTCTAGATTATAAGGAACGAATGGTGCACGGGTCCAAAACTCCACGGTTTGGGCAAGTGCTTGTTCTAACGGTAGTTGATCTAACACAGATCGAAACTCACGCCAGGATCTCAGACGGTCCTCTGGCTTTTTTTGAAACATAAATGGTTATTGTGATTTAATAATATATTCTAAAGATGTTGCTGTAGTTGTAATATAGTTTAGTGATGCCATTGAGCTGTTTGCGGTCATGCTAAATGTTAAATCTGTTGTTGACGTTTCTGTATAATCTTCGTAGTACGAAACTGTAGATCCTGCGGCATTGTAAGCAACAACAATATCGCCTGTGCGATGTTTTGTACCTTGGGTTAATGTATAAGTAATCACTGCATTGTTAGCAGAGATGCCTGCAATATTACCGGATGTACTTGCATTGAGAGCAACACCAGTGCTAGTTACACCCGATTGCAATGCAGAAATTTGCGAGTTGATAGTAGTAATGTTTCCCTGTAAAACTGTAACATTACTCTGTAAGGCTGTTACGTTGGCAGTAAGGGTATTAGTAAAATTAATAATACTAAACTGAGTTAAAATTTCAGTTGAGCCTACTGCGGGTGCTCCTTCAGCCAGTGTGCCGTTACCGATATATAATTGTCGTGTATCGTTGCTCCAAGCTAATTCACCGGATGCTAACTGTGGTAAGTCCTGTTTTAAACCACGTCGAACTTGTATTTGTGAAATTTGTAAAATTGCCATTTAACTCGAATCCTAATTTATACTGTATTTAGCATTTTACAAAGTGTATTTCCAGTAATTTTTCAAAATGTGACTGCGATCCTCGCCGGTAATTGATCCGCCGTTGGGCCCGTTAAATCCACACATATTGCACACTTTTTCAGGAGTTAGTGTTCTAGCAAACCAGGACTGTATTTCTTCATCGGTACTGTCGGGACCCACTGTTTTATATTCGTTAAGATATGGTGCCCAGTCTGCGCGATCCTGTATGTTAAACGTATTCAGTGTATGCTCTAATACTCCCATTGGAGGACACTTCCACATTTTTCCACGGTACAAAGTGATAAAATCATTGGTCTGGCAACTTTTAAAATTGCTTTCATACCACGTGTCATTATAATCATATACAGGATGCATTTCTTCGGCGTATCCTTCGTAATGCTTGCACCAGTGTAGTTTATGCTGTTCGCAAGTAGTAAATCCAATACGTGTGCTACGTCCATTAACTACTAAGTTAAACCATTGCTTGGTGTTTATATCTTTTTCATCTAGCCATAGGTTCCATACCGCAGAAGTTACACCCGGTAAACTTAAATGATATTCTAACACTTTCTGTTTAAGATTTTCAAAGCTGTTTATAACTTTACTTAGGTATGGCTCAGTTGCTGTTTGATAACTAACTACCATGCTCATTGCAATGTCATTGGGATTACTGTCAGAAAATAACAAAGGAATATGATCAAGTAGCGTGTCTAGGTAATAGCCATTGGTATTTAAACTAATCGGAACAGTAGGTCCCCATATACGGCGAATTGCCTGTGCCCATTCTGTAAACTCGGGATGCAGTAGCGGTTCACCGCCAAACAAAGTAATTGCATTGGGTTGTAATTTTGTAGACCAAAACTCTAGCCAGTCTATACTTTCATCAATCCTAACTATACCCTTGATATTTTTATGATTACTGTGTGTCATACAACCGGCGCAGGCTAAGTTGCAACTTCTAATAATAGGTATATCTAAATGTTCTATTTTAATTTTGTTCATTAATTGCTCAAATAATATAGTTCTACTTTTTTAGTCCACTCGTCGGTCCAGTACTTAAACTCGTCACCTTCAACAACAAATTCTAAGTATTCTGGTGTGGTAAAGGTACCATCTTCTAGTTCCTTGGGTTGTACAGCCATCATAATGACACCGCAATCAATGTCAGTACCGTGTGTAACATTGTGTGCTTGAGCGTATGCAGCCAATTGAATAAAGTAGTCACTGATGTATTCACGCTTCTTAACCTTGTTGCTTTGTTTAAAGTCGATGATAGCAGGTTTGCCTTTCCATACACCAACACAATCTGTTGTGCCAGCATATAACCCACTATAATAAACAGGTACCTCAACTCCCCAGAACTCATCAACATTTACCAGGCCCTTCATAATAACTTCAGCGGCCATAAACCAACTTGGGTGGGCAAAGGGGTTAGCGGGCAAAGGTTTCATGTCATCGCTAAGTGCGTAAGATTCTAAGTAGGCATGCATACGTGTTCCACGATTAGCGGCTTCTGTAGTAATCTGCTGTGCTCTAACCTCGCCAACATTCTTACGCCAGTTAGCCAATGCGGCTTTAGATTCTTCTGATTTGGTTCTGTCTAGGATAGTAGTGACGCTAGGTACTTTGTCTCCGCCGGGTAAAGCATAATGGCGTTTACCTTCGATTGTGGTGCGACTAATTGCTGCGTAGTTAAATTTTTGGGTAATCATAGTAGTAATTATAGCATCTCTAATGACAATAATCAATAAATATTTTGATGAAAACTCTAATAAGTGGCTGTAGCTTTACTCAATGGCCCGAATACCCAGGAGGTCCAAATATATGCTGGCCTGATTACTTACAAAAACTTTTACCAAATAATCAATTAACTAGCATTGCAGAAGCAGCCGCAGGTAATCAATATATTTGCGATAGTGTAATAAGAGAAACATTATTAAATCAATATGACCAAGTACTTGTCATGTGGTCTGGTGTAACCCGGTTAGATTATTTAACTAGCATAGAAGATCCTGCATGGAATAACTTGTTCGATAGTTATGGGTTTTATCGTAGAATCCCCGGAGATAAACTAGGTTGGATCTTTAGTGGCGGCCAACTTGGTACTTGGTTCAAGCATCCTGTAGCACATAAGATGTTTTACGAAATGTATAAGGTTAGTAGTGATCTAAGTCTGGCAACTATTAATCTAATGGAAATTATAAAACTACAAAACTATCTCAAGGCAAAAGGTATACCATTTAAGTTTATGAGTTATATAAACTACTGGACTGAAGGTAAACATATAAGTCCCAACGGCGACTTTGGTTTGTCGGATATTCCCGAAGTGCAGTATCTTATCAATGAAATAGATTTTGACCAATGGATTTTTGCAGATAATAAGCGTAAATGTATCTACGATGTTGCTAAAGAACTAAACAGTTTTGAAGCAGATGGATTTCATCCCGGCCCTGCAGCACATCAAGCCTGGGCTGAATTAATTACTCGATCAATATGACTGGCAGCAAATGCAGTCCAGTCGGTTGTCATAATATGATTGTAGTTGTAATCTAATACCGGTTGTATAGTGTTGTACACTTCAAGTTGATCCATTGAACATAATTTCTTTACTTGTTCAAATGCTTGTGTGTATCGTTCTACATCATCCTCGATTAAGTCGTAACTTTCATCAATTACACAATCAAAAGTTTTAAAGCCTTGTGCTTTTAAATTATATAAGAACTTGTATCCAGTAAATGCAATAAACAATCTGCGGGCAATCATTGGTTTGGCTGTTTTTTCACTGTAGAAACTTAATGTATTATCGTGGTCAGTTTCTGCAACAATACTGTACGCTGTATCATTAAAAACACTCACAGGAATCACACGACTCAATCCAGTATGCACCCCATAATACTTTACTGGGCCGGCTGTACCGGGTTGTTGTTCACCTATAACTTCAACACCGGGTTCCCAGATAAAATAATCTTTTGCGTAAAACTCTTCATCGTTCCATTTACCACCGTAGGTTAGTATAAACTTATCTTGCAGGCTGTTTGTTTGTACTGCATCATACACAAAATCCCTATGTGGCTTGGGACTGCCTAATAGGGCATCAAACATTTTAGGTTTACTAACACCATACGTAATTTCTGCCAATTGCAATGGTAATTGCTTGTACAGTGACGTAGTTGTTTTGAACCAATCGCCCCAGAATATAAGACGATCATTCATTTCTGTGTTTACTTGCCCGGGTACAATCCAGTAGACGTTATCGTAGTGGCATTTATCCCATATCGTCCAGTGGAAATTATGTAACTCACTTTCAAAAGAAAAAACAAGATTACTAATATTACTAAGTTTGTTTATTTTATCTTCAAAGCCCTGGTATGCAGCGCAATTGATATCGTGGTCGCAATGCAGGCGGTGCATAGTAAATGCAATCTTTGTGTCAGCAGTGGTATCTCTGTATTCTTCAAAACTGTGCGATACAGTATAATCACCTAAATTTAATTTAGGCAACCATTCAAGGTCAATGATTGTACTATCGCTGTATACCAACATTATATCCTAAAACTTTCTCCGCAGCCACATCTATCCTTTTCGTTGGAATTGATAAATTCAAATCCTTCATTGAGTCCCTGTTGAACATAATCTATAGTAATGCCATCAACTATGGGTAGGCTTTTCTTATCCACAATAACGGTAGTATTATTATTCAACATAGATACATCGTCTGGCAGTACTGCATCTACATATTCTAACACATAAGCGAGCCCAGAGCAACCGGTTGTTTTAACTCCCACTCGAATACCTACGCCCGAGCCACGTTTGGTAATATTAGCCGAAATTCTTTTAGCTGCAGATTCAGTTATTATTATCAATGGCTTCGATTTTCGTTATCATACGATTCTAATACTGCTTTAAGC
>Ga0208497_1000743_pt1 | contig 13719 bp, 13 predicted proteins | sample CryBogCBE25Aug07_FD_184555 | JGI IMG/M metagenome (GOLD analysis project Ga0208497, IMG submission 184555) | Freshwater microbial communities from Crystal Bog, Wisconsin, USA - CBE25Aug07 (SPAdes) | ecosystem: Environmental > Aquatic > Freshwater > Lake | place: Crystal Bog, Wisconsin, USA...
TCTAAGGAGTGCCCTGTTTGCACGACTTTCCCGAGCCCCTCGTGTTATCGGACTCTCCTATGCGCGCGAGGGAGCGAGTCTGTTCTATAGCGAACGGGCCATGGTCTCCAGTGCTGATCATGCAGTGAACCGGTATCTTTCCGTGCTCAATCTTCTGGGGATACCGCGACCTGCGAGTCCCGAATTCATGCTTCCGGAGGGAAATCTTCCGAAGGGTTTCTCAATATCGCCGCCCTATTTGGTGATCCACCCTTACGCACGTGGTGATGGGAAGAGCCTTGCTCCGGAACTGATCGAATCGTTTACCCTGGGCGCTGCTCCTCATCGTGTGGTGATCGTTGGGCGAGGGAATGCAGGGGTTAATAGGGCTCCTTGGCCCGAGAATGTGGAGGACTGGAGTAACCGCACAGACCTCCTCGAACTCACGGCCATCCTTAGGGGAGCTTCCTTCATCATCAGCTCCGATAGTGGTCCGATGCATCTGGCCACGGCACTGCATCCCGAAAAAACACTGGCGATCCATCTCTGGAGTGATCCCTTGAAGGTGGGCCCTTGCTCTCCGAAATCATTGGTCTGGAAAAATGGCCGTATCAGCCTGGTGGCGCTGTTGGATAATTCCTGGCGTGCGGAGGGAAGAGCTCCCACAGCGAGCGAGATGGAGGAACTCGGTCGTATGGCAGCGGCTAAAAGCATGAACTCAGAGGGATAAATAATGTAAAATTCCTGAAGTTGTCATCGGGTTATTCTTCATACTTCAACCCTCAGCCTTCATAATTTTACTTCCATGGGTTTTTCCACACAGATCGATTCGGCTTTAGCAATCCCCTCTGCGGAGCTGAAGGCCTTTGGTCGTTTGCTGGAGCCATGCGACGATAGGGGTGTGGAGGAATTGGCCCGTAGCTCCGCATCCGTGACGCGTCGCCATTTTGGGAAAACAATGCGGATGTTCGCTCCCCTCTATCTTTCCAACGAGTGCATCAACTCTTGCGCCTACTGCGGCTTTTCCCGAGACAATGCCATTCTCCGAGTCACCCTGGAGATTGAGCAGGTAGCCGCCGAGGCACGTCATCTTGCCGCGGAGGGATTCCGTAATGTCCTGCTTGTTGCCGGTGAGCACCCGAAGTTTGTCTCGGGAGGCTATCTTCAAAAATGCCTCGAACGCCTTTCTGGAGAAGTTCCGAGTCTTTCGCTCGAGGTGGCACCGATGGAGACCGAGGAGTACGTGCCCCTTGTTGCGGCTGGGGCCGAGGGTCTGGTTGTCTATCAGGAGACCTATGACCGCTCGGTTTATCCCGAACTCCATACCGCTGGGCCCAAGAAAGATTACGACTGGCGTCTTGATGCTCCTGAGCGGGCCCATGCAGCGGGATTCCGCAGGCTTGGCATCGGCGTGCTCTTCGGTTTGTCAGATTGGCGAGGCGAGGCCACTGCTCTGGCGGCTCATTTGTTTCACCTCCAGCGGGTCTGCTGGACTTCCCAGATCACGGTAAGTCTCCCCCGGTTGCGCCCAGCAGCAGGCTCTTTCGAGCCACGGTTTTCCTTTGATGATCGCGATCTCACGCAGCTCATCTGTGCCCTTCGAGTAAGCTTCCCGCAGGTCGGTATTATTCTGAGCACCCGCGAACCTGCGCCCCTGCGCGACGCCTTGGCGCCTCTGGGAATCACGATGATGAGCGCAGGAAGCCATACCGAGCCGGGCGGCTATACGGGACAGGGTGCCGATCAACTCCATCAAACGGTGAAGGGAAAAATGATCGAGGCAACCTGTGGGAGCACCTCTGCCACCGAGCAGTTCTCGATCAGCGATGACCGTACACCTGCAGAGGTCGCCTCCATGCTTGCAACCCGTGGACTCGAGCCTGTCTGGAAAGATTGGGACAGTGCCATTCTCACAAGTGGAGAAAGAAAAATAAAAAAATGAAAAAGCGGCGATCAAAGCCGTGGATTCAATAGCTGTTTGATATCACTTTTCATTCTTACTTTTACCTTTAAACATTTCCCAGATGCCCCTCCTGCTAATTAATGGTGACTCAAAAGAGGTGGTATCCACATCGTTGGAGGACATGTTGATCGAACTCTCCCTGCCGTTGCCCCTGATGCTCGTGGAGCATAATGGGAAAGCGCTTCATCGGTCCGAGTGGCCAACCGTGAGATTGGCCGAGGGGGATCGTCTGGAACTCATGAAGGTTGCCGCTGGAGGCTGACGCATGAGTGACGATCAAGTTTTGGAACGTCCTGAGTTGCTTGCCCCTGCGGGTGGTTGGGATTGTCTGAAGGCGGCTGTTGCAAACGGTGCCGATGCCGTTTTTTTCGGGCTGCCGAGGTTTAATGCGCGCCTGCGTGCCGACAACTTCACCGAGGAGGAACTCCCCGAAGTCATGGCCTTCTGCCACCGCCATGGAGTGAAGGCCTATGTGACCCTGAACACCTTGGTATTCACCTCGGAGTTGGAGGATGCGGCTGATTACCTGCGATTGCTAAACCGCTGCGGGGTCGATGCGCTGATAGTTCAGGATATCGGCCTAGTAAGGCTGGCTGCTGCATTGGTTCCGAAGCTTCCGATTCATGCCTCGACGCAGATGACGCTGACCTCTCCCCAGGGTGTCGAAATCGCCAGGGAATTGGGAATCACTCGCTCGGTACTGGCCCGCGAACTTTCCCTGCGGGAGCTTAAGCGATTCGACACATCCAGAATGCCGCTTGAGGTCTTTGTCCACGGAGCCCTCTGCGTGGCCTACTCCGGGCAATGCCTGACCAGTGAGTCTCTCGGACAGCGGAGTGCAAACCGTGGCGAGTGTGCCCAGGCATGCCGCATGCCGTATGAGTTGGTGGTCGATGGATCCATTCGTGATCTTGGTGACCGCCGCTATCTTCTCTCGCCGCAGGATCTCGCGGCTGTGAATGACATTCCCGAACTGATTGCCTCGGGAGTCACCAGTTTTAAGATCGAGGGGCGACTCAAGTCCCCAGAATATGTGGCGGCAGTTTGCCAAGTCTATCGGAAGGCCATCGATGCCGCCTTGGCCGGGCAGGCTCGTGAGGCAAGTCCTGAAGACCGCTACCAGCTGGAGATGGCTTTTTCACGAGGGCTTTACTCCGGGTGGATGCACGGGGCGAATCATCAGGAGTTGGTGCATGCCCACTTCGGCAAGAAGAGGGGAGCTTTTGCAGGGACGATTGCCTCGCTCGGCTCGGACTTCGTGGCCTTTGAGTCTCTTGCACCGCTCAAACCGGGAGATGGGATCGTCTTTGATGCGGGAACCGATACCGATCAGGAACAGGGGGGGCGAATCTATGAAATCCGGGATGGCCGATACTATTTCCGCCATGGTCATCTCGACATGAATCGCCTGAAGGTTGGCGATCGCATCTGGAAAACAAACGATCCCGATCTCGACAAGCGACTGCGTCAATCCTATGCAAGCCGCATTGAACCCCGCCATCGAACCCCTTTTGATGTCTCGGTTTCAGGCCGTGCTGGGGTGCCGCTAGTGATGCAGACCGAGGATGTCTCCGTGGAGTCGATCATGCCGCTGGAGGCTGCAAGGAATGCCCCTCTCACTGAGGAAAAACTGCGTCTGCAGCTTGAAAAAACGGCCGACTCAGGTCTTGAGCTTCGCAATATCAGAATCAACCTAGAGGGGGAGGTGATTCTTCCCATCAGTGAGATTAACAGGATGAGACGTGAATTATTGGAGAAGCTTCTGATTGCATCCAATCTTCCACGGATTGAGATTCCGGGACATTGGAGCGGTCTCCTGAAAGAAACCACGTCTGTGACACAGCAAGCCGAGCAGCCTGCTGAAGAACTCTCGCTGAAGGTACTCTGCCGTAGCATGGAACAACTGGAAGCTGCGCTTGATTCGGGGGTGCAGGAACTCTATGCCGACTTCGAGGATATTCGTCGCTACAAAGATGCCGTCGCGCTGGTGAGGTCTCATGGTGGCGCCCGCATTCTGCTTGCGACTCCGCGCATCCAGAAAGCGACAGAGGAGGGATTCTTCAAGTTGATTGAAAATGCAGCGCCAGATGGTGTCCTGATCCGTAATCTTGGCGCGATCACGCATTTCGCCGGGATGGATCTGATCACGGTTGGTGATTTTTCGCTTAATGTGGCGAATCCCCTAAGCGCGCAGTTCTTCATGGATCGTGGTCTTAACCGAGTCACTGTCAGTTACGATCTGAATGCCGGCCAAGTCCTGGACCTGCTCAATGCCGCGTCTCCTTCATGGTTCGAACTGACGATCCATCAGCACATGCCAATGTTTCATATGGAGCATTGCGTCTTTGCTGCTTTCCTCTCAGAGGGGAAGGATCACACTGACTGCGGCAGACCCTGCGAGAGTCACCGTGTTCACCTTCGCGATCGCGTCGGAATGAAGCATCCTCTGCGCGCTGATGTCGGGTGCAGGAATACCTTGTTCAATGCCGTCGCCCAGACCGGGGCGGAATATTTCCGGGAGTTCCGTCAGGCCGGTGTCCATCACTTCCGTGTCGAGTTGCTCGAGGAGGATGGGTCACGAACACGGGAGGTTCTTCGTGCATACCAAGGACTTCTCGGAGGCCAGACCCAGGGCAGCGATCTCTGGCGCTCACTCCGCGCGAGATCCCAACTCGGAGTCACTGCTGGCACTCTGGATGAGAGAGGATAGAGAGAATCAGGTAACCGCTGTCGCATCCGATGATACAAACCACACTTCTCTGGGCGAATCGCCAGCGTTCCCGTTCCTTGAAGGTCGATTTGCCGTTCATCTGCAGGATCGTGGAAACAGCACTCCCTCTCTGTCTCGCGAAGCCACGGCGTGAGGGAATGGAACTTCCTTCGGAAGTGGAGATCACGCTGGTGGGAAAGGCCGCGATCACGAAGGTTCATGGGGAATTTCTTGATGATCCGACGCCGACCGATGTCATCACCTTTGAGCATGGGGAGATCCTGATCGGTGTTCCCATTGCCGCGGCTAATGCCCTCAAGTTCGCTCATCCTGTAGACCACGAGATCGCTCTCTGTGCGATTCATGGTCTCTTGCACTTGCTGGGCTATGATGATCTGACTGAAAAAGAGCGTGTCATCATGCACGCGCGTCAGCAGGAAATTTTAGAGGCTGCCCTTCGGGAGGTGTGTTAGCTTTCGACCCGTGAGAGAGGTTGCTGTTCAACGCGAGGAAATTCCGGAGGAGGGGGATTATGCCCTTGTTGCGCGGGGTGCGGAGCTCTGCAATCCGTTTCTGGATGCCATGGGGGAGGTCACGCTATCGATCCGGGGTCCGGTGGCCTCCTCGGTGCTGAACTGGAATGCCTCACTCTTTACCCCGATCATTCACCCGACACTTCTCAAGGTGATCGTCTTGGCGGCCGAGGGGGGGAGTTTTGAACTCACGGCACTTGATTGTGTTTTGGATAAAGCGCTTCCATCATCTGTCCGACTGACGAGCCGGGATGAGGGGAAGAGGCTTCTGCTGGGATTGCTTGCTCCCCGCGGTGACAGGGTGATTGAGCGCTACCGTGCTGCCGTCCAGGCAGGGAACTCACCTGGACATTTTGCGATCACCCACGCGTTGCGGGCCAACTTGTTTCATCTTCCTCCAAGGGTGATGGTTGCATCCTACCTGATGCAGGAGGGAATCGGTGCCGGTATGGATGGTCGTGATATCTCCCGCTTTCTGATCGATGGGATCGGGGCCTCGGTTGATCTTCCCTCAGCCGAACATCTTCTTCCTGTGAATCAGCCATGCAGGCGATGAGCGAGCCGGGGCTCCTTGATGCCCCAGAAGCCGATTTGTTGGAGAGTCTTGATCTTCCTTGGCTGGTCGTGGTTCACAATGATCCCGTGAATCTCATGAGCTATGTTGCGATCGTCTTCCGAAGGATCTTCGGGTGGACACGGGAGCGCGCTGAGAGACATATGATGGAGGTTCATACCAAGGGGCGCTCGGTTGTCTGGTGTGGTGGCAGGGAGCAGGCCGAACACTACGTTCAGCAGCTTCATTCCTTTCTTCTTCTGGCGACTCTGGAGAAGTCCTCCTGAGGTTGCTTAAAAGTCTGGTTACCCATGATCTTCGAGCGCTCAAAAAAAGGAAACTTCCGCTTCAGCAGGATCCATCCCTTGCTTGGCGAGTTGTTGCAGGCTGTCGCCATGGACCCCTGGGAGCGCTATCCCGAGGGGAGTGCGCGTCTGCTGCCATCACCGGGTGAGGGTGAAGATCTTGAGGATCTGCGTCTTGATTGGGAGGACCATGTGCAGCCGGGCTTGAGGCATCATTTTGATCTGGAGCGAGTCGTGGTCTCGGACGATCTCGCCGGCATGATTCAGCTGAAGGGCAAGACTCCCTCCTGGACACTGGAGATCCCTCCCGATCATACGGACGCCTGGTTGACGACGCTGAACGCTCTCCGACTGGCACTGGCCGAGGAGCATCGTTTCACGGAAAAGGATCTTTCCGAAAAGGAGTCCTCCGATCTCTCTACCGAGCGGGGACTCGCTCTCATGCAGGTGAATTTCTACGCCTTCATCCAGGAGTGCCTTCTCCAGGCAATGGAGGATGATTCTGGAAAATAATGGGGAATTGGGAATGAGTTATGGATGAGGCACGCGCCATACTGCTGAGGCGTTACAAATTCTCCGAGAATAGTCTCGTCGTGATCTGGCTCACCGACCGTCATGGCAAGGTGAAGACGACGGCCCGTAGCGCCACCAAGCAGGGAGGTCCTTTCTCAGGAAGGTTGGAGCTCTTCACCGTGGCCGAAATCTCCTTCAAGCCCGCCAAGGGAGGGGATCTTCATATCCTCAGCGAGGTGGCGGTCGAGAGAGGGGCACTTCTCCCCTCAACCTATTCCACCCTTCTCTCGGCGGCCTATTTTGCTGAACTCTGCGATCTCTTCACCGAGCCAATGCACCCGGTTCCGGAAGTTTTCGCGCTTTTGGAACGTGCCTGGGGCTTCCTGCGAGGTCAGTCACCGAGTCGACGTGCAGTCACTTATTTTGAGACGGAATTGGCAAAGTCTCTCGGTATTTATGATCCCTCTGTGCCCGCTCACCGATCCTTGGCCTCCGTCGCCCACAAGCTTCCGGAAAGCCGACCTCGACTGATGGAACATCTTGCCGACAGCCCATGAATCCTCGTTCTTTAACTTTGAAGGTCGGACTGATCCTCTTGCTCGCTGGAGTGGAGTTTTCCATAATTCACCCGATGAAAGCGGGTGATGTCGTACCCGCTCTCAAGTCTACAGGTGATTATTATTTCTATTGGAAGCAGAAATATCTGAAGCCCTCCGTACGGTTCCCGGGAGACTTCAAGGTGGACTACAATGGTGGGAAGGGAGTAACGATCTCCGAAGCGATAGGATATGGTATGCTGATCACTGCGCTCATGGCCGATGAGGATCCCGATGCCAAAAAAAAGTTTGACGGGCTGGATAGCTTTCGGAAGCGCTTTCCATCTGCCATCAATCCCGCCTTCATGTGCTGGAAAATCCCGGCGAACGAGCGACCTCTCAAGGACGACTGCGCTACCGATGGGGAACTCGATATAGCCTATGCTCTCCTGCTGGCTCATAAGCGCTGGGGGGGTGAGACTTATAAGACAGAAGCCAGGAGCCTTATAGGAGCTATTGGATCATCGCTGGTACGGCCCGATTTTTCGCTGCGTCTTGGCGATTGGAATGAGGCCCGGGGGCAGACTCGCCCCTCGGACGTCATGCCGACTCATTTTCGTGCCTTCGCAGATGCCACGGGCGATCTTCTCTGGAAGAACGTTGAGGATCGGTCGTATCAAATCCTCAACGAGTTACAACTTGACCAGTCGCAATCCGGCGCCGCCACGACAACCGGCCTTGTGCCCGATTTTGCCATTGAGAGGAAGGGACGTTGGGTCCCTGCTCGGCCCGGCTTTCTGGAAGGACGCCATGATGGTGACTATTACTACAATGCCTGCCGCGTTCCGTGGAGAATCGGTTGGGCCGCCCTCGCTACAAATGATGTGCGACCCAAGAAGATCCTGGGACGTTTCATGCAATGGGCTTTGATGAACGTAAAGGATCCGGAGCAATTCAGGGCCGGGTACCGACTGGACGGGCAACCACTGCATAACAGTGAATTTGATACAGCTTGCTTCATCACCCCTACCGGAGTGGCCGCGATGGCACTTGGCATCACACCTTGGAAGGAAAAGGTGGAACGCTATGCTTTGGGTAAGAGGGAGGAGTATTACGAAGACTCGATTAATCTCCTCTGCTTGATCTTGATGGAGGGGAATCCCCGCAGGGAGTCTCCTCAAACCCACTGAGTGCTCCTTATTTAGAATAGTTCTTGATTGAGCTTGAAGGTGGCGACTCGGGTGATAATTTGAGACTCCATCTCATGAAGAAACCTTCCTCTATTCCCGCCAATGACAGCCCGATGGGGCAGTATGCGTCGGCGATGGTGCAGGGAGGACTCAGGTTGACGCCGCAGCGTCGTCAGGTCTACGAGGTGCTGATGGACAAGAGGGATCATCCCACGGCCACGGAGGTCTTCATCCGTGCCCAGAAAAAGATGCCCTCGATCTCCCTTGCCACGGTCTACAACTGCCTTGAGACCATGGTCGGAAGCGGTCTGGTGAAGGCCGTCCATGTCGATCGGGAGCCGACCCGCTTTTGCGCCAACTTACGGGAGCATGGCCACTTTCACTGCACGGAATGCGGACAGATCTCCGATATCGAATTTTCCCAAAACCAGGACAAGGGATGGAAACTCCCCTCCGGATTCCTGGTGACCCAGCATGATGTGTCGCTACGCGGCCTCTGCGCCGATTGCAGTACGCATTCCAAAAAAATCCATCAATCCAAACCAACCATCAAGTAACCGACCATGTCCGCTCCTTCCGCTTCGTCACTTTCCATTCGGGATCTTCATGCCTCTATCGGTGACAAGCCGATCCTCCAAGGACTAACCCTCGACATCCCCAAGGGAGAGGTTCACGCCATCATGGGCAAGAACGGTGCAGGTAAGAGCACGCTTGCCAAGATCATGGCCGGCCATCCCGACTATACCGTGACCTCAGGTGACGTCCTGCTCGATGGGGAAAGCATCCTGGGGCTTGAGCCTGACGTTCGGGCCCGCCTCGGACTCTTCCTTGCCTTCCAATACCCTATGGAAATCCCCGGCGTCACCATCGCCAACTTCATCCGTGCCGCGCTTCAGGCACGCCTTCCCGAGGGAGAGGAACTCGAGGCGACCGACTACTACGCCAAGCTCTACGCCAAGATGGATGCACTCAGCGTGCCTCGTAATTTCACCTCCCGCTCGGTGAATGAAGGCTTCTCCGGCGGTGAGAAGAAGCGCTGCGAAATCCTCCAGATGGCAATGCTTGAACCCTCGTACGCCGTGCTCGACGAAACCGATAGCGGACTCGACATCGATGCCCTCAAGATCGTCTCCGCGGGTGTGAATGCACTCCGTGGCCCGAACATCGGCATGCTGGTGATCACCCATTACCAGCGCCTGCTCGACTACATCGTTCCCGACAAGGTTCATGTCATGTCCGAGGGGCGGATCATCCACAGCGGTGACAAGGATCTCGCCTTGAAGCTTGAGGCCGAGGGATACGACTGGGTCGAGAAGGAATACTCCGCAGGTCAATCAGCAGTTTAGTCTGTTGGACTATTAGCCAGCCACTAACGGAATCAAGACTCAGAACCTAAAAGTCTAACAGACTTCAGCCTAACCTATCTTTTCTATGAGCACCGAAACAAAACCCGACATCGATATCGACCGTTCTGTCGGCGATTTTCGCTACGAGATGGACTACGCCTTCGATGCAGGCGTCGGACTGAACGAGGCGACGATCGACTACATCAGCGATGTGAAGGGCGACCCTGACTGGGTCCGTGAATTCCGCAAGGAGGGTTACCGCAAGTTCCTCGAGAAGCCGATGCCGACTCATTGGGCGACCAAGGATCTGGAGAATATCGTCTTTGAGAACATCCGTTATTACCTCTCGCAGGGACAGGTTCCCAAGCGAACCTGGGACGAGGTCCCCGACGACATCAAGAAGACCTTCGAGCGTCTCGGCATTCCCGAGCAGGAGCGCAAGTTCCTTGCCGGTGTGGAGGCCCAGTTCGACAGCGAGGCGGCCTACTCGAACATCAAGGCCGCTGTCGGTGAGCAGGGAGTCATTTTTGTCGGCTCCACCGAGGGACTGAAGGAGCATCCTGAAATCTTCAAGAAATGGTTCGGCAAGGTCATTCCGAGCGGTGACAACAAGTTTTCGGCGCTCAATTCGGCGGTCTTCAGTGGTGGCAGCTTTATCTATGTCCCGCCAGGAGTGAAGGTGAAGCATCCGCTTCAGGCCTACTTCCGCATCAATGCCCAGAACTTCGGTCAGTTTGAGAGAACACTTATCATCGCCGATGAGGGTGCCGAACTCACCTACATGGAGGGTTGCACAGCGCCGAAGTTCGAGACCGCCACGCTGCACAGCGCCGTTGTGGAACTTGTCGCCATGAAGGGTGCCAAGATCCAGTACATCACCGTTCAGAACTGGAGCTCCAACGTCTTTAATCTTGTCACCAAGCGCGGCATCGCCCACGAGGATGCCGAAGTGAAGTGGATCGATTGCAATATCGGCTCCCGGCTTACCATGAAGTATCCCGGCGTAGTCATGAAGGGGAAGGGGGCCCGAGGTGAGGTTGTCTCGATCGCCTTGGCCGGAGATGGTCAGCATCAGGACACTGGAGCCAAGATGATCCATGCGGCCGACAACACGACCAGCAACATCATCTCCAAGTCGATCAGTCTTGGATCGGGTCGCTCCACTTACCGTGGCATGGTCCATGTTCCGAAGCACCTGAAGGGGTGCAAGAACAACACCGAGTGCGACGCCCTGCTCATCAATAGCCACAGCCGCACCGACACCTACCCCGCAATCAGCGTGCGTGGGCAGGGAAATGCCGTCCAGCACGAGGCAAGCGTTAGCCAGATCAGTGCGGAGCAGATCTTCTACATGCAGCAGCGCGGTCTTAGTGAAGCAGCTGCCATGAGTCTTGCGGTGAACGGATTTGTGAACGATCTGGTCCAACAGTTCCCGATGGAATATTCCGTCGAGCTAAAGCGACTCATCGATCTCGAGATGGAGGGATCGGTCGGATGAGTATCTCCACCTCTTTTCCCGCCGAGATAGCAACTTCGAGCACCCCCAATCACTGGCCCGAATGGTTCCGCAAGGACCAGTATGAGGCTTGGGAGCTTTTTGAATCCCTGCGCCAGCCAAAGCGCACTGACGAACCGTGGCGTTTTGCTAATCTGAAGGCGATCGACCTTTCTGATTTCCATGCCGCCGTGCCCGTCTGGGATGCTGCGTCACTGATCACCCGTTCCTCGGCGCACACCAGTCTCGCCGCGAAGCTCATCTTCGCGAATGAAGTTCTCATCCACAACGATCAGGCAGAATTGCCTGCCGGAGTTCTACTCCTGCCTCTGGAGGAAGCCGCCAAGAATCATGAAGAACTCTTCCGTAAGAGCTTCATGACTTCCGAGGTGCGCCTCGGTTCCAAGAAATTCGCTGCTCTTCACCGTGCCCATCTGCGCTCTGGGGCTTTCGTCTATGTTCCTCAGGGAGTCGTTATCGAGAAACCGATCGAGATCTGGCATTGGGTCGAGGGGGAGAATGCCACCATCTTTCCCCACACCCTGATCGTCTTGGGTGAGGGTGCCTCTGCCACCGTGATTGATCACTTCGTCTCATCGCGGGATGAGCGTTCGCTGGCTATTGCCGTGAATGACCTCACGCTGGGAACGAATGCGAAGCTGCATTACGTCGGTGTCCAGCAGTGGAGTGACAAGGCAACTGCCTTCCATATTAATACCACCGAAGTGGAGAAGCAGGCTGTTTCGACCGCCCTGCAGATGAATCTCGGAGGAGCCTATATCCGTGGTGAAAGCGACAGCCACCTCCTTGGTGAGGAATCGCGTAGCGTCATGCTCTCGATCAATCCCGCAAGCGGCACCCGTGAGATTGACCAGCGGACTTTTCAGGATCATTTCGCTCCCCGTGCCACGAGTGATCTGCTCTATCACAATGCGCTCGCGGATTCCTCACGGACCATCTTCGCAGGCCTGATCAAGGTCGAGGAAGCTGCGCACGAAACCGACGCCTATCAGAAGGTCAGGAACCTGATGCTCAGTGATGAGGCCGAGGCGAACTCCATGCCCGGCTTGGAAATCCTTGCCGACAACGTCCGCTGCACGCACGGGGCGACCTCGGGAGAACTCAATGAGGACGAGCTCTTCTACATGATGGCCCGCGGCATTCCGCCCAAGCGGGCGGCGCAACTCATCGTTCGTGGCTTCTTCGGGACTGTGCTGGAGCGACTGGAGAATGAAGATCTCCAAGCCCATTTGGGAGAGATCCTCGACCGAAAGCTCGGCTTTTAATCATCTGAAAATCCTCGATCAAGCACCTTCAAGATCGAGGGTGGGTTCTTTTGGTGATAGTGTTGCGGAATAGACCTCTTTTCCTCTTGCTATTCAAAAAGAAAGACGTTCTTTAGGTCGAAATTATGTCCATTCGCAAACGACTCCCTAAGGTTGCCTTGTTGTTAACTCTACTCTTGGGAGTCATTTCCCCGATTTTCGGATCGTCAGCGGTTCGGGCGCAAAGCCTTCCATCCTTCTACGATCTTAACAGCGATGGGCTTCTTACTCCGGTTAAAAATCAAGGCAATTTGGGCGTTTGTTGGGCCTTTGCCAGTCTCACTGCCTTTGAGAGTGCCATGCTCAAGTCTGGGCTAGCCAATAACCCCACAGATCCATCACTCAACCTTTCGGAGTGGAACATGGCAGCTATGAATGGGAGAGGCCCTTCAACTGATTATGGAGTAAACGGATACGATGGTCTGGGCTCACAGGTTTTTGGTGCTAGCTTAGAAGCCCAAAGTTATTTAACTCGTGGCAGGGGGACTTGGAATATTATTAGTGCATTCGATCAGGGAATTCCTTGGGCCGGAGGAGGGCCCGTAATGACAACAAACAACATTCTCAACAATTATACGTCCGCTAATGCGGCTGCTCTGAATAAGGATAATCTCAGTTCCAATGTACCGCCACCTTCGCAGTCTCTTGCTCCAGTCATGCTATCCCAGTCGATAACCTACGCATGGAATGGGAATACCAATTCACTTGATGGCTTTCAGCAAACGCTGAAGGCAGCTGTCTTGAAATACGGAGCTCTAGTTACTGTTGTAAATTCTGAAAATAAAAATCCCTATGGTTTTCTAAATTATAATAATAGTCCCTCATCGCATGTAGTTACGCTGGTCGGCTGGAGTGATCAAGCTGCCTTGAATATCTTTGGAACAAATTACACAGGAGCTTGGATTATTCAAAATTCTTGGGGAACTGAATTCCAAGGAAACTCTGTAGGTATAGCAGATCCCGTGTCGAAAGAGTCTGGCTATTACTTAGCTCCATTTGCAGATATAAGCTCCAGTTTCGGTGCGAATATCAAGGTAGCAACTGCTTATGTTGTTACTAGTAATGTCTATTCTAATGCTAATAACAGTACTCAATACACTTATGCCCCGTCTGTGCTTCAGAATCAGATCTTTGCTCCACGTTTCTACGGCATAGGATTTAATGCTGGGGTAGAAAATATTGCAGCCGAGAAATTAGCAACCCCCGCTAATTCTTACATTGGAGCATTTGGGCTATGGCAACTTTATTCCAATACGACGGTGATCCTAAAT
>Ga0208497_1000744_pt1 | contig 13712 bp, 11 predicted proteins | sample CryBogCBE25Aug07_FD_184555 | JGI IMG/M metagenome (GOLD analysis project Ga0208497, IMG submission 184555) | Freshwater microbial communities from Crystal Bog, Wisconsin, USA - CBE25Aug07 (SPAdes) | ecosystem: Environmental > Aquatic > Freshwater > Lake | place: Crystal Bog, Wisconsin, USA...
GCTCCAGAAAGCGAAGAAGACGAAAAAGAAATTTCTTTGGAAGAAATCTTAGCTGAACTTGAAGCCGAAGAATCTAAAATGGAAGAAGCTGCATTGGTTCCAGGTAATGAAATCGATCCAAAAGCTGGTGACGTTTACAAAGTAGAAGAAATGAGAAAAGACTTAAACGAAGCTATTAAGACTATTAAAGTTTTAAAAACTGAGCTTAACGAAATGAATCTTTTCAATGCTAAAATGCTTTATGTTAATAAAATCTTCAAAGCTAAAAACTTAAACGAAGCACAAAAAACAAAAGTAATCAACGCATTTGATCGTGCAACATCGGTTAAAGAAGTTGAAAATACTTACAAAACTATACTTGAATCAGTAAGCGTAGAAACAAAAAAATCTTCACTTAAAGAATCTGTAGGTTTTGCATCAAAACCAATTGGTGTTGCTCAAGCTAGACCAATTGTAGAAGCTGACGCTTTCGTTTCAAGATGGCAACAGCTTGCAGGTATCAAATAAATTTTTAAAAACAAAAACAAATACATTTAACGATGTCAAATTTAATTCAATCATTATTAGAAAGTGCTAACCCTTACCAAGATCAACTTGGAGTTAGCCAAAGACTTTCTAAGAAATGGGCTAAATCTGGTTTACTTGAAGGTCTTAAGGACTACGATAGAAACAATATGTCTGTTATCTTAGAAAACCAAGCCAAGCAATTGGTGATGGAAGAATCTTCAACTGGTGGTAACGTTACAAACGGTGCTACTTTTACACCAGGTAATGGTGAACAATGGGCTGGTGTTGCTTTACCGTTAGTTCGTAAGATCTTCGGTCAAATCGCATCTAAAGAGTTCGTTTCAGTTCAACCAATGAACTTACCTGCTGGTTTAGTATTCTACCTAGATTTCCAATATGGTAATAACGTACCTTTACCATTCCAATCTGGACAATCTGTTTATGGTACTTTACAACAAACAAACAACAGTGGATTCGGTAACTTAGCTCAAGGTGGTCTTTATGGCCAAGGACGTTTTGGTTATTCAACCAACCAATTCTCTTCTTCTATTGCTGCTGTTACTACAAACGCTGCTACTTTTGCGAATGTTGATTTTAACTCTGCTTACTCAGCTTCTATCGTTGCTGGTACAATGGTTCAAATCGTATTCCCTACAGCTTCTATCCTATCTAATGGTTCTCCTGCACCTATCGACACTAACGGTGTTCGTGCATTTGAAATCAGCGGTAGTGGTAATGTTATCAGTCCTTCTACTTTGATTACTGATTTCACTACTTTGGATAATAGCGGTAACATCTATTTCTACATTAGTGGATCTAGCAAAACTGCTGTTGATGCTACAACTGGTTCAGTAGTAGTATGGTATAATAAAGCTACCAACTTCGCAACACGTGGTGATTTTGAAGATGCTCCTAACGATACTCCGTATCCATTCTCTAATCCGAATGCTGCTTCTTCTGCTTCAATCGTTATCCCTGAGATCAACGTACAAATGAAGTCTGAAACCATTTCTGCTAAAACCAAAAAGTTAAAAGCACAATGGACTCCGGAATTTGCACAAGATTTGAATGCTTACCATAGTTTAGATGCTGAAGCTGAATTGACTGGCATGTTGTCTGAATACATTTCTTTGGAAATTGATTTAGAAATCTTAGACATGTTAATTGAAAACGCTATCACAGTAGCTAATTGGTCTGCTCAAATTGGTAACCAAATCAACCAAGCTGGTACAGCTTATGTATCTAACACAGCTGGTGCTTACTATAACCAAATGTCTTGGTTCCAAACTTTAGGAATCAAAATGCAAGCGGTTTCTAATAAGATCCATCAGTTAACTTTACGTGGTGGTGCTAACTTCTTAGTTTGTTCTCCTACAGTAGCTACTATCCTTGAATCAATTCCTGGATTTGCAGCTGATACTGATGGTGCAGCAGATACTATGAAATATGCATTCGGCGTACAGAAAGTAGGTGCTATCAATAGTCGTTACAAGGTTTACAAAAACCCTTACATGACTGAAAACACAATCTTAATGGGCTTCCGTGGTAACCAATTCTTAGAATGTGGTGCCGTTTATGCTCCTTACGTACCGTTAATCATGACTCCTTTAGTTTACGATCCTAATACCTTCACTCCAAGAAAAGGTATCATGACTCGTTACGCTAAGAAGATGATCCGTCCTGAGTACTATGGTAAGATCTACGTTTCTGATTTACAGGTTGCTCAAGCAAGCTAGTAATTAGTAACTAACCATAAAACAAAAGCCGACCCCGTAAGGTCGGTTTTTTTATTGTTTTACTCCCTATTTATATCTAAAGAACTTATATGCCTCAAGTAATACAGACAGATCAGGATCCATTTGGTTTAGCAGGTGGGACAGTAATAACAGGTAACGTAACTCAAGCAGCTGATGCTTTTTGCTTTTATCCTTTAACAGATTGTTCAACTGTAGTAATTACAGCTCCAAACATAGCTAATAGTCCAATAACACTATCAACAGCCTTAGCTGGCATTCCTATTTACGGACAGATTACAAGTGTTCAAATGGGTAGTGGAACTGCAGTTTTATACTCAGGATCTTACTACTATTCAAATCCATAACAAATGAGGAGATTAATAATTGGTTTAGGAATATCCACAGGCAGAATCAAAGAAACTGCATCAGGTCTTATTTGGAGAAACTGGACTACTGCGTGGACATCATTAAATAACACTTGGAATACCTATAATTAATAATACATGGCTAGTTTATCAGGACAAAATCCTTCAGCAACTTTTCCGTCTTTAATAAAGACTATCAATAACAATCCGGTATCTGCAAGCTTAGTCCAACTAAGCGATGGTAACGGAAACGGATTACCTATTAGTGTGAGTACGATAAATGTTTCTATTAGCTCTCCATTAACAGCTTCAATAGTAGCTGCTACTAATAATGGCAACGGAACTAATTTTAAAATTGGTGATGATGCTTGGATTGGGGATGTTAACCTTGGAAATACTTTTCAAGTAATGGGTCAAGAAGACTCTACTAAAGGATACATTAAATTTAGTAACTTTGCTGCTGGGCCTATCGTAGGAGCTGCTAGTAGTAGTATTTTACAATTAACTGGTTCTTTAAATGTATCTGGTAGTATAACTTCTACTATATCTGAACTTAATTCAACACTTATTAACAGTAATGGAGTTGTTATAACTGGAGGAACTTCACAACTACGTTTAGTTAATAATACTGGAATATGGGCTGATGGCGTACAATCCTCTTATTTGCAGTTTTCAGGCTCCTATGGAAGATATGTAAGTGTGTTAGGAGGTGCTGCTGGAACTGACTCGACTATACAAAGACTTCAGTTTAGTTCACAATACACCCAGTTTGTAACTAGTAGTATTAATTCTACACCCGTTCCTACACACCTAGTAGAAGTCTTAGGAGGAGACTTGTATGTTTCTAATAATACTACTGCTTCAATAGTATGGGCTACTAACAACGGTAACGGTACTAACTTTAAAATTGGAGATGATGCTTGGATTGGCGATGTAAACATTGGTAACACACTTCAAATAATGGGACAAGAGGATGCTACTCAAGGATTTATTAAATTCGGTAGTGGTACAAGCTCTGCTATTATTGGAGGTGTTGCTGGAAGTAGTCTACTTCAAGTAACTGGATCTATTGCTGTATCATCAGTTTTAAGTTTAAAACCTCAAAATCCATTACCAGCAGCTTCAACTGCACCGTATTCATTTGCAGTATCTGCTAGTTCACCAACTAAACCATACTTTTCTGATGGCACGAATTGGAACCCTTTATATTAATAATTAATATGCTATAAGAAAAACATAAAGCCCCTTCAAAAGAGGGGTTTTTTATTTCCTAATGGAAGCTATTTATTTATACAGAAGTTATAACCAAAACCAATTTATGGAAAAACAAAAGAAGGTTCTAAAAGGTGAAATTAAGTATAACGTAGAGTTAAATGAAGAGCAAAAAGAGGCCAAGAGGCTTATTAGAGAGAACCAAATAGTAGTCATAACAGGTAGAGCAGGATGTGGAAAATCCTTAGTGTCGGCACAAGTAGCATTGGATTTTGTATTCAAAAAAGAGTGTGAAGGTATCTATGTTACGAGAGCTGCAGTAGAAGTAGGTCATTCCTTAGGTTTTCTTCCAGGCAGCCTTAATGAAAAATTTGATCCATATCTTGAAGCATTTCAAGAAAATCTAATTAAGTGTTACAGTAGAGAAAAAGTTGAAGCACTTATCCTTGAAAAGAAAGTCCAAGCGCTTCCAATACAGTTTATACGTGGAAAGACAGTAGACGATGTACTTATAGTAGAGGAGGCTCAAAACCTAACAAAAGCTGAAATGCTTGCTATTGTAACCAGACTTGGAAAGACGGGTAAGATTATTATAAATGGTGATAACGAACAGACTGATATTAAGAATAAAACAGGTGAAATGAACGGTCTTAGTTACATTATTGAATTATCCAAAAAAATTGAAGAGATTAAGTGGATTAAATTAAAAGTAAATCATCGCTCTGATCTAGTAGGTAAGATATTAGATTACGAATACGGAAATTAAATAAAATAAATGGCAAATCCAGTAATATACAACGGTAATCCAGGCCCAATTTCAGGTAGTACACCTTTTGGATTTTACGACAACGACCCTCAGTTTCAAAATGATGGTCCTTTGGTAGCCAATTATTGTGCCAGAAAGCTTGGGTATCCAGTACTTGATGTAGAATTGAACGATTTAAACATCTATGCATGCTTTGAAGAAGCAGTTTCTATATACGCAGAAGAGTTATACCAACTAAAGATAAAAGATAACTATCTCACTTTAGAAGGTCAACCTACTGGATCTCAACTAAATAACACTGTTGTATCTCCAAACTTAACTAATCTATTAAACATATCAGAAACCTACGGTGCACCAGCAGGTGTAGGTGGGTTTGTGAATTGGGAGAGTGGATCAATATCTTTGATTCCTTACCAACAAAACTATGATTTGTATGATTGGGCTGTAAACACACAGGGAATGGATCCAAACGACAGAATTATTGTACAGAGAGTATTTTATCAAGCACCACCGGCGTTATATAGTTATGGTTACGGGTCTTACTACCCTCAATTAGGTGGTGTGGGTGCTTGGCCTGGTCAATGGGGTGGGTACGGATTTGGAGGGTATGGTGGTGTAGGAAACACAGCTACCTTATATCCAGTTTATTGGACTATTGAGATGATTCAAGAGATAGAAATGCAGAATGAAGTTAATTTACCTGCCTGGACTTTTGAATTAATTGGTACAAACTTAAGAATATTTCCAGTACCAGGTTCGTACGGTGGATTTTTATCTATCCAATATACTTTTCAGTCTACCTTAATGAGTTTGACTGGTAATAGTCCTTACGGAGCTAACCAAGGTCTAGTAGCTAATGCTTCAATGGCACCTTATGGTAACATTACTTACACAGATCTTAATCAACCTGCAAAGCAGTGGACAAAGGAATATACAGCAGCTTTAACTTCTGAGTTGTTAGGTTTAATTAGAGGAAAGTATCAGCAAGTTTTAATACCTGGTGCAGAGACTACTTTGAACTTTAACGATTTAATTTCAAGAGGTAAAGAAGCACAACAAGCGTTACGTGAAAAATTAAGAAACGATTTAGAGGATATGTCAAGACAGAAGCAATTAGAGAGGAAACAATCAGAAACCGACTCTATGAGTAATACGTTAAACGCAGTTCCTATACCAATTTATATAGGGTAATGATAAAGTGGAACGAATTATATTACAAGCTATTAGAAGTTAGGAGTTCTAATCAAGGGGAAAGGCACCACATTGTTCCGAGACATGATGGAGGATCTGATGAAGATGGTCTTGTTTTACTAGAAAGAAGATATCATATTTTAGCACATTATATTAGGTATAGATGGAAAGGACAAAACGGAGATAGGGTTGCTTATAAAATGATGCTTGGACAGATATTAAATCCTATGCATGATCAAGAGGTGTTAGAAAAGCATAGAAGTTTTATGCAATCAAGAGAGAGAAGAGAATTAGCTAGGAAACAAGCCCTAAAGTGTTGGAATGAGCCGAACGTAAGAATTAATATAATAGAGGGTAGACAAGCCTATATTGATAAATTAGCAACTACCAACATACTCACTCAACACCTAAATACTCCAGAGGGAAAGGTAAAAACCCAAATCAAACAAAGAGAATACTATAAAGATAAAGGAGGTATTTATATTATAGAGAGAGGTGGAGTGACTAAGCAGTTTGATTTAAAAATGGACTTAGTTAAAGATATGAAAGTAGATCCTACCACAATTGATAAGTATGTTAATACAGGCAAGGAGTTAAAAAGAGGATCTTTGAAAGGTTATAAAATTTTTAATAATAAATAAAATTCTAATATTTTGGCCTTATTTGGAACAGTTAGAGACGCAAATACATTCTTAGGAGTTGCAGAAGAGTTTGTAGCCAATGTTGTTACACAGCAAATTGGTTATTACAAAACTGTATTACCCGCTACACAACCAAACGTGTATGGTGAAGCTTTAGTAAAAAGTTACATTGGACCTGTGTTAATTAACTGCTTAATTGTAAGAGGTGATTATAATACAATAGGAGAAGATTTTGGTCCGGATAGAAGAAGAGATGTAGGGTTTAATTTTTTAAAGATAGATTTAGAAAGTGCTAATGTAGTACCAGAAATTGGCGATGTAGTTATGTATAACGAGTTGTATTACTTAGTTGATAACGTAAACGAGAATCAGTATTTCTTAGGTAAAAACCCTGACTATGCTTATTCAGACGGGTTACAAAACTTTGGCCAAAGCTGGTCAATTTTATTAGACACCCATTACACAACACCAGAAGCAGTGGGTATCCTGCAACAAAGATTATAGTATGCCACAGATAGTTAGACCAGAAACAAGAAGAGAGTTTTTAGATAAAGTAGTGATGCCTTATGATGATAGGTACGGCAATCCTAACCTTATTTTTTCTGAACCCTTCAAGCCTGGTCAACCAGAATTTAACCGTGCCTATGAAACTGCTTTTACACCAAATAGTGGTGATAAGAAGTTTTCTATTGGTATAATGGACATAGATAATGCCGTACAGTGGCAATGGGATAATAAGTTAAAATTGACTGTTAATCAAAATAACAACGATATTTTAGTTCCTGTTATTTACGGCTTACCTGAAAAATGGAAAGCAGTTCAGAGAGATGGTTATTATAGAGATGTTGATTCAAAAATCATGTCTCCATTAATCATGTATAGAAGAACGTCAGTAGTACAAAACCGTACTTTAGGCAATAAATTAGACGGTAATACAGCACACAATGTGCAGTTATTTGAAAAAGGTTTCTCAAGAAAAAACATATACGATAACTTCTTTCAGCTACAAAATCAAAAGCCACAGAAAGAATATATGGTTGTAGTGACCCCCGACTACGTTACTGTAAATTATAGGTGTGTCATGTGGACTAACTACATCGAACAAATGGATAAATTAATTGAAGCAGTGAACTACTCTTCAAATTCCTATTGGGGTGATCCTAGTTTATTCCAATTCCTAGTAAAGATGGAAACTTTTACGGATGCACAAAGTTTTGACCAAGGTGAAGATAGATTAGTAAGAACGGAGTTCGATATGATCTTAAACGGTTATTTAATTCCTGATTCTTTAAATGCATATTTAGCACAGTTGTCAAGTAAGACTTACAACATATGTAAAATTGTATTTAATAGCGAAATATCAACATCATAGTTGTAAACTATTTATTAAAAACGAATTTAAATGGCAGTATTATACCGTATATCCTCCACTCCTAACACAGGTTCTGCATACATACTTAATGAGGCTCTGAGTTATGCACAATTGGATGGCAACTTCGCGTATCTATTGACCAACATGTCTGGTAGTGATGTTACTATTACAGGTCCTACTACCATTATTAGTGGTAGCCTAACTGTACCGGGTGGTATTGCAGGTAATTTATCTGGTACAGCATCTTATGCTTCTTTTGCTGGAACAGCATCTTATTTTAGTGGTTCTGTTACAAACGCAGTAAGTGCATCCTATGCTTTAACAGCTTCATATGCTCTTAACGTACCTACCTCATCAATAAGTGCTTCCTACGCTGTAAGTGCATCAGAGGCTACGTTAGCACAGACGTCTTCTTATGGTGTAAAAGCGATATCTTCGTCCTATGCTTTAACAGCTTCCTATATACAAGGTTTAAATTTAACCACTTACCAAATATCAACAGGTAGTGTATCGGCTAGTGTCAATGTAAGTACTTCAAGTTTATTTTTAATACAATCAGCAAGTTTACAATTTGTTAATATTGCTCCAGACAGCAGTGTGGTAATAGACAGTAATTTGTTTATAATAAAAGGTTTTACATCTCAACAACCTGTTTTAACAGTAAGTGGAAGCATAATCAACATAGCAACACACTCATTAGCTCCAACAGGATCAACAATTGCAGGAAATATTTATTTTACATCTGGTGCCATGTTTATTGGATTAGAGTAAAGAATAATAACATTTTAATCGAGGTTAAGCTATTTATTAAGGTAAAAATTTAAACCCCCAACAACTATGTCAGTCGCCTCGTGGAAAAAAGTCATTGTCTCAGGTAGTAATGCCCAATTAGCTAACCTATCAGTAGATCAAAATATTAATGCAACTGGCTCAGTAGCGGTTGGTACCCAAGGGTATCAATACATTGACGCTACAGGTGCAGCAACAACTTTATCAGGTTCGTTTAGCGGATCTTTTCAAGGTGCTTTGCAAAGTGTATTAACTAATAGTTCTAAACCTAATATCGTATCTTACGATGTAGCTAGTGGATTATTCTACTACCAAGGTACTGGTTCGTTTTCAGCAAATAGTGCTTCTTATGCATCTACTGCATCGTATGTTAATACTTTAAACCAAGACGTAATTGTTTCTGGTTCAGTATCAGTTCTAAACGATATTACTGCTTCTATTGTACATGCTACTAATAACGGTAACGGAACTAACTTCCAAGTTGGTGACGATGCTTGGATTGGTGATGTGAATATTGCCAATACATTCCAAGTAATGGGTCAAGAGGATAGTGGTTCTGGTTACATAAAGTTTGCATCAGGTGCCAATACTCCAATCATAGGTGCTACAGCTGGTACTCAGGTATTAGAAGTAACCGGTTCAGTAAATGTTTCTGGCAGCCTTACTGCAATCTTAACTGAACAATCTTCAAGCTACCTTGTAGGATATGATCCAATAACTGGTAATTTATACTACGAAGGTACAGGATCTGTAGTTGCAGTAACTTCATCATATGCAGTAAGTGCTTCTCAAGCGGTAAGTTCATCTTACGCTTTAAGTGCTTCTTATGCAGTAAACGCTGACACGGCTTCTTATGTTAATACTTTAAATCAAGCTGTAGTTATAAGCGGCTCTTTAGCTGTTAATACATCAACCGGTAATTCGTTTGATATTAATGCTGATACGTTTATATTTACAGGTTCTTTATCTACTTCAGGATCTGTTTCCTTTGCATTAAATCAAGTAAATGCAAGTTATGTAGTTGGATACGATCCAGTAACAGGATTATTAACCTACGAATCTACAGGATCAGCTGCAAGTAGTGCTTCTTATGCAGTAAGTGCTTCTCACGCAGTAAATGCTGATACAGCTTCATACGCTTATAATTTTAATGTAGAAAACTCACTAACAGTATCTGGTTCTAGTAACCTTAGTGGAAGTGCACAAGTAACTGGCTCTTTAAGTGTAGGCGGTCTTAACACGGTTAGTGGTAGTTCTGTAGTTACAGGCAGCATGTTAGTTACAGGCTCTACAACATTAACAGGTGGTGATGTTTACGCAAATATAATCTTTGGTACTCAAAATGCCTTAATAGTATCAGGTTCCACAAGTGTTAGTGGTAGTGTTGGAATAACTGGATCTTTGTATGTATCAGGTACAATGTTTGGTACAGCTTCTCTCGCACAAACTGCTTCTTTTGCAGTAAGTGCTTCTTATGCCTTAGCTGCTGAAACAGCTTCATATGTACAGGGTGGTACAAACAACTATGTTCCACTTTGGACAGGTTCTAATCAATTAGGTAGTAGCCTAATATACCAAACTGGTTCTACTATAATATTGAACCAAACTAACTTTACAACAGCTAATCCTGAAGCCTTATATGTTTGGCAACCAAGTACTTCTTCGTTTAATGTAATAAGTGGTAAGGGTGATTTAAACAACTACTTACAACTTAATATTCAAAATACCAACACTGGTAATATTGCATCTTCAGATATAGTAGCTACGGCTAACAATGGTGATGAAAATAACTACTACGTTGATTTAGGTATTAACGGTGAAAACTACGATGGCAATGTAGGATACGGTCCTGGTAAGGCAAATGATGGTTATGTTTATAATGTTGGTAATGACTTTTACATAGGTAACTATGCAGCTACCCAATCTTTATATCTATTTAACGGTTTCCAAGCAGACCATTCTGCTAGCTTTCAAATAGCTCCAGATCGAAACATTTATATTAGCAGTAGCTTAACAGTTACAGGTAGCTTGGTTGGATTAAGTGGATTCACAGGTAGTTTATTGGGTACTGCTTCAAATGCTTTAACTGCATCTTCTACCTTATTTGCTTTATCTCAATCAACCGGTATTACACCGTTTAACTTTGACGGTAGTGCAACAGCAGCAGTTCAAGTATCTGGTTCAGATACACTAAGCTCTGGTTCAGTAACATTATGGACAGGAGATGCATTTGCAAATTCTACTATCACAGATTTAGGAAATGTAACAATCAATAATGCAGGTGGAGTATTAATACAACAAGGTGGTTTATATGTAACTGGTGCTTCTACATTCCACGACAATGTAGTAATGCAAGGTGATTTGATTGTACAAGGTACAGCATCATTCCAAAATACAGAAAACTTAGCAATCGCTGATCAATTTGTATTATTAAATTCTGGTTCTTCTACCTTCCAAGATTCAGGTATTGTAATCAACACAGGAAACTTAGGAAATTCAGGATCTGCATTCTTCTTATCAACAGCAGGCACTGCAGTAGGTACAAATGCTCAAAACGGTCGTTTTGCAGTAGGATCTCAAGTACAACCTGACGCTACAACAGTATCAACTAACGAATATGCAGTAACATCTGTAATATCTGGTTCTGCTCCAGGAAATACAGTTCCACAATTCGGTGGTCAGAACTTAGGTCAAGGTAACATTTGGGTTGATACCTCTTCATCAGACTTAAATAATATCTGGATTTACGCATAAGAATAAATAAGTTAGTTATGGCTTTCAAAGCAAATCAAGTAACAGCTACACTAGCTGTAGATAATACAAAATCAACTCCTGCCACAGACAATCAACTCAGTGTGCAGGAGTTGGCTTTTTTATTGAATATCCTTAAGCAAGCAACCATTACGGGAGAGCAAGTTGAGTTTATGTACAATCTGATTGTGAAGTTGCAGAATCAATACGTTGCACAAAATTCATAATAGTTGTATTCTTTGTTAATATTTTACTATTTATATGGGATATAGTTTCTAGATTCTAGAATACTGTTAATAGGCCCGAAAGGGAAGTGGGCTTAGTACATTGCTAAGTTACCAACCGTTAAAAGTAAAAATAACATGCCTTCATGGAAAAAAGTAGCAGTATCAGGATCTGATGCTAGCTTCAATTCGGTATACGCAGCTACTAATGTAACTGCACAGTCATTTACAGGTAGTTTGCAAGGTACAGCTTCTTACGCTGTAAGTGCTTCTTACGCCTTATCAGCTTCTTATGCTCCAAGCAGCAACTCAAGTTCCTACGCAATATCTGCATCGTATGCATTGAGTAGTTCTTATGCTTTAAGTGCTTCCTATGCATTAACGTCTTCAGACGCTATTCAAGCTCAGACAGCTTCCTATGTGTTGAATGCAATATCTGCTTCATACGCATTAAGTTCATCTTATACTATAAGTTCTTCGTACGCAGTATCTTCTACATCAGCTTCTTATGCATTGAGTAGTTCATACGCAGTAAGTAGCTCTTATTCAAATAATTCTACAAGCGCTTCATACGCTTTGAGTAGTTCGTATGCTGTATCAGCTACGACTGCTTCATTTGCAACTAATTTTACAGCTTCAAACATACTTGTAGCAGGAACTATAACAGCTCAAACGTTAAATGTTCAAACGATAACCTCTTCACAAGAGTATAGCAGTGGTTCAAATGTATTTGGTAACCAATTAACCAATACTCAGCAGTTTACAGGTAGTGTTAGCATTACAGGTTCTTTAGCAGTTAGTTTAACTAACCAATCAGAACCGTACATTGTATCTTACAATGCTACTACTGGTCAACTTTATTATCAGGGCACCGGTTCATTTACTGCTAATTCTGCTTCGTATGCTATAAGTGCATCGTATGCTGTTAGTTCCACTAGTGCTTCTTATGCTTTAAGTTCTTCTTATGCAACGAGTGCTTCATACGCAAACAACTCAACTTCAGCATCGTATGCGTTGAGTAGTTCTTATGGTCTAAGTGCATCGTACGCAGTAAGTTCATCTTATGCTACAAGTGCATTAACTGCTTCAGATGCCTTACAAGCACAAACAGCTTCTTATGTACTGCAGGCAGTAAGTTCTTCTTACGCTCTAACAGCCTCTTATCTATCAGGATACGTTTCTCCATTCCCATTCACAGGTAGTGCAGTAATTAGTGGAAGTTTAGCGATAACTGGTTCACTATTAATAAGTGGTTCGACTACTCAAGTAGGTAACAATACTTTAGTAGGTAATACAGTATTAAGTGGTAGCTTTAATGTAACCGGATCCGAAACGTTTATAGGAACTCAAACCTTAACTGGTTCACTTAATATAAGTGGTTCACAAACTTTTGTAGGAAATCAAACAGTAACTGGTAGTTTAACTATATCAGGTTCTACTGGTAACACACCTACAGAATTTACTGTTCATGGTGATACTGTTTTAAGTGGTAGCATAAACATATCAGGTTCTACTGTTCAAACAGGTAATAATAATTTATTTGGTAGTACTACCTTGTCAGGTAGTATCATTATATCAGGTTCATTAAATCCAACCACACCTACAATTAAGGTGTATGGTAACATGGAACAGGTTGGGTATCAAAGATTTGATGCTGTATCAACTAATATAGATACGACTGTATCCGCTTCTTATATTTACGTAAGCGGTTCTACAAGTGATTTATACTTTGCACAAAATAATAATGGATACGCTAACACAACACGTCTACGTTGGATAGAGGGTAATTTATATACAGGGTTATTGAATGGTGGTGTGATGGCTACTCAATCATCTACTGTATATGTATTAGGTAGTGGTAGTGGTATTATTGTAAATTTAAATGCGAGTTTAGCTGATAATCCTTACCCAACTACACAATACGTAACTTGGCCTGATTTAACAGGAAGTATTAACGCCTTTACTTCATCAGCACAACAATTATTTGCTGGAGTTCAATCCAACGGAACAATATTTGCTCAATCAACTCCTTTTGCTGACGGTCAATTTAACACATTAATTCCTGTTGGAGATGTGTTTTTTGCAAATAAGACATCAATTAATGGTGTAAAAACAGCTCCTTCTTTAGGATACGGTTGGAAACAAAGATCTGATATAT